>Ga0153938_1000209_pt1 | contig 22774 bp, 21 predicted proteins | sample TSNY022MetaG_FD_104740 | JGI IMG/M metagenome (GOLD analysis project Ga0153938, IMG submission 104740) | Attine ant fungus gardens microbial communities from New Jersey, USA - TSNJ022 MetaG | ecosystem: Host-associated > Fungi > Mycelium > Unclassified | place: USA:New Jersey: Brendan T. Byrne... | reverse complement strand
TTGCTTGATTATCTCGCGGAGTATGGGGAAGCCACGGAACAAAAAACGCAGGAGCTATTAGGAATCAAGCGGACTCGCGCGTACATGCTGACCAAACAAATGGCTGATATGGGATTGATAAAAATCACCGGACGTGGCAAAAACAAAAGGATAAGTCTGGCATGTCAGTTTCAAAAATGAATCAAAATATCCAATCGTGGACTATATTGTTACGGCGAAATATGCACAAAGGCAGGTTCCGCCTTGTAGAGAAAGAGAGATGATTAATAATGACTTCTGAGGAAATACGCAATGCCAATCGCGCGTATTTAAATGCTTTTGATAAATGGCTTCAGGATAAGGGCCTTACCTCAAAAACGATTACTCGTCATGTTTCTAATGTTGATTTTTATATCAACTATTACCTTGCCGATTATTTGGGCGAAGAGGCTATGCAAGGCTGTTATCAGGTGGACAGCTTTTTGGGCGACTGGTTCATACGAAAAGCAATGTGGTCAAGCGGCTCACACACTAAAGCGAGCGCCGCCAGCTTCAAGAAATTTTATGCCTGCATGCTGGAAAAGGGATTTGTGGCGGAAGACGATTATGATTTTCTTTGCGAAACAATTCGGGATAATATGGACAAGTGGCTTGATGCTATGAGACGGTATAATGATTTAGATGAAGAATATTTTTATGACTTTTAATTTTAGCCGGGGTAATCGGTATGTTAATGGTGATTCTAAACATGCATTTCCTGCTTGTGATATTACCAGAGAAATATACTTAAAGCTCAAGGAAGCCGAACTGGAAGCCGCCGCGACCTCAAAGCGATTTTCTCATAGGGAAGTTTTTGATGAATTACGCGCGTCGGTGAGAAGCAGGATGGATTCGGATGAAGTAATATAGTGTATAAAATAGGGCTGTTGCACTGAAGAAATCAGTGGCAACAGCCTCATTTGTTTTATATGCTAGAGCTTGAAAGGGCCTTTATCATGGGTCTGAATCCTCCAGTGGGCAGTATATGGATGAAATCTGACTGAACCGGCCTTTCGTCCGTTGTTTTTGCGACCTGTACGCGTCAGTGGAAAGAAAATCCTGTTCCTGGGTATTATCGGGCATTTCAATGATCTGTACGATGCTGCCATAGGGCACTCCAATCAGCGCGTTACCCACCTCCGGGTCATTTCTCTTACATACGATAAGTTTCCAATCTGCCGGAATATCCTCCGCGGTTTTTCTGAGTTCATCAGCCGCAACGAAAAAATCTTTCGCGTCAAGCAGACTGTAAACAACCATCATTCGAATCATAAGAATCCTCCTATCAGTCCCAGCCGCTGACGCGCTTAGAACTTTCCACAACCAGCTTGATAGCCTTCTCTCTTGTGAGATGATAGCGAACTGCCTCCACATCGATCTCACGGCTGATATCCTCGACACTTAAGCCGAATTGTCCGGAAATACTCAACAAATTCTTTGAAAGTTCATCTTCCGTTACAGTCAGATATTCTTTCTCTGCTATTGCGTCGAGCATCAGATGAAGCTTTGCCTGAAAAAGTGCCTCCTGAAGCATTTCATTACGCCACTGATCTTCGGTTTTCCTAAGAGTGTGGAGATATGTGTCAAATATCTGAGCAGCCATATCATCAGGCGACATATTTTCACGTTCATAGGCGCGTTTTTCCGCCGCCCTTCCAACGCTTTCTGAAAGCCCCTCCTTCTGAAGTCCATAATCCTTTAAAGCCTCTACTATGGAAATATGAATATCCTCCGAAGTCAGATCCTCAGGGCTAAAGCCCGCTTCTTCTCCCATAGTCTCAATAGCGCGCTGCCATAGTATATCTTTATCCGGCGCGTCGTCCTCTTTAATGTAAATATCAAGAAGGATTGTATGGACATCGCTGAGTACATTGAGATATGGCTCCCGAAAAATCTTTGCCTTTGTGGACGCTATCATGCCCTCCAACTCTTTCTGCACCAGTAATCCGGGGATATCCACTTCAACGAACTGAGCCGCAAGATTTAGCGCGGCATCTTCAAACAACTCTTCCGGCTTCGGCGTTACATACAACTCCTTGTACGGGCCAAGGAGAACCTTGGGAGCAATGACTGCTTCCAAGGAAAACATCACAGATCCGTCTTCTTGCTCATCCACGTCCAACACAGTAGTATACAGCAAATTCAGCTCTTTTATGTTTGCCAAACTGATGATAGCGTTGAATATTGCCTCCTCAAGCTGAGAGTCTTTTACGCTTCCGTCGTCATCGGTTTGAATTTCATTCGGCTCTATCAATATCAGCGCAAACAGCGCACCGTCATTTATTTCTGCCTGATAGACTTTCATTTTGCCTCTCCTTTAGTAAGTAAAAAGCAGGAGACCGGAAAACCGGCTTCCCGCAATATATGTGTTTCTGTGCATAGAAGCTTTTTGCTTTTGTTAAAACTCATACCTTGGAGCCTTTCTGCTCGCGCAGCATGCGCCAGACATGTTCGGGATCAAGAGGCAGGGTATTGATACGAATACCGGTTGCCATGCGGATGGCGTTGGCAACAGCGGGGGCGATAGGCGCGGTAGTACCTTCACCGCATTCCTTTGCGCCAAAGGGACCTTCAGGCTCGGGGGGATAGTCGTACTTGGTGTGGATGGGAGGAATGTCAAGCGCGGTGGGGATACGGTAGTCGTGGAAGTTGTTATTCATCTGACGGCCTTCTACTTCGATCAGGTTCTCATACAGAGTATAGCCGATACCGGAGTAGACAGAGCCTTCGAGCTGGCCTTCAACTGCTCTGGGGTTGAGAGCCTGACCACAGTCATGAGCGAAGAAAAAGTCATGAATGTCTACAACGCCAGTCTCTTCATCGACGGTGAGCTTGCATGCGGAGGTAGAGAAAACGTAGGAGGGAGCATAGTTGGAGGGTTTTCCCTGATACTGAGCGGTATTGGTACGGTGATAATAGGAGCCTACACCGATCAGTTCATCGCCGCCATGGCAGGTCATGTAATGATATACAGCGTCCTTCCAGGATATTTCCAGATCTTCCTTACCCATATCGCGGCAGATAACCTTGTGATCGATCAATTCAAGGAGATGAGGCTCAACGCCCCACTTGGCGCCGATGCACTCAAGAAGCTTTTTCTTAACTTCAACCGCGCCGCGACGAACTGCGTTGCCGCCGAGGAAGGTAACACGGCTGCCGTAGGAACCGGAGTCGTAGCCTGCATTGAAGGTGGAGGACTGAATAAGCTTAACATCGCTCATATCTAGACCAAGCTCTTCAGCAACGATAGCAGTGGAGACAGTATCTGCACCCTGTCCGTTGTCATGGCAGTTGGAATAGAGAGAAACGACACCGTGGAAGTCAACACGGACAGTGGCGTTCGTCTGGCACTGGTTAGGCGTAGGCAGTAACGGGTTTGCGGTACCGGAAACGAATGCAGTGGATGAGAAGCCGATGCCTTCGCTAGGCCTAAGCTCCTTCTTGCATTCGGGCCAATTCATGTAAGCTGCTGCGTCATCGATGGTCTGCTTCATGGCGCAGGAGGTAATAACAGTGCCGGAGGGAGCCTTATAACCGGTCTCCAAAGCGCTGATCTTACGGAATTCAAGAGAATCCATGTTGAAATGCTCTGCAGCTTCTTCCATCATAAGATCCTGTGAAAAAGCGACCTGGCAGCAGGTGAAGCCGCGCATTGCGCCGTTATAGGACTTGTTGGTGAACATACGCTTGGAGAGAATATCGATGGTGTCGATCTTGTAGGGGAAGGAAGCCCAAAGAGCACTCAGGTTAACAGATGCAACAGAGGCTTCACCGTAAGCGCCGCCGTCAAGGATCTGAACTGCCTTTTTGGCGATGATTCTACCGTCGCTGTCAAAAGCGGTTTCGCTGTGAATGTTGAAAGGATGACGGCCCTGCTGGGTTATAAACTCTTCTTCACGGGTCAGAACAAAGCGAACAGGACGACCGGTTCTGCGGGCGCATTCACAGGCAATAATGACTATGTTGGGGCAACCGCCCTTACCGCCGAATGCACCGCCGATATAGGGGCGAATTACGTGGAAGTTGGTTACACTCTTGCCAAAGGTATTTGCAAGGGTATTCTGAACGCCGAAGGAGCTGGTGCAGGAGCCGCGGACAGTCCAAAGCTCGTCTGCGGAATTGTAGGTTACAAATGCCGCATGGGTCTCCATCGGGCAGTGACAGATGTGATGAGTGGTGAAATCGTTAACCTGAACATAGGCAGCTCTAGCAAATTCATCGTCAATGTCAGCGCCTACAATTGATCCTTGCTGATGGCAGCAAGGTCCGACATTGTGGGGCTCTTTACCGTAGCACTGCACGTCTACAGAATTCCCGTCAAGCGCCTCCATGGCGTCAAATAGGCCGGGAAGAACTTCATATTCAATATCAATCAGGTCAACAGCCTTCAGAGCTGTTTCCTCATCGATTGCGCATACTGCGCATACCTGATCGCCAATATGGCGGACGTACTGTTTTACAAGGATTTCCTTATCGGGCTTCTTGCGCGCGCCAACGTGGCTGACTTCAATGCCCTTAGCGAAATCTTTACCGGTCAATACAACAAATACGCCGGGCAGGGCCTCGGCCTTGCTGGTATCGATAGAAAGGATCTTTGCGCGGGGATGAGAGCTGAATTTAAATTTGCATGTCAGCATGCCGGGTTCCTGAAAGTCGCCTGCGTACTTGCCGTGACCGGTAACTTTTTCATAGGCGTCAACATGGACATAGTTGCTCTTTTTACCGCTGACTATTCTGTAATCCTCCGGTTTGCGGAAATAAGTTCTGTCGTCATTTCTGTTCATCGGTTGCCTCCCAGTCCATCTCAGCTGCGGCAGCCATAACTGCCTCTACGATCTTCTGATATCCTGTGCAACGGCAAAGGTTGCCTTCAATAGCTTCGCGAATTTCTATTTCAGTGGGATGCGGATTGCGGTCCAGCAGAGCTGTTGCAGACATGATCATGCCGGGAGTGCAATAGCCGCACTGGAATGCCCACTTATCGATAAACTGCTGCTGCAGAGGGCTAAGCTTGCCATTTTTTGCGATTCCTTCAATGGTAGTTACCTCGTGACCATGCACTTCAATGGCAAGAGTGAGGCAACTGTTTATTGGGCGGCTGTCAAGTATGACGGTACATGCACCGCATTCTCCAGCTTCGCAGCCTTTCTTGATCCCGGTGAGATTGAGATCGTCACGGAGGACGTCAACGAGAGCCTTGTGCTCCTCGATAAGAATGTCAACGGGATCGCTGTTCAAAACAAAACTAATTACTTTTTTCATTAGATGTGATCCCCCTCATATCCCTGTAGCGCCTTTTTGATGACACGTTTTACGAAAACACGAACCATATCCTTGCGATACTCAGCGGATGCGCGTACGTCGGAGATGGGGTGGCTGTCGTTCATGGCAGCAATGCTGACTTCGTCGAGGACTTCGTCGGTGAGCTTGCGGCCGATCAGAGCCTTTTCCGCACTGTATGCACGAATCGGAGTTGCTGCAACTGCCCCAAGCGCAATTCTTGCATCCTTCACAACTTCTCCGTCCATCTGCAGCCATGCGCCAGTGCCGACAATTGCAAGGTCCATTGCCTTACGGACGGTGAAGTTTATCGTTGCGGCATACTCATTTTCGGCAAGAGGCGGAATGACGATTGCGGTGACAATTTCATCATGCTCAAGGCAGGTTTTCTTAACGCTGGTGAAAAGGTCTTTGACAAGGAGCTCTCTGTTCTTTTCAGCGCCATGAATAAGAAGCTTTGCGTTCTGAGCAACAAGGATAGGACCTGTATCGCAGGAAGGAACCGCCGCGCAGATATTGCCTGTCATGGTTGCCTTGTGGCGTACCTGAGTGGAAGCAATATACTTTGCGCCTTGAGCAATAGAGGGGTTCACCTTGTGAATCAGCTCAGATGTTTGGATGTCGAACAGCTTAACGAGAGAGCCGATTTTTAAACCTTCTTTTTCGTCATATTCGATTTTGTCGAGTCCGGGGATCCCCTTAATGTCGATGATGTAGTCGGGTTTAATAGCCCTGTCCTTCATAGGTGGAATTATGTCTGTACCTCCCGCCATCAGTATGGCGCCGCTGCCGAGCGCAACAAGCAGCTGAGAAACTTCTTCCAGCGTCTTCGGAGCAAGGCACTCAAATCTTGGTAAAACCATCTAATACCTCCTCTTTCTTTATTAATACATATAACGATTAAATTAACCGCTCAACTGTTATTAATATATCGTTTTTAAATTTGTCATTCAAGAATCCAGAGATACAAGGTGCTCAAATGCTTCACTTTTTGCAAAGCATTAAAAAAGAGAACCGTTTTTGGTTCTCTGAATGTTGGTTATATTTTGGTACATCCGTATAAAAGATCTCAATACAAAAGATTGTCTATGGTTTGCATATGGCGTTCCAGTTGATTCTCACTTCTGATACAATAATGGCCGTTGATCTGTTCAATAAGCCCCATATCTCTCAGCGTACGAATTGAGCGCACAACAGAAACGCGGCTTATACAAAGCATTTTAGCGATCGTCTCCTGACTGATTTTTTCTGTTATTAATATCTTGCCGTCATATTCGGCTCCATATCTGTACGCATATGTCAGGAGGAATTTGCATATACGCCACTCGACGCATTGCAGCCAGGACTCTCTTGCCTGACGGAAGTTATGATGCCGTACCGTGGCCAGATATTGCATAAAAGTGTCCAATGACTCGGGATTTTCGCCGATTTCCTTGAAAATGACCTCTCGCGGAATCTGAATCAATACGCTGTCTTTCAATGCCTTATATGCTGTTTTCATATTCTGCTGAAGCGGCGCCTCCAGTTCAAACAGGAGAGCTCCTGTGCCATAGCAGTCGTATATGACCTCTTCGTCGAGAACTGTTGATCCGTATTTAATGATTCGTCCGTTTTTTATATAATAGCAGAACCTGGGAATGCCGTTTGGCGGTAAAAGTGATTGGGCTTTTGTCAAAAGAATTTCTGTCCCGTATTTTGTGAAACAGCTCAGATCCTTATCATAACAAAAAAGGTGGGTCGGTCGAAATACCGATCCGTCATTTTTCCTGCTCATATACCCTCCAACAACATTCTTTGATATTTACATGTATTTCTGTTATGTCATAAGCTGCAGAATTGTCATCAATTGTTATATTTTAACATAGACATATTATTTTGTACAGCTTTCCGCATGTTTTTTCAGCGTTTTTTCAGCATTTTCAGCATTTACCAGTATTCATAAGATTAAAAGGATTACCTTGATTTGAAAATCTAAAAATCAAAGTAATCCTTTAAATCCTTCTAATCCTGGTAAATCTTTTTATGCATATTTCTTTCGGGATTTATTCTGCAACAGCCCTGTTTAATATTGATTTCTCAGATCAAGCAGGAGCCTTTTTATTGGTCCTTAGGAAGAGCATGCCAACGAGAACGATAAGGCTTGCTACTGAAAAGATCATGCCGCCGAAGAACATCTGACCGGGAGTGGATGTAATGCCCAGAACTGCGAACAAGGGATCCATTATGTAGGCGGACAGGTAACCGCCCAGATCGGTCGCGATTACCATAAAGCCAGCGTTCTTGACGTTTGCGGTACCGCCGACCTTCTTTGCGTTGTTGACGGAGTTGTAGAATGCGGGGTTAACAAGGCCGTAGAAGCCGCCGAAAACAACTGCGCCGACACAGATCATAATAGTAGTGCTGGCCCTGCCGATGATGCACATACCTACGCCGGTAAGCAAGAGAGAGAGGGGGATGGAGAATTTCTTGAAGAGTTTATTGACTTCCTTGAAAAAGATTGCGAAGACTGCTGCGGAAACCTGACGAACGGTCTGAGCAGTTGCTGCGGCCATTGTGGAACCGCCGTTTTCGGTAACGCAAAGGGTGAGCTGGGAGTAGGTGGCGAAACGAACAACGTTCATGAGAAAGTAAAGGAAGGTCATGATGTACAGGGTACGCATGACGCGCTTGCGCTCGTCATCGCTGACAGAACCCTTTCGCGCAGCAGTCAGAGCCTTCTGTTCTTCAGTCTTGCGCTTTGCAGCCTCGCGCTCTTCCTTGGTGGGTGCGGGCATGGAGGGCAGGAAGATAGCGATGAGGACTGCGATTACGATGTCGATAGCGTACCAGAAGAATGCGTTCTGGAAGTAGCTTGCAGCCAGAATACCAATGGTAAATGTACCTACCGCGGAGAACAGACCCGCGGCGGTCTGCTTTAGACCGACCAGACGCTTAAAGGTATCGCCGTCCCACAGACGACCCAAGTAGCCTGCGAAGAAAGGAGCTATCATACCCATGAAAACGCCCTGCATAAAACGCAGAAAGAGTATAACGTTCAGGCTGTCAACAAAAGCGCAGAGGACACCGCAGATACCGATACCGGCGGAACCGATGATACCGAGTATTTTGTTGTCAACACGGTCAATAAGGAAGCTTACGCCGAAGATGGTCATGACGAGGGTTGAGAGCTTGGGGATAGAGAGGATCTGCTTAACCTGGGTTGCGGTGTAACCCAAGGGGGTGAATTTTCCAATCAGGTCGCCAATGATGGGGGAAATGACGGTGGCGGTACTGGTCATGGAACACATCAACAGACATGTGATCATAGCCATCATACCATACTGTTTTTTCTGAGCACTATCAGACATTTTTTTCACTCCTAATTACGGGAAAAACCCGCTTGTTTTATTTATCGGCTCTCAGATTGGAGAGGAGTAATAGAAAGGAATAAGAGAGCCGAAACAGCCGATCAGTTTGAGTGTAGTTCTCCCGTTTCAAAAGGTTCTTCACTCACTCAATTTGACTCCTTTCTTTTTCTTTGCTTTAGGGGAGAATTTGAAAACCGGTTCTTCAAAGAAGGAAATAAACAGACCTGGCCGGAATCCATTAAGGCGTGTAAAACTGACCTATTACAATATTAATCAAATTTTTTCTTCTGCACAAGAATACAATGACCCAATGAAACATATGTTTCAATGTTTTTGAATATTTTATGAACAACAATCATAGGCTTTATTGGCTCCTGCAATAATAGGCGCATTGAGGAAATGCGGATAACCGTAGGTATCTAAAAAGGCAAAAAAGTCCATCCCGATGTACGGCTACTCATAACGCCTGCCTCCAAGTGGATAATGTAAAACCTGTTTCTGAAATAGGACGGATTGATCTGAATCAGGTTTTCATCGGTTCCTGTACCAACGGGAGGCTGGAGGATTTGCAGATCGCGGCAGAGATACTTCAAGGCAAGAAGATTAAAGACAGCGTGAAACTAATCGTTACTCCGGCAAGCAGGGATATTTACCAAAAAGCCGCTGCTGAATATGGACGTATATGCGCTGCACTTCGTAAACGCGGAACGCCTATCGGAACAATGGATATGCTTATCGCGGCCCACGCTAAAGCGATGGGGCTTACGATTGTAACCAATAATGTTCGTGAGTTTGGGCGTGTTGATGGGCTCGAGATCAAAAATTGGGTTAAATATTTATAACATTGGAAGCAGAAGCCATCTTCTCCGTTATATTGTACATATCGGTAATCGTGCCGACCGCCAGTTTTTCTTGTAAATTGTAGAAATTGACGCACGTTCCGCATGTAAAAATTTCGGTTCCTTTTCCCTCCAGCTTTTTCAAATCCTCGATCGTATTTGCCCCTTCAGATGTCAGGTACACGCCGGAGTTGAGGAAAATAACGTATTTCGGCGGCACGGCAAGCTCCGTCAGGGAATAAATAAAGCCCTTGATGAGTATTTCGCCGAGATCTTCTGTTCCCGCGCCCATAGTGTTCCCGCTTATAACGACAACCAATTTCCCGGATAGAGGGTCGCATTGGAAGTCCTCGGCCCCGCTGCCCGCGTCGTTTAGGATGGGTGCATTTTTTCCGTCCCCGCTGATCGAAACCTCATAGGAATCCTTTGAGGTTTCGACATAAGAAAAGCCGTATCCGCAACCCTTTGCCATTTTCTCAAGGTTCTGTACGGACACTATATTATCCACTTTTACCAGCACGCCCGCTATGCCTTGTTCTGCCAGCGCCCGCTTCGCTTCAATCACCGGAATAGGACATGGCTTGCCCATTACATCAATTATTTTCATATTGTTTCATTCCCCGCATTTGTGTATTAAATAATATAACATCTTTTTCTCTATTAATTATTTCACCGATAATACTTGCGGCGGCGTCATCCGCTTGGATTGACGCCAACAAAGCGTCCGCCTGTTCGGGAGAAACGCAAATCAGAAGCCCGCCTGATGTCTGCGGGTCAAACATCAATTCCTGGATCTCAAAAGGCAATCCGCTCAAATCAGCCTTATCCGCAAAATGGTTGCGGTTTCTCTGCCCGGCGGCGGTAACGAGAAAATCACCGGCATATACATACGCTTCATCAATGTACGGTATTTCGTTCGGCTCAATTACAATAGATACTTTATCGGATGCCATTTCAAGCATATGTGCCAGCAAACCGAAGCCGGTTATATCCGTGCAGGCGCTTATATTGAACCCCCGCATTTTCTCGGCGGCGTATTTGTTGAGTCTTTCCATTGTAGCGACGGCCTTATTTACCGCCTCGGGGCTTGCAACTTCCCCGCGCAGCGCCGCCATAATAATTCCGGTTCCCAAAGGCTTTGTTAAAATAAGCTTGTGAGTTATTTCGGGAGTATCGTTTCTGATGATTTTATCGTTCTCGACAATGCCGGTGACAGCCAGCCCGTATTTCGGCTCCTTGTCGTAGATCGAGTGGCCTCCGGCCAGCACGGCGGACGCTTCCGCAACCTTTTCCGCACCGCCTGTTAATATTTCCTTCAGAACATCCATGTGCATAGACTGCGGAAAACAGACGAGGTTTAACGCGGCAACAGGCTTCCCGCCCATCGCGTAAACATCGCTTAACGCGTTCGCGGCGGCAATCCTGCCGAACGTTTTAGGATCGTTTACCATCGGCGGGAAAAAGTCCGCGGTAGTGACGATTGAACGCTTTTCATCAATTTTATATACAGCCGCGTCGTCAGAGGAGTCATAGCCGACAAGCAGGTTTTTATCAGAAAAAGCGGGTAATCCTTTGAGTAATGCCGACAGCTCGCCCGGACCTATTTTCGCGCCGCAGCCTCCGCTTGTGCAGTTTTCCAGAAGAGAGCATAATCTTTTTTCCATTTTAATAACTCCCGTCCTTTACCTCGGCATACACAAATTTGTTATCCTTCGCTATTCTGGAATACATCTCCATTCCGTCAATTCCTTCATTAGACAGCGCGCTCAGCGCAAGCTTAATATCCTCCGGAGGTATGCGCAGACAAATCCCGCAGCCGGCACGGATTTGTGAAGGCAGAGTCATTACGGCTACACGCAGTTTTTGTTCAAGCAGGCATCGCTCAGCTTTTATAGAAAAATTAGTATTTTTAAATGCAATTATATATTCCATTTCATCTATCCCTATAACTTAATTATATCCTTAACCGCCGAAACGCCTTTTTCGATTTCTTCCTCAGTATTAAAATACGAGAATGAAAACCTTACCAACCCCGATTCGACCGTACCGAACCGCTTATGCATGAGTGGGGCACAATGGCTTCCGGCACGGGTCGCAACGCCATAGTCATCCCAAAGCCGCGCCGCCAAATCTGACGAATCAATCCCCTCAATATTGATTGAAATGACCGGCAGTCTGTTTTCGGCTGAAAAATCGCCATATATTCTAACTCGCTCAAAATCTTTGATGCCTTCGTAAAACATTTTAAGCAGGTGCGTTTCTTTGGTGTGGATCGCTTCTATTCCGGTTTTGTTTATAAATTTAACGCCCTTTTGCAGCCCGTATATGCCGTGACTGTTCATCGTACCCGCCTCAAAAACATCCGGCATTTCATTTGACTGGAGCCTGTCAAAGCTGTTTACGCCCGCGCCGCCTGTCTTAACGACCGCAAAGTCAAATTTGCCGTTTACGATTATTCCGCCCGTCCCCTGCGGCCCGAACAAGCCTTTATGTCCCGTGAAGCAGAAGATATCGGCGATGCTTATATCTACGGGAACCACGCCAAACGTTTGGGAAATATCCAAAATCATTGTTATGCCGTTTGCCTTGCAGATGCTATAAAGCTTTTGAACGTCGGTAATATTGCCCGTCACGTTGGAGCCGTGCGTACAAATCAAAAACCGCGTGGTTGGCTTAATGAGCGGCTCAACCGTATCAAGCAGAAGGCGTCCGTTATCGCTGCAGTCTATGAAGCTTAAATTACAGCCCGTGAGGTACAGCGGGCGCAGCACAGAATTATGCTCTGTTACAGTCGTTATAACGGAATCCTCCCTCCTTACCAGCCCGCCAATCACCAAATTAAGGCTCTCCGTAGAAGATGACGTAAAAGCGACATTTAAAGGCTCATCCAGTCCGATCAGTTTCGCAACTTCCTCGCGGGTACCAAATATCTCACGGTTTGCGAGCAGCACCGCATCATAAAAGGAGCGTCCGGCGTTGCCGAAATGATTGATTGCGCAAGCGACCGCCGCCGCAACTTCTGGAGGCTTTTTTAAAGTCGTCGCGCTGTTGTCGAAGTAAATCATTAAGTACCCTCTCCCGGCACAGATACAAGCTTCGGCTGCACCCGCGAATAATAATCAATTTCGAAAATATCGCTCATCGCCATCACGAACCGTAATGTTTTTTGCATCCATTCGTTCCAACAGCGGAAGCACAAATTTACGTGTTGTTCCAAGCGTATCGCGCGCTTGCGCGACAGTAAACCTCGTATATTGTCCGCGCAGCATTTGCTCCGCTGTCTGCATCGACAACTGATAGAAATACTCCTTGCCTATTCTCACCAGTGTACCCTGGTCGAGTAAATACAGAAAATATTCCTGCGCGTCATTCTGCGGGATTTTGAAGGATACCATCAGTTCTTCCCAATCAGGCGGGTTAAACAGTTTATTTTTATAGGCAACAACAATTCTGTCTATATGCTGCTGTTGCAGATTAGTCAGATTGCGTTTAAAGGCTGCGGAAGCAATTACCGCATTCTCATTGCGGATTGTTCCGTCACGCTCATAGCCGGCCAGTACCATGGCAAGCTGCTTTGTGTGGATGTGTCCAAACACTCTCTGCCGCAGCTCCCCGGTTGGGAATCCGCCTCGCAGAGGATACTGCTGATGAAATTGTTCTAAAACATCCTTTAAGGTTTCGCGCCAACGTTCATAACGTTCAGCGGAAAGATATTGTTTACGGTCGTCTTCTAATAATATGGCGCGCCTATCATCCAGCAAAGACTGCAGCGCACTCTCCGTATCCTCCTCTGTAAGCTGTACAAGTGTAGAAATATTCTTAATATTAAGTGGTTTTGCCTCTTTCTCCAGCATATCAAGAACAGTCTGCGCGTTGTCCCGGCCATTTTTCCGTTCAATAATTTCCATCGTATCGGGATCGCTCAGTTTATAACGCGGCGGCTCCGTATCAAGCACCGTGGCGCCGGCGGTTGTTATTTCAGGGGACCAAGCGCGAAGGATCAATCGATCACCCCTTAACGGAGGCAGAGGTTTTTCCAATTCCAGTTGGCACAAGCAGCTTTCTCCTGCTTTTAGTATCTCTCTGTCAAGCATACGGACACGCCCTGATACTTCTGAGGTTCCGTGAAATAAGTGCACCCGTGCGCAATGCTTTAATTCCTCCGCGTTTTGCAGCAAATCCAGTTTGACATCAAGACGGTAGCTTGAACGCAGCAGCCCCGGCTCCGCAAGCCAACAACCAGGCGCGGCATTTTCCACGCCAACACCGGTGAGGTTGATCGCCGTTCTTTGACCGGCCAACGCGCGCTCAACACTTTGACCATGTACTTGTATCCTGCGAACGCGCAACTCGACATTTTGCGGGTGGAGTTCCAATTTTTGCCCAATGTAAACCGCGCCCGCCCAAATTGTTCCTGTCACCACAGTGCCGAAGCCCTGTTTGGTAAAGCATCTATCGATAGGCATGCGTGAAAACCCTACAGGCGGACGCTCACGCGCTTCAGAAGCGACTTCGCCAAGCAAATCTCGTAATTGCGGAATATTATATCCCGTAACGGCGGAGATAGCGATAATCGGAGCGTCGCGCAGTAATGTCTTGGACAACAGCGCGTGTACCTGCCCATGAATCATTTCGAGCCACTCCAGGTCATCGTCTATCATGTCACATTTGGTGATTGCGACAATGCCTTTTTGGATTCCCAAAAGATGAAGAATATTCAGATGTTCCACTGTTTGCGGCATAACGCCTTCATCCGCCGCCACAACCAACAGTGCCATGTCAATACCTCCGACACCGGCTAGCATATTTTTTATAAACTTCTCATGTCCTGGAACATCTATTAATCCAAGCTTCATACCATTCGGCAGTTCTAATGGAACGAATCCGGGTACAATAGTCATGCCGCGGCGCTTCTCCTCGGGCAATCTGTCTGTATTGATCCCTGTCAGCGCCGCGGTCAAGAGTGTCTTTCCATGATCGACATGGCCTGCTGTACCGATTACAATATGTCCATTCATACTAATATCTCCCGAATACTCGCTGCGACTATTGACACTTCCTCTTGAGGAACCGTGCGTAAGTCAAAACAAGCGCAGTTGGCTCGATTATAACCGAGTACAGCGGGATTTCCTTTTCGTAATGTCTCCAATACTCGCTGCGCGGATATTTCTTCCGGTACAATTTCAACTATCCACGTTGGCAGCTCTACCTCCGGAAGGGATCCTCCTCCGACCGATGAGGTGCCTATCCGCAGCTTGACATCCGCCTTGCAATCCGACAAAGCGCGCTTCAGATCCTCCGCTTTTATTTTGATACGCTCCGTTGGTTCTATAATCATGGCAACAGTAGGTATCTCAGTCTCCCTGCCGTTTCGATAAAGACGCAGTGTGCTCTCTAAAGCCGCGACGGTCAGCTTATCAATACGGAGCGCTCTTGTCAGCGGATTCTTCTTGATCCTGTCGAGCAATTCTTTCTTCCCCGCAATAATGCCGGCTTGTGGGCCACCCAGCATCTTGTCGCCAGAGAAGGTTAACACATCAACACCATCTCGAATCAGCGCTGCCGGCAATGGTTCCTGCCCGATTCCACTTTCCGCAAAGGGATATAGGCAACCACTGCCCAAATCATAAATCAGCGGAAGCCCATGCTTGTGCGCAAGCCTAGCCAATTCCAAAGTAGGAACTCCTTCAACGAAGCCGCGCATTACATAATTGCTCTGATGTACTTGAAGCAGGCACGATGTCTGTTCACAAATTGCTTCCTCGTAATCGCGAAGGTGCGTTTTGTTTGTCGCTCCGACTTCATGCAGTATCGCTCCCGTCCGTGCAATCACATCGTGAACGCGAAAGCTTTCGCCGATCTCAACAAGCTGTCCGCGCGAGATGACTGTTTCACCTGCGCGAGCCAGCGTGTCGAGCACAAGAAGAACCGCGGCAGCATTATTATTCACTGCCATCGCGTCTTCTGCCCCAGTCAGCTCTCTTAGAAGCTCCACAAGATGATCATATCGGCTGCTTCTTTTTCCGCTTTCCAAATCCAATTCGACATTACAGTAACCGTGGGCCGCCTCAGTAACCGCTTGTACCGCTTGTTCTGCCAAAGGAGCGCGCCCAAGGTTTGTATGAAGAACTATGCCCGTTGCATTGATAACTTTTCTCAAGGATGGGAGCTGTTTTTCCTGATACCGCCTAATGCTGTCCCGTACCGCTAATTTCAATAGTTCTTCTCGTGTGCTTGCCAGACAAGCATTCCCCTGGCTTCGCAATTCAGCAACACTTTCCCGTACAGCTGCAGTAAGTACAGAAAGGTTGAACACCACCCCAATTTGATGTTCAACCTCTTTTAATACGTTATCAATCTTTGGTAACGCCGCGTAATTCATAAGCTTCCTCCGCACTTCACGGTTTTGTATTCCTTTCGGTAACAGACCCTCGTTACTTATATGGACGGTGATAATGATTTACAATTCAAAATCATTATCACCCTTCCATGAATCATTGAAAATGTTTGGTGATTAACGAATCAATTTTAAAATGTTAATCACCAAACATATAGATGGGCCGGATACGGAAAGAAGAAGGTCTGTATGATGGCGGGAATGGGTGCGAATTGAACACACCAAAGACAGGGCTGCTGCCTCACAGCGGATTTGAAGTCCGTGCCGGCCACCAGGCCGGATCCACCCCCATATTGATTGGCGCCGCGTGTGGAGATGCAGGAGGATACCGTTTCTTTACATTTGCCTGTATGCTTGACTCAGAAAGTCAGATTGTCGATTTTATCCATATAGCGGCGCATTTGCTCCACACTGCGAATACAGTAATACCCGTTGACCTGTTCCAGCAAGTTCAAATCTCTCAATTCTTTGAAGGTTCGTACCACAGAGCCGCGACTGATGTTCAACATTTTTCCAAGTGTTTCCTGAGTGATTTTTTCCTTGATCCTTATCTTTCCGTCGTAATTCTCGCCATACTGTTCCGCGAAGGTCAACAGCAGCTTGCAGATTTTCCACTCGACGCACTGTAAGCTTGTTTCTCTTGCCTGCCGGTTGCCGTGAAGCCGTACGCTCGCCAAATATTCCAGAAACTGCAGCATAGAGCTTTTATTAGTCGAAATCTCCTCCATAAGCGCGTCAGGGGGAATTTGTATAAGGACGCAGGGCGTTGCTGTCTTAAAAATCGTCTTGAGCTTTCTATCCAAGAGAGCCTCAAGCTCAAATATAAGAGCGCCTTCGCCAAAGCTATCATAGATCACTTCCTCATGCATTGCCGTAAAACCGCACCTTATGATCCGGCCGCTCAAAACGTAATAGCAGTATTTGGGCGCAGTATTGGGGGACAATAACGTGCGATGCTTGGGGAGCCGGATCTCCTCTCCAAGAGCAGTGAGAAAATCCATGTTTTTGTCATAGCAAAAAAGATGCGTTGGGCGAAATACGCTTCCCTCGTTATCGATTGAATAGTATTTCATATCTGAAGTATCCTCTACTTTCTGACTTTTGATAAAATTTTATCATATTATGTAGAAGCAAACAAGCTTCTTCCCATAAACAGCCAATTTTAGCTGACGCTGGCCGTCTTATTTCCGCGGAACAACAGGATGATGCATACAATCGCGCCGGATACACCAAATAGCGCGGCGCAGGTAATCATCTCGCCAGAGGCGGTTGTCACGTTAAGCACCCTGAACAGGGGCTCCATTATGTAGGCAGACAGGAAGGAACCAAGGTCCTGGGCAATCACCATGATGCCGGCATTCTTGACGTTGACGGTGCAACCCTTCTTTTTGGCATTGTTGGCCGCGTTGTTGAAAGCAGGAGTGATGAGTCCATAGAAGCCGCCAAAAATGATTGCGCCGATGTAGACGGTGGCGACGCCCCTGCCGACACCGATGAGATACATGCCTATAGCGCAGATGACCAAAGCCGAGGGAAGCTGATATTTCTTAAGGTACTTACTGGCTTCCTTGTAGAAAATCGCGAATACGCCGGCTGACGCGCTGCGCAGGGACTGCGCGACTGATGCTGCGGCTGTAGTGCCGCCGTTTTCAGTGATGCAGAAGGTCAGCTGAGAGTATACGCCGAAACGGATGACATTCATACACAAAAACGCGAATGCTACAAGAAAAAGAACATTTCTGGCCTTTCTGCTCTCTTCGTCATCGACGCTGGGGAGCTTCGAACCATTAGCCTTCCCCGCGTCCGCCTTGGCCTTTTCGGCCGCGCGTTCCTCCTTCGTGGGAGCGGGCATGGAAGGCAGGAATATAGCTATCATGACGGCGAGCACAATATCAAGGATGAACCAATAATACGCGCCTGTAAAGCCAAAGTTTATTGTCAGCGCGCTGACGACGAGGCTGCCGATCGTTGAGAAGAGTGCGGCGGACGATTGCTTCAGGCCGACCAGGCGCTTAAAAGCACCACCCTCCCACAGACGTCCCAGGTAACCGACAAAGAACGGAGCGACCAGACCGAGGAAGCAACCCTGTAAGCCGCGGCATATCAGCACCAAGGGTAAAGGTATTATGAATGCGCAAAGTATACCAAAAACGCCGACGCCGGCGGTGCCGATTATACCAAGAGTCTTGTTGTCCACGTGGTCGATCAGATATCCGACGCCGATGAGGGTTACAAGCAAAGTAGTCAGTTTGGGAAGAGACATGATCAATTTGACCGTACTTGCGGAATAACCGAGGGCCGTATAATATATCACATATTCACTCATGAGAGGGGAGATGATGGTCGAGGTACTGGTCATTGAGCTCAAAGCCAGGCATACTAACATAGCCATTAAGCCATATTCGTTTTTATTTTTGAGTTCAGGCATTTTCTTTCTTCACTCCCACTCTCATTTAGGCGGCAATAGGTATTGCGGATTATTGCGGATCAATCTGTGACGCTGGTCAACCGAGCGCGGCAATATAATTACAGCAGATCATGGCGGCAGTGGCGCCATCGCCGACTGAGGTGGAAATCTGACCTTGAGAGAATTCGCGAACTATACCTGCGGCAAAGACACCAGGGATAGCAGTCTCCATTTTCTCATTTACACGAATCTCGCCGCGTCTGTTCAGCTCAAGGATACCTTCGACGAACTTGGTATTTGGATCAAGACCGATACGGGTATAGATTCCCTGAACATCCAAACGGCGCAGCTCGCCGGTCGCTCTGTCTTCGATGTCAACACCTGTAACCCACTCGTCGCCTACAATGGCGTTAATCTTTGTGTTACAAATCATTTCGATGCCGGGGTTCTCCTCCGCTCTGTCAAGCAGAACCCGAGAAGCGGCAGTGAGCGTATCCATAAATTCAACCACTGTGACCGCGCAGCCAAGACTTACAAGGTGGAGAGCGGCAGTGATACCGCTGTTACCTCCACCGGCAACGACGACGCGCTTACCGGCACAGAGAGGACCATCACATGTCTCGCAATAAAACACACCCTTACCGTCGAGTTCTTTCTCGCCGGGGACACCGAGCTTTCTCTGCAGAGCGCCTGACGCAATAATGATGCCCTTGCAGGTCTTGTTGCCTTCGGAGGTCTTTACAATCAAGTAACCGTTCTTGCTCTGGAAGCCCAGAACTTCACCCGGCTCAATTTCAGCGCCGGCATTGCTTGCCTGCTCAAGCATAGCATTGGCCAGTTCGGGCCCCATAATGCCATTGGCAAAGCCGGGGTAATTTTCAATGAGCTGACGGTTGAAGGTTTCACCACCCATCGTTTTACTCTCCAGCACGAGCGTGTCGAGACCGGCGCGGCTGGTATAGATACCGGCAGTAAGGCCCGCAGCGCCGGAACCAACAATGATAACATCAAATTCGGTATACATTTTGTTTTCTCCTATCTCAATAAATTAACCGGTTTACTCTTTCGGCAACGCCTCCCAGTTATCAGGAAGCTTAATTCTTCGGCTGGTCAGCTTCGCCTGTGTGTAGTTTTCACGGAAAAGCAGACTGCGGTTTCTGTTTGGCGCGCCGTTTACCACAATGATTACCCTTGCTCGCGGACCCAGCAGGGGAACCAAGCGTTTGGGATCGTCGGACTCATACCACTGCGGACCAAGTTTGCCGTTTTCAACGGCTTCCTTTATACTAAAAGGTTTCCAGTTTTTAAAACGGGCGCTGTTAAGCTCAAAGTATTCCGCGGTAACCTTTGCGTGCTCTTTTATGTAAGCCGAAACGTCTTCCTTGGAATAGCCCTGAGAAGCCAATAGCTCAGCAACAACAGGAGACAGGAAGAGCACGTGCGTCTCATAATAATCGTTCGCGGCCTCATAAGGCTCAACCATACGAGTCAACCAATCAGTTATGTAATCCAGATGCTGTTCGGCCCTGCTGCCGGAGGTCTGCATAGGATCGCTCATTGCCCGGCCGGAAGTAATTGACACAACGTTCTCGCCCTTCTCAAAGCCTAATGTTTCCGCCAGTGTTTGCCAGCCGATTTTTTCACAAATCTGATCGTTTTCAGGCGCGACAGCACGGAACATCTGGCCGTGCGTAGACATATCTGTAGAACCAACATGGAAGCCTGCAACGTTAGTTACCAGCATGCGGTAGAAGCGTCCGATAGAAACATTTGACTGACGGCCGGGACGTTGAAAACCAATCTCGTAATTGAAACCCAGTTCATCGCGAATGGGGCCGTTCAACATAATAATAGCTTCCCATCCGGGCGTAGCTCCGGAGTCTTTAAGACTGAATTCAGGATCGCTGATAATCTCGGCGATTGCGAGCAGGATAGGCATATATTCGGGACGGCACCCGGACATAACACCATTGACTGCCACCTTCCAAACAGTGCAAGCGGCATTGGAGGGTTGCAGGATACCGATCACTTCTTCGGGGGCCAGATCGGTAAACTTCAGTAACTCTTCGACCTTTTCAATCGTTGGAGGAACGATTGGAAGGCCATCGGTCCAATTGTTGTCAGAGAAATAGGACTGCACTTCATCGAAGGTGCCTTTGAAGATAATATCCCTATCGCCAGGACTGCGCTTGGCTTTTTTAGCCGTACTCTTAACGGGCGTTGTCAGAGCTTTGATAATGTTAGGAACGACTACGGTTTCGAGCCGTTCTCTGATTTGTTCATCGCTGTCAAGCGCAATAGAAGCAGGGTATTCCACGATGCGCATATCGGGATAACCGCCGCCGGCAGTGACCTTGCTCATCATGAAGGGGAAGCTGACACATCCAATCGCTACTGCCGGTACTCCGGCACTTTCAACAACTATACTGGCCCGCGAAACTGCGGGCGCGCAGGAGCCTCAACAACCGTTGCCGAGGATTACAGCGTCGCAGCCCAGCTGTTTGATTTTTCTGGGCAGCTTCTCCAAATTTTTAACTGCGGTAGCACTATCATGGGAACTAGTGGTCACATCGTCAAATGATGTGTAGGGAACAAAGCGAACATCGGGGTACTGCTTTTTGATAAGCTCTTCAATAATGGGGAACGTTGTTTCGCCGCGAAAAGCATTATTCCAATACAAGCCGATTACCTTGCCGTTCAGATCAGGAAGGGGCGGCGCCACATTTTTGGCCTGAACTGTACCGATGCCAGCAGGATAAACGACCTCAAAGTTTTCACTCATGGTTCATAATCTCCCTTCGAAATAGTAGAATTATTAAGTGTTAAGAAAATGTGTTTGTCATAAAGTATATTTATGTTGACGAGAGGACGCAAGAAATAAACATTACATATGTAACATATGATCCAGTATATTTTTCATCCGGATGCTAAGCACTTACCCTAAATTGACAAATACAGGAATGACCGTTAAGATAGAATTTAACATGGTAAAAATTCTGCAAATACGGGGGGGAGGATTTCTATGGGTCAGATTGAGACGCGCTTGGATCTATGGGAGCGGATGCACAATGACCCGGATGCCCGTAAGTGCCTTGACGGCCGTGTGCGGCAGGCTTGGGAACGCAGCGACAGCTACGGAGTGGATTACCGGCATGCAATACCATATCAGGTTCCGCAGGAGGAATGGAAGGAAATAAAGCGCAGGACCAAAAAGCTGTTTATCTATGCCAGCAGCATCATCCGGCCGCTTTGGACCCAGAGCGGCAACAAAGAGCTTGGGGCGATCCTGTTCAGTAATGATGGCACAATATTGCAGCTTTACGGCGACAGCAAGTTCCGTCAGTGGGCTGAGGGATGCGGAGTCCGGGCGGGGACGCGCTGGTCTGAAGAATCCATTGGAGCCAACGTGTTTTCTCTGGGACAGCGGCATATTAGATGGGTGGAGCTGGCCGGGGAGGAAAATTATTCTTTCGCTCTGACGGCGGGCGCTTTCTACTTTGCGCCCATTAAGCTGGAAAACGGCGATTTTTATGGAGGACTTGCCGTTGCGCTGCAGGCCGAAAAACGCTACAATTACCTGCTGGCGTTGGCGGTCAGTATCGCGAGAGCGATTGAACTGCAGATTTTTTGGTTTAACAACATTGATATTTACAGCAATATATCCGAAGGCAGCGGTATGCTGTGCGTTGATCAGACCACCGGCAGGAACAATATCCTGGTCTTTGGCAAAGAGATATTTAAAATGCTGGGCGTGCAGGACAGGGATGCCTACTACGGCAGCGTCGAGGAGATTATTGATCCGTTGCCGGAGAATAAAAAGTTTTGGGAGATTCTCAACAACAAGATGGTCGTTACTGACAAAAACGTACAAATTATGGCCAGAGGGCGTCAAACGGTTCTTAGCGTCAGCACGACGACGTTTAAAGAAAAGAAGTTTAACATGGACGGTATGATTGTGTCGGTCAACTCTATCGGGCGTATAAATAAGCTGGTGTCCCAGTATTCGGGCAATAACGCGCACTATCGGTTTGAGGACATTATTGGACAGAGCGACACTATAGCAGATACCATTAAGCGAGGTAAAAGGGCGGCGCTATCCGACACAAACATACTATTGCAAGGTGAGAGCGGCGTTGGTAAAGATGTATTTGCCCAGGCGATCCACAATGGCAGCAAACGGTATGAAAAGCCTTTTGTGGCAATCAACTGCGCGGCCTTCTCCAAGGAGCTTATCGCCAGTGAGTTATTCGGTTATGAAAGCGGAGCGTTTACCGGAGCAAAAAAGGAAGGCGCGATTGGAAAATTCGAGCTGGCCGACGGCGGCACGCTGTTTCTGGACGAAATCGGCGATATGCCTCTGGATTTACAGGCCGTGCTTCTGCGGGTCCTTGAGGAACGGAGTTTTCGCAAGGTTGGCGGTAATAGAATGATCCAGGTGAATGTGCGTATTATTGCCGCTACGAATAAGAACCTGGGAGAGAAAATC
>Ga0153938_1000207_pt1 | contig 22802 bp, 16 predicted proteins | sample TSNY022MetaG_FD_104740 | JGI IMG/M metagenome (GOLD analysis project Ga0153938, IMG submission 104740) | Attine ant fungus gardens microbial communities from New Jersey, USA - TSNJ022 MetaG | ecosystem: Host-associated > Fungi > Mycelium > Unclassified | place: USA:New Jersey: Brendan T. Byrne... | reverse complement strand
GATGCCGGCAAATACAGGGAATATTGGACGCACCTGTGTAGCCGCAGGAGCGCGCCTTCATTTGATTGGACCGATGGGATTTAGGATTAATGAAAAATCGCTTAAACGGGCAGGACTTGATTACTGGGAGCATTTAGATGTGACTATTTATGATTGCTTTGAGGATTTTTTAAAGCGGAATGAAGATGCAGCGGACAAGCTTTATCTGGCAACGACGAAGGCGAAGCATGTGTATTCACAGATCGTTTATCCAAAAGATTGCTATATTATGTTTGGTAAGGAGAGCGCCGGGATTCCGGAGGAGATTTTAATTGATTATGAAGAAACGTGCATCCGCATTCCGATGCGTAAAGCGATTCGTTCCTTAAATTTATCGAACTCAGCAGCGATTGTGCTTTATGAAGCTTTGAGACAGCAAAGCTTTCAACAGATGGAGCTTGAAGGGGAACTGCATTTGTTGGAATGGAGAGGAGAAAGATAGGTGCTTGCACTTATTAGAGATATACTAACAGACATAGCTATATTGGTTTATATTGCATATCTATTGACAAAGCTTAAAATTGTTAAGGATTTTGTGAGTTCGGATGATAATAGCCTGTGCAAGAAGGCGATTATGTCTGTTGTTTTTGGTGTCGTTGGAATTGTAGCGACTTATTTAGGTATTCCGGTTCATGGCGCGATTGCTAATGCACGCGTGGTTGGCGTACTGGCTGGGGGAATCATCGGCGGGCCTTTCGTTGGGACAGCCGCCGGGCTTATTGCTGGGATTCACCGATATGCCATTGATGCGGGCGGCTTCACTGCCGCCGCATGTGCCATTTCTACGGTGGCAGCGGGCTTAATTGGCGATTTGTGCGCAAGAAAGATTAAGCGTATGAAAAATCAATGGTTCTTTATCGGTCTTTTGACAGTAGTCGTAGAAATGATTCACATGGGAATTGTTTTATGGCTGGCAGCCCCGTTTGATAAGGCATTTGAGCTGATTAAAATCATTGCCATGCCAATGATTACACTTAATGCCATTGGTTTGGTGCTTTTTATTAGGGTTTTTGAATCGGTATTCATTGAGCAGGATCGACTTGCGGCAGACCGTATCCGTCTGGTATTAAATATTGCGGACGAGTCATTGCCCTATTTGCGAAAAGGATTATCATCAGTAAATGATTTAAATCAGGTCATTCAACTGGTGGTAAATAAATCCGGTGTATCGGGAGGCTTCATCACGGATCGGGTATCCGTTTTAAGCTATGCCGGTTATTCTGATCTAGAGAAGGAGTTCCCTCCGATTGCCCGCCTGGTTTTAAGCAGCGCAAAGGTGGAAAAAGAGAAAAATATAGTTTGCGCGCCATTGATACAAAGGGAAAATGAAGTGATTGGGACATTGGCTCTTAAGACATGCAAATCTAAACGTCTTTTAGAAATAGAATGTGAATTCGTGCAAGGCTTAGCCAAGCTGTTTTCAACCCAGCTGGAGCTTGCGCAATTAGAAAATCAAAAAAAGCTTCTAAAAAAAGCGGAGCTAGCGGCACTGCAAAGCCAAATCAATCCCCACTTTCTATTCAATGCCTTGTCGACAATTACAATGTTTTGTCGGGAAAAACCAAATCGCGCCAGGGAATTGTTGTTGGAGCTTAGCAATTATTTCCGCAATACATTGAATACGAATGGAGAGCGGATAGATATTTATGACGAAATGCGCCATGTTCATGCTTATCTAGAGTTGGAAAAGGCTCGTTTTGAAGATAAGCTTAAAATTGTGGAAAAAATCCCCGAGGGGTTGTCGTGTATGCTGCCCAGCTTGATTTTGCAGCCCTTGGTTGAAAATGCCGTGAAGCATGGGTGCATTAAAAATGGTGGTGGTAAAATCATGATTGAAGCTACAGAAAATGAGATAGATACGTTGATTACGATTAGTGACGATGGGGTCGGCATACCAGACGAAGTGATTAACCAATTAATGAGCAATAATATTAAGTCTGGCTCGGTGGGACTTAATAATGTTCACCAACGGCTTAAGAGTACTTATGGGGAGGAATATGGCTTGCGCATTAAGACTCAAAGGAAAGGCACTTTGGTTACAGTACGGATACCAAATATGAGCAGGGGGCAGGGGGGAATCGTATGAAGATTGTGTTAATTGATGATGAATACCCAAGCCGAAATGAGCTGGGATTTTTGATAAAACAGTACCTGCCGGAGGCCACTCTTTATGAAGCGGCGAGTGGCGTCGAGGCAATCGAGTTATTTGCGAAAGGCATTTCCTTTGATGTGGCATTTGTCGACATTCATTTAGGCGAAATATCAGGTACATCGCTTTCGGAAATATTGAAGCATAAACAGCCGGATGTAAAGATTGTATTTGCGACGGCTTATGATAAATATGCGGTTAAGGCCTTTGATATGGAGGTGACAGATTATATTATGAAGCCGTTTGATCCGGAGCGGGTGAGAAACTGCCTCAACAAGGTTAAAGCGGCGGCTGCGCCCACTCAAGCGCCGGAAACTATTCAAAAGCTAATTGTATCCACAGACAAAAAAGTGGTTTTGCTCAATATCGATGATATCGCCTATTTAGAAAGCAGAGACCGACACTGTATTATTTATACGAAAGAGGGAGCGTATGCCAGCCATCAATGCCTTGGTTATTATGAAAAGAAGTTGGAGAACAGGCATTTTTTCCGTGTGCATAAAAGCTTTATCATTAACCTGAATTACGTTTGTGAGTTAACGCCATGGACTAATGGCGCCTATAATATCAAGCTGCGTGGATTTGAGAAAATAAGCCTGCCTCTTAGCAGGAAGCAGGTCAAGCCGTTTAAAGAAATTTTTGATGTGTAGGTGGCTGTTATTGAGACGTCGAAAAAGGCATTTGGCGCATAAAAATCGGCATATCCTTCATAAACCATTTCCTTATGACATAAAATCAGATAGAATCATATTAAAAAATGAGGAGGAGGAAATGGCTTATGGTTACGTTTCTTATCAGTATTATTCTATTATTAATGGGGTATTTTATTTACGGCAGGATCGTCGATAAGATCTTTAATTCCGATGATCGCCCGACTCCTGCAATTACAAAGGAAGATGGGGTTGATTATGTTCCGATGAGCAATAAAAAGATCTTTTTAATCCAATTGCTGAATATCGCCGGTTTAGGCCCGATTACAGGCGCAATAATGGGCGCCCTTTGGGGACCGGTGGTTTTTCTTTGGATTGTTTTTGGCTCTATCTTTGCCGGCGCAGTGCATGATTATATGACAGGCATGCTTTCTATGCGTAATGGCGGCGGCTCCATTTCAGAAATTGTCGGCAAGTATCTGGGCGGGGGAATGAAGCAGGTCATGCGTGTGTTCTCCGTATTTTTGCTGTTGATGGTGGGAACCGTTTTTGCGGTAGGACCATCAGCATTACTAGCGATGCTGACGCCTGAAAGCTTAAATAAAAACTTCTGGCTAGTTGTTGTGTTGATTTACTATTTTCTTGCAACATTGCTCCCTATTGACAAGCTTATTGGTAAAATATACCCGTTTTTCGGCGCTTGCTTAATTATCATGGCAGTCGGTGTTGGTGCGGGACTTATGATTAAAGGGTATCATATACCAGAATTACAGCTTGCCAACTTACACCCTAAGGAGATGCCGATTTGGCCGTTTATGTTTATTACGGTGGCCTGTGGCGCTATTTCGGGTTTTCATGCAACCCAGTCTCCAATGATGGCCAGGTGTCTTAAGAGTGAAAGGGGTGGGCGCAGGATATTTTATGGCGCAATGATTTCCGAAGGCGTTATAGCTTTAGTATGGGCGGCCGCAGGAGTGGCATTTTACGAATCAACCGGTGGTCTTAGTGCGGTTTTATCAGATCCTAATATCGGACCTAATGGTGCGGTTTATGAAATATGCATGACATTATTAGGACCTGTTGGCGGCATTTTAGCTATGATCGGGGTCATTGCCTGTCCGATTTCATCAGGCGATACTGCCTTTAGAAGTGCCCGTTTAACGATTGCAGATGCGATGGGCAAAGAGCAGAAGAGTGTCAAAAATAGATTGCTGCTGACCGTTCCGATTCTTGGATTTGGGGCGATCGTCGGTGGATTCATTGATTATTCTGTTGTGTGGAGATACTTCTCCTGGAGTAATCAGACGCTGGCGATGATTGCTTTGTGGGCGGCATCGGTATATTTATGGCAGAAGAAGAAAGCTTACATAATCACGGTCATACCGGCAACGTTTATGTCGGCGGTCAGCGCTACATATTTTCTGGCAGCGCCTGAATGTATAGGCTTAATGAAAGCTGGAAAGCTTTCCCTTGCCTATGGCTTAGGCGGCCTCATTGCCGCAGTGCTTCTGATTATCTTCCTGAAAACAACAGTCTTTAGTAAGAAGCAGTCACAGGCAGTCGAAGAAGGGGCATAAGTACTTGAAATAAGAGGGTCTAATCAATCGGAATGGCACAACTCATGCAAGTTGTGCCATCCCTTAGTCCTCAAATTCGACAATCGTTACGCCCGCCTCTCCTTCTCCAAATGTGCCCAGACGGTAAGATTTAACATATTTATTCTTTCTAAGATGCTGATGCACAGCATTCTTAAGCGCGCCGGTGCCGCGCCCGTGGATCACCGTTACCTGAGGCAAATGCGCCAGATATGCGTCATCTAAATACTTATCAACTTCCGGGAGGGCCTCATCTACTGTTTTACCGATGATATTAATGCTTGTGCTGATATCTGTGCTTTTAGACATCTTAATCTTTCCTGCCCCTGATTTGTTAAGGATCGGCGCTTTAATGGTGTCTTCGTCAATTAATTCAAGGTCACTTAGTTTCACATGAGAGGTGAGAATGCCCATACGGACGGCAACCTCGCCCTTTGCATTCGGAAGAGCCGTAATAATTCCATCGATATTCATACTCAGCACCTTGACCTTGTATCCTAGTTTGATATCTGATGATTTTAGCGCCTTGCCATGGGGAACGACTTTTTGAGAAACCGTCTCTTGGGTTGCGCTTAATTTCTCCCTGACTAAGCTCCGTTGCTTTTCTAGTGCCTTCGCATCGACCCCTTCGGTCATTAGCTTATTGACATTTCGAATAGTCTGATCAGCAAAGTCCTTCGCTTCCTGCAAAATAGTGCTTGCTTGCTCGTTGGCTTCTTTAAGAATCCGTTCTCTTTGCTTTGAAATATTCTCCTGCTTAACTTCCAGCTTTTCCTTAAGGGCGGCGACTTCCTTCTTATAGGCATTAATAGCTTCCTGCTCACTTTCAATCGTTTTACGGCTGATCTCCAAATTAGACAGCAGGTCTTCGAAGTTTTGATCGGCGATATCAATATTCTTCTTCGCATCCTCAATGATGAATTGCGGAAGGCCAAGCTTTCCGGAAATGGCAAAAGCGTTGCTTTTCCCGGGAACGCCGATTAATAGCCGGTATGTCGGGCTTAAGGTGGCAACATCAAATTCACAGCTGGCGTTACAGGCGCCTTTTGTAGAAAGCGCAAATACCTTCAGCTCGCTATAATGGGTGGTTGCCAAGACGCTTACTGCGCGGATTAAAAAGTTCTTAAGTATGGCAATGGCCAGAGCGGCGCCCTCGGTAGGGTCTGTGCCGGCACATAGTTCATCTAGAAGAACCAGTGACTTATTATTGGATTCCTGAATGATGCTCACAATATTGGTCATGTGGGAGGAAAATGTGCTCAGGCTTTGCTCAATGCTCTGCTCATCGCCGATATCAGAATAGACATTCTCAAAAATGGCCAGCATGGACTTATCAAAAGCCGGGATATGAAGACCTGCCTGCCCCATCAATGTGAAAAGCCCCACCGTCTTCAGAGAAACGGTTTTACCTCCGGTGTTAGGACCTGTGATAATCAGGAGCTTGTAGTCCTTGCCCATGATAATATCTATCGGAACGACCTTTTTCTTATCCAGCAGGGGATGGCGCCCCTTCTTAATATTAATATAGCCATCTTCATTAAATTGCGGCTCGCTGCCGTTATATGAACGGGACAAACTAGCTTTTGCAAATATAAAGTCTAGTTCTGTTAATACTGAGAAATTCTGCTGTAAGGTCTCAGTATGCTCTGCGGCAAGGTTGCTTAATGCCGCTAATATTCGATCGATTTCTTCCTTTTCCTTCCCAGAGAGTTCACGCAGGTCGTTGTTAAGCTTGACAACAGCCATGGGCTCAATAAATAAAGTCGACCCGGAGGAGGATTGGTCATGAACCATTCCCTGCACCTGGTTTTTATACTCGACCTTGACCGGCAAACAATAGCGTCCATTACGCATGGTCACAATATTGTCCTGTAACTTAGAGCCGATACTCTGCGAATTGACCATAGTGTTTAGTTGCTGGTGTATGCGTTCATTGGTTAACTTAATATTACGTCGGATTGACTTAAGGGCAGGGCTGGCGTCATCTGCGATCTCCTCCTCGGAGATGATGCAGCGGCGGATTTCATGATTGAGGGGGGATAATGGCTCAATCACTAAAAACAAGCCAGTCAGCGAATCTGGCGACGCCTCATCATTCTCACTCCTGGCATATTGCTTGACCCTAAGCGCCACATCTAAAAGCGAGGAGACCTGCAATAGCTCTGTGATGCCAATTGTAGAGCCGACCCGAAGCCTTAGAAGGGAGCCCCTAATATCTTTGAGGCCTGAAAAAGAAATAGATCCCTTGGCAAAAATGCGGGTTAGGGCATCGGAGGTTTCCTTCTGTGCTTTACTGATCTCTGCGCAGTTAAACGAGGGGATCAGCTGGCGGCAAAGCTCTTTACCCATGGGGGAGGAGGCGTGCTCGGTCAGCTGTTCGATTATTTTATGATATTCCAATGTTTTTAAAGATTTTGTATTCATTATTATTCACCTTAATTTCGCTAATCTGTTGACTTTCTTTATTCTAACCTATTCTTGCGTAAAAATCTATGGTAAATTTTCAAGACTTGCTGTATAATAAAATGAATTATAACCTAATTAGAAAGAGAAGGTAAAAATGAAGTATATCATTGATTTTAGAGAAGGCGAGAGCATATCCGATATATATTTATGTAAAAGCAAGCAAGTGATGAAGACGAAGGCAGGTAAGAGCTACTATTCAATCATCTTGCAGGATAAAACCGGCACCATTGATACTAAGGTATGGGAATTATCCAATGGCATAGAGCATTTTGAAGCCATGGATTTTATTAAGGTGGACGGCCAGGTGACCAGCTTTCAGGGAACGCTTCAATTGAGTGCGAGGCGCATCCGCAAGGTCCAGGAGATGGAATATAATGAAGCTGATTATATGCCTATCAGCAGATATAATATCGACACGATGTATCAGGAGCTGCTAAGCTATGTCCATCATATTGAAGAGCCTTATTTAAAGGCATTGGCGGTAAGTTTTTTTATGGAGGATAAGAGCTTCATTAAGAGCTTTAAAGGCCATTCCGCCGCTAAGAGCGTGCATCATGGCTTTGTCGGAGGATTGTTAGAGCATACCCTAAGCGTTGTAAAGCTGTGTGATTTTTTTAGCAGCAGATACCCGATTATTAATAAGGATTTGCTCATAACCGCCGCATTGTTCCATGATATTGGGAAGACGAAGGAGTTGTCTGTATTCCCGGAAAATGACTACACCGATGAAGGCCAATTGATCGGGCATATTATTATCGGAGCGACGATGCTCCATGACAGAATTAAGGAAATCATCGGTTTCCCCGAGGTGTTGGAAACCGAATTAAAGCATTGTATCTTGTCCCACCATGGCGAGCTTGAGTACGGCTCCCCGAAGAAACCGGCACTGGTAGAAGCGATGGCGCTTAATTTGGCGGATAATACCGATGCCAAGATGGAGACAATGACAGAGATATTATTAGGGGCAGAGGATAGCCTGGCATGGCTTGGATATAACCGGCTGCTGGAAACCAATATACGAAAAACATCAAAACAATAGAAAGGCGGTTTAGGATCAAGTGAAGTATAGATTTGGATTTATCGGGTGTGGCAATATGGCCGTGGCGATGATGGGCGGCATCATCAAGAGTGGCTTGTTAAAGCCTGAGGAGATCATTGCATCAGATGTTAGCGCAGCTTCAATGGCAAATGCGCAGGAAGGTTATGGCATTCATACGACAAGCAGCAACCGGGATGTCGCCATGTCTTGTGAGATCCTTATTTTATCTGTGAAGCCGCAATATTATGAAGCGGTTATCCGTGAAGTGCGCGGCGATGTTTCAGACGGTACAGTCATCGTCACGATTGCACCGGGAATCACGACTAAGCAGTTAAGCGGCATGTTTAATAAAGCGCCTAAGCTCATCAGGACAATGCCCAATACACCGGCGCTAATTGGCGAGGGGATGACGGGGATCTGCCGGAATCATTTGGTTACCGATGAAGAACTGGCTGATGTATGTGATCTGTTCGCCAGCTTTGGGAAGACCGAGATTGTCGATGAGGCACTGATGGATGCGGTGGTAGCGGTTAGTGGAAGCGCACCGGCTTATGTCTTTATATTAATTGAAGCGATGGCGGACGCCGCTGTTTTAGGCGGGATAGCAAGAAGCCAGGCTTATACCTTTGCAGCGCAGGCGGTAGCCGGCAGCGCTAAGATGGTTTTAGAGACCGGCAGGCATCCGGGGGAGCTTAAGGACATGGTATGCTCTCCGGGGGGGACGACCATTGAGGCCACCCGCATATTGGAAAAACAAGGATTTAGAAGCAGCGTGATTGAAGCCATGAAAGCTTGCATGAAGAAATCATCGGAGTTTTCAAAGAACGAATCATGAATATAAGGAGATGAAGCATTTGCTCAAGATATTTCTTGTTGAAGATGAGCTTGTCATCAGAGAAAATATTAAAAAAAGCATTGATTGGGAGCTATATGGTTTCGAGCTTTGTGGTGATGCCGGAGACGGGGAGCTGGCGCTCCCAATGATTATCAAGCTGCAGCCGGATATTGTCATTACCGATATCAAGATGCCCTTTATGGATGGCCTTAAGCTTGCTAGGGCAATTAAAAAGGAGATGCCTAAGGTGAAAATCATCATCTTAAGCGGCTATGGCGAATTCACTTATGCCAAAGAGGCACTCAATATCGGAGTGACCGATTATTTACTAAAGCCCGTCGGTTCTAAAATGCTCATGGATGCCCTTGATAAAGTCGGCGAGATGATCTATCGGGAAAGGGCGGAGGAAGAGAGCATCAACCAATATAAGCGCGGCATGGAAGAAAATGTGATTAATCTGAAAAAGCAATTTTTCATGGAGCTGTGCACCAAGGAGATGGATACAGCTGAAATCACTGAAAAAAGCAATCGTTTGATGATGGATCTGAGAGCGAATTGCTATAATATCATTTTGCTGAAGCTCTTTTGTCAGGAGCAGGATTATAAGGAATATAGCGAAAGCCTGTTGAATGCCGAAAAGGAGCTGGCGCTTCGCTTTGAAAACCATCCTATATATCAATATTATGACCACTTAATTATCGGCAGCGCGCTATTAATTAAGGGAAATGATCCAAGTGAGCTTAAAAGACTTCAGGAAGAAGCTGTCGAAAGGATACTTATTTGTGTTAAGAACCATGAAGGTATCAATTATTTTGTTGCCGTAGGCATTCCGGTCACCGAGATCGGTGAGCTCCCTAAGTCATTTAATGAAGCCAACAGGGCGTTAGCATATCGGCATGTGCTCCAGCCGAACCAAGTGGTTTTGGCTAACCGCCTAGATTCTTATCAATCCATATTTCATCCGGGCAACATTGCATTATCGGAAATTGATGTTAAACAGCTAGATGAAAGAATTGTCGGCAATTTCATGACAAATGGGGATCAGAGTGAGGTTTCTGTATTTATCGATGAATATTTAAAAGGAATTGGAGAGTCGGCATTTAATTCTTATATGTTCCGCCAATACCTGGTCATAGATTTCTATTTTACAGTCCTGCGTTTTGCCAAGAAATTAGGATATAGTGGGGATAGCATCGAGGATATCAGTCAGGATCAGGGCAAGATGAATGATGTCGTAGGCTCTGCTGTGAAAACTACCGAATATTTAAAATACTTGCTGATCCAAGTGCTCATGCTGCGTGAGAGTGTATCTACTAAGAAATACCGAAAACTGATTGAAGTGGCAAAGGCATATATTCATGAGAATTACGCCAAAGAAGACATTTCATTAAATGCGGCGGCCTGTGCGGTGAATGTCAGCCCGAGTCATTTTAGTACGATTTTCAGCCAGGAGGAAGGACAGACCTTTAGTGAGTATTTGACTCAGGTTCGGATGGCGAAGGCGAGGGAGCTGTTGAAATGCACTAATATGAGGGCTTCTGAGATCGGCTACCAGGTGGGTTATAAGGATCCCCATTACTTTAGCTTCATGTTTAAGAAGACACAGGGCTTAACACCGAAGGATTATCGGAGCGGAGCTTATGCCGGTGACAATGAAAGGCTTAAGCAGGAGGGTGACTGATGAAACGGCATAGAGTAAAGGATTTCATGAGAAATATCAGTCAGAATATGAGCATGGGTTTGCGGTTAATGCTTTTATGCATTGCCATTATAGTGCCAATGCTGGTGTTAAATATTTTTTCTATCTATAAAGTCAAGGCCACCAGTGACAGCTATAGTCGTATTTTAGATAATATTAAATTAGCTAATGACACGAACCTTAATTTCGAAGGCAATATCAATACTAAGATGTATGCGATCATTATCGGCAAGCGAGATGCCGACAAAGAGGGCGTTTATGCTTTATTAGAAGAGGCGAAGCTCAATGTTGAAAAGCTGACTGAGAATACTATGGCGGATGAAAACCGCACAAGAATAGCCATGGTGTCTAAGGATATTAACATTTTAGAAAAGCATATTGACCAGATTATGGAAAATGTTGAGGTTGGTGGATTTTATGATGAAAATATAAGTATTTGGGAGAACTCCGTGCAAGGGATGACCGCTTTGTTTGATGAGCATGTGCGTCAATATACCTACTATGAAATCAAAAGCACGGAGCTTATTCGTGCGCAGGCAGATGCAAATGTCCAGTCCTATCTGACCAGCGGCGTTATTTCGCTGTTGCTCATTATTATAATTGCCTTAATATTATCAAGATTGATTTCGAATAGCATCACCAGACCGGTCAACCAATTGTGTGAAACGACCCATTTGGTGGCCAAAGGAGATTTTGAGGTCAGAGCCAAACAAAGCCATACTAACGAGATCCAAACTTTAAGTGATAGCATGAACGATATGATTGTTCAGATTGGCAGATTGGTTGAGGATATCAAAGAAGAGCAGCTTAAACTAAGGGATACGGAATTGAAGCTTTTACAAGCGCAGATTAACCCCCACTTTCTATATAATACTCTGGATGCGATTGTCTGGTTGGCAGAAGCGGAGGATAATAAGCGCGTTGTTGAGATGGTCAATCATTTGTCGGATTTCTTCAGAAGCTCATTAAGCAAAGGCCTTGACTTTGTTTCTCTGAAAGAAGAGGAGGCGCATATCCGCAGCTATCTTCAAATACAGCAATTCCGTTACAGCGATATCATGGATTACGAAATTGATATTCATAAAGAATTAGAGGATTATAAAATACTCAAGCTGACGCTGCAGCCAATTGTCGAGAATGCCCTGTATCATGGCATCAAGAATAAACGGGGAAAAGGAAAAATAAAGATAACCAGCGCATATAACGAAGATACGGTCGTTTTAAACGTTGAAGATAATGGCAGAGGCATGACTAAGGAAGAGCTTGAAAAGCTCATCATAAGTATTGAAAATAAGGAAGATGTCAATGAAAAAGCAGGATTTGGGCTTGCGAATGTCAATCAAAGAATTAAACTAAAGCACGGACCAAAGTACGGCATTAAAGTCAAGAGTGAGATTCAAAAAGGTACCCAAGTCAAAATCATATTACCATATGCATCGTGTGACACAGTGCTGATTGAGGGCGTGAATTCGTAAAAAAATCAACTTTTCTCATAAAATAATTACCATAATTTTAATGCAGAATAAGACCGGGATAAAAAGCAGTATAAAAGTATAACTTTATCATATAAAAATCCATGGAAATTATTCTGCTTTTTTTGTACAATAAAAACACCAAGTATGTTGAAAATAGGAGGAACAAGAATGAAAAAGCTATACGCATTAGCATTAGTATTGATTTTGGGAATTTCATTAGTAGGCTGTGGCAATGGAGGTTCTGAAACAACGGCTGATACAACTCCGGCCGCACCGTCAGCTGAAACGACCGCACCGGAAGCTGAAACAGACGCACCGGCAAGCACCGCACTGATTACGGTGGGATTCTCGCAGGTTGGCGCAGAGTCAGACTGGCGTACCGCCAACACCGAATCGATGAAGACTACTTTTACCAATGAAAATGGTTACGAATTGATTTTCGACGATGCCCAGCAAAAGCAAGATAATCAGATCACCGCAATCCGTAACTTTATCCAACAGGAAGTTGACTACATAGTACTTGCACCAATTGCCGAGACAGGCTGGGACACCGTGCTTCAAGAAGCAAAGGATGCCGGCATTCCGGTGATTATCGTTGACCGTATGATTGATGTTTCTGATGATAGCTTATTTACAAGCTGGGTCGGCTCAGACTTCAGGGCAGAAGGTGATAAAGCAGTTGCTTGGATGGAAGAGAAGTTTGCTGATGCTGACACTGTCAATATCGTTCATCTACAGGGAACGATTGGCTCATCAGCTCAAATCGGGCGTACAGAAGCCTTAGAAGCCGGCGTGGAAGCTAATGAAAGTTGGGATCTTGTTGCCCAGCAGACCGGTGAATTTACCCAGGCAAAAGGCCAGGAGGTGATGGAGAGTATCTTAAAGCAAAACAGTGACATCGATGTTGTTTATGCTGAAAATGACAACATGGCATTTGGCGCGATTGATGCAATCGAAGCAGCTGGAAAAACAGTTGGCGTTGATGGCGACATCACCGTTATTTCCTTTGATGCTACCCATGCAGGTCTTGAGATGGTGCTAGAAGGCAAAATCAACTTTAATGTTGAGTGTAACCCCTTACATGGACCACGTGTCGCAGAATTAATAGAAATGCTTGAAAGCGGTGGAACACCAGAAAAGCTTAACTATGTCGAAGAAGCAGCTTTTGACGCAGCTACATTTACCCAAGCGGATCTTGACGCTCGCGCTTATTAAGCCGTAGGTATCGGCCAACTCAATACAAGACAATAAAAGCGGTGCGGGGTACCCGGAAGACTTCGCACCGTTTTTTAGCAGAAGGATTTGAATCATAGAAAGAAGGTGACGTAGATCATGCAGGAAGTTATTTTAACGATGCGTGGCATATGTAAATCATTTCCAGGAGTAAAAGCGCTGAATCAAGTTGATTTTACTTTACGTCAAGGAGAAATACACGCCCTGATGGGTGAAAATGGAGCTGGGAAGTCGACGCTTATCAAAGCCTTAACAGGTGTCTATTCAATGGACGCCGGTGAAATAAAGCTTCAGGATACGTCGATTGTTAACCATTCGCCTCAGGAAGCCCAGGGAAATGGCATAAGTACTGTTTATCAGGAAATCAGCCTGTGTCCCAATCTGACGGTTGCGGAGAATTTATATATAGGAAGAGAGCCCAGGAAATTGGGCATGATCGACTGGAAAACAATGAATAGATTAGCGGGAGAGCTGTTAAGCAGCTTGAGCATCGCCGTTTCACCCACATCCCAGCTTGACGACTGCTCCATTGCCATCCAGCAGATGATCGCAATTGCGCGAGCCATCGATATGCAGTGCAAGGTTTTGATTTTAGACGAACCCACATCATCGCTTGATGATGATGAAGTAGGCAAGCTTTTTACCCTAATGAGACAGCTGAAAAAGCAAAATGTAGGGATTGTCTTTGTCACTCACTTTTTAGAGCAGGTCTATGAAGTTTGTGACAAAATCACTGTTCTTCGTAACGGCGAGCTGGTCGGAGAATATTTAGTCAGTGAGCTGCCCAGAGTTCAGCTTGTAGCCAAGATGATGGGCAAAGAATTTGACGATCTGGCAAGTCTTAAGTCGGATGCATCTATCCAAGATGTCGAGGAGGGCGATGCTTTCATCACTGCCCAAAAGCTTGGCTGCGTAGGTAAAATAAAACCATTTGACTTAAAGCTTTATAAAGGTGAGGTCGTCGGTCTGACAGGTCTGCTTGGTTCAGGCAGAAGTGAGCTTGTCAGGGCCATATATGGCGCCGATAAGCCAGACAGCGGAACACTGAAAATTAATCATCAGGAAACTAAAATCAACACTCCCCTTGATGCCATCAAAAAAGGGATGGCATATTTACCTGAGGACCGTAAACGAGATGGTATTATTGCCGATTTATCAGTGCGGGAGAATATTATCATTGCCCTTCAGGCAAAACGCGGATTGCTTAAGCCGATGTCAAGGAAAGAGATGGAGGAGTTTGCTGATCAATACATAGATTTGCTTCAAATTAAAACGGCAAGTCGCGAAACGCCCATCAAGAGCCTTTCCGGCGGCAACCAGCAAAAGGTTATTATCGGACGATGGCTTTTGACGAACCCGGAATACCTGATTCTTGATGAGCCGACCAGAGGCATTGATGTGGGCACAAAAACAGAAATCCAGAAATTAGTCCTGCGATTGGCCGGAGAAGGAATGAGCATCACATTCATCTCTTCAGAAATTGAAGAAATGCTCCGTGTATGTTCACGGATGATCGTCATGCGTGACGGGCAAAAAGTTGGAGAGCTTAATCAAGATGAGCTGAACCAGGATACAATCATGCAAACAATTGCCGGTGGGGAGGGTCATCATGAGTCTTAAAAATAAATTAAAAAAAATCACCATAAGCCATTTGTTCTTCCCAATCATGTGCCTCCTCATCGTTTTAGTCGTCAACGTCATCAAAACGCCTAACTTTTTTGAGATATCGATAAATAACGGTGTTTTATATGGATATGTCATCGATGTAATCAACAGAGGCTCAGAGCTGGTCATCCTGGCATTAGGCATGACCTTAGTGACTGCTGCTTCAAAGGGCCAGGACATCAGCGTTGGCGCAACCATGGCCGTCGCCGCCGCAGTTTGCTGCCAAATCCTTTCTGGTGGCGAAGCATCTGTTACGGGATTTCAGAATTCACTGCTTCTTGCCATGCTGACTGCCCTCGTTGTCGCCGCCGCCTGTGGCGCGCTAAACGGTTTCTTAGTCGCAAAGATGCATATTCAGCCAATGGTGGCGACCCTCATTCTCTACACGGCAGGACGAGGTATTGCCCAGCTGGTCACAAAAGGCCAAATTACATATATACGTGTCGATTCCTATAAAATACTAGGCGGATATATCCCGGGCTGTCCGGTTCCGACCCCCATATTCGTGGCAATCGCCGCCGCTGTGATCATTGCGCTGCTATTTAAATTCACCACACTGGGGCTTTATATCGAAAGCGTCGGAATCAACAGTAATGCATCACGCCTGGTAGGCCTTAATTCTACCAAAATCATCTTTATAGTATACGTTATCTGCGGCGTTTTGGCAGGCATCGCAGGCTTAGTCAATTCCAGCAGAATCTACTCGGCAGATGCCAACAACATTGGCTTGAATCTGGAAATGGATGCCATTTTAGCCGTCGCATTAGGCGGAAATCTATTAAGCGGCGGTAAGTTTAACCTGGCAGGATCCATCATTGGCGCATACACCATCCAGGCACTTAGCACAACGCTCTATGCGATGGATGTCAAGGCAGACCAGCTGCCGGTTTACAAAGCCGTCGTCGTTATCATCATTGTCACCCTGCAAAGTGAAGTGTTCCGCAGCTTCATCAAAAACTTAAGAACAAAGAATACCGGGCACGGCGGCAGCGCCCTTAATAAGGAGGTGCAATAATGAGTGACAAATTGCAACCGAAGGTCTCACAGAAAAAAACATTAAGCAGCACCACATTTCTTCTCCTTATTACGATTGGCCTGTTTATAGTGATGTACGTGGCAGGCATGATCCTGCTGGCTGATAAAGGCTTTAGCAAGCCGCAAATGTTTTGCAACCTCTTGATTGATAATGCCGGTTTAATTGTCATCTCACTGGGTTTGACGATTGTCATGATTACCGGCGGCATAGATATTTCGGTAGGCTCCGTTACCGCCCTGGTATGCATGGCGTCAGCTTATTCCATGGAAAAAAGCGGCGCAAGCGTATATATGGCGCTCGCCCTTTCATTAGGCATTGGGCTTGCCTTCGGCATCGTTCAGGGATTTCTGGTTTCCTACTTAAAGATACAGCCCTTTATTGTCACCCTGGCAGGCATGTTCTTTGGTCGGGGCATGACAGCGATTATCAGTACGGAAATGATTTCGATTAAAAATACAACCTTTCTGTCATGGGCTCAATTCAAAATCTCACTGCCGATCGGCACGGTCAATAAAAAAGGGATTTTCCAAGCGGCGTACATCTACCCGACAGTCATCGTTGCGCTCCTTGCTTTAGTGGTTGTGTTCATGATGCTTAGATATACTAAATTCGGCCGTTCGCTCTATGCTATTGGCGGAAATGATCAAAGTGCCATGATGATGGGGCTTAATGTGAAGCGCACAAAGTTTGTAGCTTATATTATCTCAGGATTCTTGGCCGGACTAGGAGGATTTCTCTTCTGCTTGAATACCGGAGCTGGGTTTGTCGAACAGGCTAAAGGACTTGAAATGGATGCGATTTCCGCTTCTGTTATCGGCGGAACAATGTTGAGCGGTGGCGTCGGCAATCCTATTGGCACGCTGTTTGGGGTTATGATCAAAGGAACGATTAATAGCTTGATTACGACCCAGGGAACATTGTCGAGCTGGTGGGTGAGAATTGCAGTGGCAGCTCTGCTTTGCTTCTTTATAGTGCTACAGAGCATTATTGGGTCAAAAGGGAAAAAAAGAAAAAAATCATAAAAATTCATATAATTTTGTTCGTATAATGTTGTCATATTCTAGCTTCTTCATATTCTCCTTATAGGCCTCGCATGTCGATACATTTGCATGCGAGGCCATTTTATGTGTGGCGGCGCCGTTTTTATAGCGACATATGCTATTGATTTTATTAAGAGTATCATTATATAATAGGGATATCTCGTTTTAGAGATTAAAAACGAATGATTGTGGAGCTTATATATGGAAATTAAAAAAAATCAAATTTATACAATGAAAATAGATGATATTGGGGAAGACGGAGAAGGCATCGGCAAGATTGATGGGTATACTCTGTTTGTGAAGGATGCTTTGATTGGGGACGAGATTGAGGTTAAGGTTATTAAGACGAAGAAATCTTATGGATATGGGCGCTTACAGAGGATTATCAAGCCTTCTCCATACAGAGTTGAGCCTAGGTGCGAGCATGCAGGTGTGTGCGGGGGCTGCCAGCTTCAGCATTCGGATTATGATGAACAGCTTCGTTATAAAGAAAACAAGATTAGAAATTTATTGGAGAGGGTCGGGAAGCTGAAGGATTTTAAGATGCTCCCTATTATTGGTATGGAGGAGCCTTATTATTATCGGAATAAAGCACAGTTTCCGGTTGGCATGTCGAAGGACGGACGGGTTATAGCTGGGTTTTATGCGAAGAGAACGCATTCTATTATAGATATTAAGCATTGTTGTATACAGGCACCGGTTAATGAGGTGATTATTGAGGTTGTTAAAAACTGGATGCAGGAAAATGGCGTTTTGCCTTATGATGAAGGGAAGCATGAGGGGCTGGTACGGCACATTTTGACAAGGGTGGGGAAGCGCACTGGGGAGATTATGGTCTGCCTTGTTATTAATGGGACGAGGCTGCCGGCAGGGGATGATTTGGTTGCAAGGCTTCTTAGCATCGAGGGGATGACGAGTATTAGCTTTAATGTTAATAGAGCGAAAAGTAATATTATTTTAGGGGATGAGGTTGTTAGTCTGTATGGTCCGGGGTATATTACGGATTATATTGGCAAGGTTAAGTTTCAGATATCACCACTGTCTTTTTATCAGGTGAATCCGGGGCAGACGGAAGTTTTGTATGGGAAGGTGCTGGAGTTTGCTGGTCTTAGTAAAGATAAGGTGGTTTGGGATTTGTATTGCGGGATTGGGACGATTTCTTTGTTTTTGGCTGAGAAGGCGAAATTTGTTTATGGGGTTGAGATTGTGCCGCAGGCGATTGAGGATGCGAAGGTGAATGCGGGGATTAATGGGATTGAGAATGCGGCGTTTTTTGTTGGGAAGGCGGAAGAGGTTTTGCCTAGGATGTATGCGGAGGAAGGAGCTTGTGCAGATGTGATTGTGGTGGATCCGCCTAGGAAGGGGTGCGATGAGGAGCTGCTGGATTGTATGGTTAGGATGGCGCCGGAAAGGATTGTGTATGTGAGCTGTAATCCGGGGACGTTGGCGAGGGATTTGAAGGTCTTGGAGGAGAAGGGGTATGGGGTGAAGAAGGTGCAGGGGGTGGATATGTTTGGGCAGTGTACTCATGTGGAGACGGTTGTTCTTTTATCCCACAAGAAACCGGATAGTTATATCAACGTGAAAGTGGAGTTTGGTGAGGACGAAGGGGAAATACCGCTTGGCAGGATTACTAAAAAGACCGAAAGATACAAGTTGATAGGGCGTGTTACTTATAAAATGATAAAGAAATACATAGAAGAAAAATATGGATTAAAAGTACATACTGCTTGCATAGCAGAAGTGAAGCGGTCATTGGGGTTACCAATGCATGATGCTCCTAATGCGGTGGAAGAATTGAAGAATCCACGGAAGCATCCTACACCGGAAAAAGTGGAAGCAATAAAAGATGCGTTAGAGAACTTTGGAGTTGTTTAGCCTTGCACCAAAATATTGATATATAACATAGCTGTTTGTTCAATGAGCAAACAGCTTTTGCTTTAAGCTAAGTGGTGTTAATATCTATTATTATCACACACATAGATACAAAAATGCAGAAATAAATTAAATTGTCAAATTAGGTATAAAATGGTAGAATTAAATTTAGATTGGGGGTTCAGTTATGGAGAGAGACTTTGGATATTTGCGAGATAAACATGGAGATGCAGGTGCACGTGATGTTTTTGAAAAAATTTGTATAGAACTATTTCAAAATATTTATAAAGACGCATATGCAGTAAAAGCATATCCTGGAGATGATGGGATCGATATTTTAGTAGGCGAACTCTCAAAGCCTATAATTGTGTTTCAATGCAAATATTTTATTAATGGCATTGGGCAATCCCAAAAGAAACAAATTAGAGAGTCATATGACATGGTTACCGGGAAGTATGATGTGAAAGAATGGTATTTATGTGTACCAAATGTTTTTACTATAGACGACCATAAGTGGTGGTCAGATTGGAAAACAGGTAAGCAAGAGGCGTCAAAAATAGAAATAGGATTATATGAAGGAAGTTTACTTATCGGAAAATTAAAAGCTTTTGATATGTATACTACTATTTTTGATGATGATATTAGAAATTCCTTAAATGAAATCGAAAAATATTTATTAGAAGAAAATAGTAGAATTTTTAATGAAATTATTATGGATATTAATGATTTCACAGATATATCATATGATGATTGTATTTTTGTAAAAATGTTAGAATCTGCCAATATTTTGGATTTGGATGAATTTAAAAATGACTTTTTTAATGCTGAAATATCGAGACAGAAAATTGTAAGTAAAGGTGATAAAGATGAACTAAGAATATATGAACAATTAAAGATGAAGCTATTTAGTATGTGGCAAACCCAATACAGAATGTATAAAAATCCAGATGACGGAAACATTTTATTGTCTCATACATATTTGAGAATAGAGGATTTAGATGAATCAACATTTAAATGTATTGATGAAATTAATCTATTAGCCAAAAAAGGTATGCTCCATCAATTAGCAGAAGATAGAAAGATTGGGTGGGTAGAAAATTATATAGAAAAATTAGAAAAGTTTATGGGTGAATCGAGATGACAGAGATAATAAAAAATGTATATTTTGATGAATTTTATTTAACGATGATTAGAGTATTAAAATTGATAGGATTATTTGAAGAAAAAAATAAGTATAAATTAACACAGAAGAAAGTTGTATTGTTTGATTTTTATCTTAGATTTCCAGTTACTACTACAGAAGAATTGGATAATGAGGATTTTGATGAAAAATACTCGTTTTATCATTGGAAGCCGAATTACTCATTGTACAATTCTATAATTAGTGTTTTGATTTCGAAGAATCTTATAACAGTGATAGAAAAGGAGGACGATAAGTGTTACGTAATTGCTGATTGTGGAAAAAAAGTGCTTGCAAAACTGGAGTGTGATTATATGAATCAATTATCACAAGTTGGCATTTATGTTCTGAATAATATTTCAAAGCTATCAGATAAAAGAATAGACGAAGACATAGTTTCTAAATCTAGTTACTTAAGAAAGATGGGGGTATTACAAGATGAATAGGCTTCATTTAAATATATTAAGACTAATTGGAATAAGAAAAAATTATGAAGTTGAATTTAATAAAGGTCTTAATTATATATCGGGACCAACATCAACTGGAAAAACGTCAATTTTAGAAATGATTGACTATGCTTTAGGTGCAAAAAAACACAAATCGTATATTGAAATCGGAGAAGCTTGTACAGATGTAGAATTAGAGTTTGTTATTTTAGAGAGAAGATATAAAGTTCGTAGGAGATTATTTGAATTTAAATTACCAGTTAGAATTGAAGAATGGGATATAGAGGAAGCGGATTATAAGTATTTAGAAACACTGGAGGTGGACGTACCAAGTAATAAAAATTCGTTATCATCTTTTTTAATGGATAAGCTAGGCTTAGCAGATGTAAAGGCAGCAAACCAATTTTTAAGTTTTCGAGATATTTTCAAGTATTCTTATCTAAAGCAAACAGAAATAGATAGTGAAAACATCATGGGCGAACAAGATTGGGCAAAAAATACTAAAAGAAAAGCCACCTTTGAAGTTATATTTAATGTATATGATGAGATGCTCGCTGATTTGAAAGCAAGTCTAAAAGTTAAGGAGGGTGAGCAAAACGAATCTAAAATTCGTTTAGAAGGGGTTGAGCAGTTTATTGATTCCACAGAGATTGGAAGTATATCAAAATATAGAAAATTGAAAAAAGATATAGAAAATAAAATTGTTGAATCTAAAAGCCAATTGCAGATAATTAAAAATAATGATGATGTTGATGATTCAAATATTGAACTGTTTAGAAAGAATATCGTTACTAGAAGAGCTAAGATAAGTTCCTTAAGAGAAGCAGCTTATGAACAAGAAGACTATATTAGTAAATTGAAACTTTTATCAAATCAATATCAGAGCGATATAAATAAATGCGAGATGGTACTCCTTGGATATGTAGAAATAAATAAATATGAATTTTTAGTGTGTCCAAATTGTCTTAAACCTCTATCAGAGCATAATGAGTCATCTAAATGTATGCTTTGTGGAAATGATATGTCTGATGGGATAAGTGATATACTCAAAACCAAAAAAGATATGCAATCATATAAGCGAAGGCATACAGAACTTGGAAAACATATATTAAGCGAAGAAAATAAATTAGAGAGAATAAGAGGAAATATACGTGATTTAGAAAAGGAGATACGTGAAGAAGAAAATGAAATTTCGCATCTGTCTGAAGGATATTTAAATCCACATATTGAGCAGATAGAATTTTTAAGTTATGAAATTGGTAAAGAGAATAGACGTCTGGAAGAAATGGATTTTAATCTAAAAATGCTTGAAGAACATGAAAGGCTTCAAAAATTATTGAAGAGTAAAGATGATGATATCAGTAGTATTAGAAAAAATATCAATAAGTTGAAGTCAGAACATAATGATAAGCAAGAAGTAGTTCGAAAGATAACAAAAAAATTCAATCAATTGCTAAAAGATTTTAAGTTTCCTAAGTTAGATTATGGATACGTAGGTGAAAAAGATTATTTACCATATGTGCGGAATAGAAAGTATAATGATTTAGGAAGTCTTGGTGGAGTTTCACTGATTGTTATGGCTTATTATATTGGTATATTGGAAACAGCATTGGTTGAAGATAATAATTATCATTTAGATCTGCTTTTAATAGACAGTCCACGTAAGAATTTAGGTGTTGATGCATTACAGGAAGATTTCAGAGATGAAGAAATTTTTAATTCTGTAATCAAAACTTTTATACAGCTAGATTTAAATTATAAAGATTCTATGCAACTAATTGTAATCAATAATGGTTATCCTGATTTTTTGCCGAAAGAATGCTTGATAGTTGAATATGCAGCAGATGGCCATAAGGGATTAATAGATGATGTACTACAATAAATATGGTTCAGCACAATAACCATGAGAACACTACTCAAAATATTTTGAATTAAAAAAGGAACTTTATAATCTTATATTTAGCCGTTTGGTCATTGAAGTGAGCAAACGGCTTCTTTGCCGTCTTTACATAGCCATCGCTTCCGCAGTGGCTAAATCTATTTAGGAAGGAGGAACCCACAATGTCAAATTGCAAAGTAATTGCCATAGCCAACCAAAAAGGCGGCGTAGGTTATGGAAAGTAAGTTATTATGAAAAGTTGAGCGGCCATTGGAAGACATTTATGCGGTGGTCTTTATGGATGCCATCCATTACCACGTCCGTCATGAGGGAAGAATCGTAAAACGTGCGGTATATATTGCACTGGGGATTGATATGAATGGCCATAAAGACGTATTAGGGATGTATGTCGGTGAAAATGAAAGTGCGAAGTTCTGGCTGTCCATCATGAACGGCTTTAAAAACCGTGGCGTAAAAGATATCCTGATCGCCTGCGTAGAT
>Ga0153938_1000205_pt1 | contig 22845 bp, 21 predicted proteins | sample TSNY022MetaG_FD_104740 | JGI IMG/M metagenome (GOLD analysis project Ga0153938, IMG submission 104740) | Attine ant fungus gardens microbial communities from New Jersey, USA - TSNJ022 MetaG | ecosystem: Host-associated > Fungi > Mycelium > Unclassified | place: USA:New Jersey: Brendan T. Byrne... | reverse complement strand
TCGCAACGACACGACCGTCCACGTTATTATGCAAATACCGGTCTTTGATTTTGTTGTGATCGACGAGCACGAATCGTTGGGAGGGAAAAGAGGTATCGGCGTCGTTCAAGTGAGGGATATCCGTGAGGAAAAGAAGCTGTTCTCGGGGCTTGTAGATTCCCGCTAGATTGAGAGCGTAGATGTTTTCTGCACGTAGATGGAGATCTTCTGGTTGCATTGGGATAAGCGGTACCGTCGGCCGCCTGTGCACCTCGGACTCGACCCAGGCATAAGCTATAGAACTGGCTATACTGTCCAAGTCTACAAACAAACGAAATATGATCAGAAGACCCCCGATTGCTTGATGACGTGATAAGGAATGTTACCGCATGACTCGTTGCCCATGACAACAGTCCACTCTCCTCCCCTGCTAGGTAGTTCCTGTATAGCCTCGAGGTAATCCTTCTTGGCCGTAGATACAAAATCCGCAAGCACCGTCGTGGCATCTATCGGGCTAGCCTTGAAATTTTTGCTGACTTTACTCAAAGCCTCGGAAAATTTGCGAAAAGTATTAGCCATGGAGGTGGGAGGTGTCCAACAAGCAATAATACATATCACGTGTATTCGTTGATATAGCCAATTATTCTATGTGGACCTTGCACGTGCAAGAGCCTGATAGACCGTGGAATTGAATTCCTCTAAGATTACATATTGGACATCCACCGGGACACAACGTCCCTATTATGGATGCCTCGCTCGCCGCTATACGACGTCAAAACGCGTTCTGTTGCCATCTGATCAATCATTTTCAAGTTTTTGGGTATCGCCGTCTTGGAAATAGATTCCGCAATCCCACCTGCAGGAGGATACAACAATCTGCGAGCACACTAAGAAAAAACGAATTAAAACGCTGAATTCAATTCCTGATTGCACAGAAAGAAACACAGTCGACGACGTACAAGTTTAACTCCCCACCAAGCCCTCACACTGATTCCGGTGGGCGACTGGTCCTGAGGCACAGAAACGTCACTATCGTTCATGTCGATGACTATCAGGAAATTCTTCAGCGCGAGAGGAATATCCCCGGCCGTGAACGCAGTTTCGGCAAACTGAAGGAAAATGAATGGATTTTGGGGAGCTAAAAGGAGAGCTTGGGAAAGAGCTTGTAAAGCTGAGAGGTAACTTGAGACCCGCAAGGACATGCCTTTCAAATACAGCAAGTACCCAGGAAAGTGAGGACATACTGGCAACACGAGGAATAGATATTCGCTAATTCAAGCCAGCCTTCAAGGTCATTGTAGAAAGTATCCAGGAGCGATCTGAGCTCGTTTACTGCATCCTCAGTCTTTCCCATCCGACGAAGAACCGCGACTTGGCGTTTCCAAAACATCTACACGCTCACGCAAGTCAAGACCTTTGGGAAACACGCGCCATGGAATAGTCACTCACTGGGTTATGTACATGGTTCTGGGCTTCTGTCTCATAAAAACGAAGGGAAATTTCTGGAGATACTGTAGCCTCCAATAAAAGACCTTGGAGCAGTACAACACGAGGTGACTCTTGGCCTATTCGATCCGCAAGAGCTTCCCATGCCGTCTACCCAAGAGCACGTCATTATCAGCAAGACGAAACAAACCATTTCCAAACATTAAACCGTACTTTTGCAATGTCCAATCTACCGACGTCTAATGCCGCCATCACCAGCTGCTCAACTACCGGCCAGACTATTCCTCTCAATCAAAAAAAAGCCAGCCTACAGACGACCAGAATACATACTATCATCGTTCGCCTTTGTATGCTTGATATCCTTCAGCAGGGGCGATGCTCGGTCAATAAATTCCTGGGATGCCCTTGGATTTTGGGCTTTGAATAACACAAGCTGCTCAAGGCTAGTAGGGGACATGTTGGGAAGACAGATTAGTCAGCATATGCCCCGTTCCCACGTTCAGTGTTCTCAAGTTGTTGATGTCAGTATTTATTATCCGCAACAGGCGAAGCCAAGACGCGTATATAGACAGACCCTCCAGGCACAACCCAATGACTATTCACATACCCCAGCTCAAGAAATTACGAACTGAGACCACGAAGGGGTCAACAGTGTTTAGAGATCAAGTGTTAAACCAAGAAAACATATCGGGGATCATTATCCCAAACCTCACCATCCTCCTGCTCAAGCTCTATCGCACTCTTTCCTTCATCCCTGGATACCCTCTCTTGCAGAATCTTCTGATTTCTCTTATTCATCATGCTCAGCTTCGTACGTGTTATAAAAGCAGCCAAAATGCACAAGACCAAACACCTTCAAAATCAAAAGAGGTTAATCAAATTTTAAGGATCTCGAGTATCTTACCCCGCAGAAATCGCGTGTCCTTTACGGAATGAGTCTTCGGGGTCAAAATAGATTTGAGGCGAGGCACTACACTTGTAAAGGTCATAACTCAACACCGGAATGAGCGCGACTCACATGGAGACACAATTCGATATCGACACCACAAAAGCAGTCCCAACACCCCTCTTCGACGTGGGCGAGAACGTGTTCGCAGCCCAACTCCTAAAAAAATATATCATTCATTCAGCCAACCCCGAAGAGTTTCGGATTCACTAAACCACTTGCATTACGAGTGGGAACAGGCTATAGTTTCCCCCAACAACAAGAAACAATGCGAAATAGGCTGCACCTATGCTCTTGTGCGCCACAGCGGCGAGAATGATGTACCCGATAGCCGATAGCGTGGCAGAGAACATGATATGATACCCTCTATCCTTAGTGTAGTCGCTATGCCAAGCCTGGAATATGACCATGAACCAGCCGACAACATATGGAGCGACAGTGAGCCCCTGTGCGTTGATAGAGGAGAATCCAAGGTCCTTGATGAGCTTAACATTGGTTGTCAGAAACAAGGGGATTGCTCATGTAAGGTATCACGCACTGTAGGAAGGAAGTATGATACTGTCGCAACTCCTACGTTGACTGGACAACGTCAAATCAGGATCTAGATCATTTACAACAAAGATAGCAGACACTCACAACTAGCGTAAATAGCCATGAAAAGCCAAGCATTCGGATCCGCTACGATAGCTTTGAAACCCTGCCATCCAGTCATTCCTCCATGTGACTGAGGCTTATGGTCTCGATTCAATCTGGCTTGAGCTATGGCTCGTTCACGGGGTGTCAAGAATGATGCGGAAAATGGGAAAGGTGGGAGGAAAAATAAGATAACTGTGCCCATGACGATGGTTGGAATAGCCTCTATCTGAACAGGACAGTCAACGTCTGGACACAAACGAAATGAGAAACATACGAGGAAGAGAAATTGCCATCTACAGATTTTTTGAGTAAAGGGACTGTCATAAATTGCAGTGGAAAATACTTGCCCCTTCAAAAGTGATGTGTGTGCACGCACTAAGCCAAAGGCAATCAATCCCTATAAAGCAGTCAAGTACAATCACTATATAGTTGCATTGCCACCCACACCAATGGCTCCGGGTACGACACCAGTCATCACAAGACTAAAATAGTTGAGCCACGGATTGCGCCAAAAGGAATGTGACCCGACCTGATTCTGAATGCCAATTCACTCCTGCAATCGTTGGATAGCGAGTCCTGTCCAAGACGGAATGACGTACCGCTTATACCAGAACGATAGATAATATATGACACCCGCGTAGTACCCAGCTTCCCCTATCCCCATGAGTACACTGTATCATTCTATAAGCCTATTACTTTCTTTCCTGCGACGAGTTCTGCGCACCGCAACACCAGAAGGCCGGCATATCCTTTGGCATACGTGAAAGAAAGTGAGCATATACCCCAGAACGTGAGCGATAAGAAAAAGCTACCGAAGTATGATTAAGATGCCCCTTCCCTTTCAAAAATTTGAACTCACAATCTATTCGCCCCGATGTGTCGTTGCAAAACTAGGATGGAACCTGCGTTAGCGAACAAAACTAAGACCGGTAGCCTTACTATTTGCCGGCATTTCAAGCAAACCTAAGATCTGTCAGATGACGCCATCCACAAAAACTGATGCGAAACTCACAATACCCTACATAGAAAATGCTAAGAGCTAGCGTCCACTTCTGGTTACTCGTAATGCCCTGAAAGAAAATGAGCGCATCGTCGTTTCTGGACAGAGAAAGACCCACATAATTATCGTTGAAAGCTTCAATGACGTGAGCATTGCCGCTGTACATATCAAGTTCAGCCCATTGCTAAGTCTGAACGTCTCATTACTAACATATTTGTACGATCTGGCCAAGGCATAAGCGATAGAAGGCAGACCATATTTGGTGGATCTCGATATCTTACCGAACTGATTGACTGTAGGTCCCAAGAAAGTTGACTAAGCATCTAATGAGGATGATTCTTACCAAGGTCACTCACAGCAATAACTAAAATGGTCTTGTCAGCAGCGCAAGTACGCTCTGGTGAGGATATCTCACCTAACAATAATCAAAGGGAGTACAGCGTTATCTATCTTTCGCCGAACTTTCTTCTACACATCATTCTAGGCTTCAGAACATCAATCAGTCGGATATTTCAACGAACCTCTTCTTCGGGAGTATACTGCACGGTTTCCGCATCTTTGTGCACGGCTTCTGCAGACACGGGGTCTAGAGGCGAAAACAAAGACCTCTTTCGTGCTTTATGTCCAATCGCGTTTTGGTGCAGTGTCCCACACTGTGCCTCCTGTTCCTGCCGTTTCACTGGATCTTCATCCGTTGTATTCATGACCTCTGCTGAACCGGTAGATGGGACTGTCATACTGAAGATAACGGAGGGAAATGGTCTAAGATCAGGTTTTTATGGGGGAAGCACCCAAGACGCTATAAGTGTGGGAATAACGATGGAGATAAAGTCGCGCGTGATCCAATAGAACCGTACATATGGAGAAGACTGCAATTCATCGGAATTCCGATTCCGCTATAGGCTAGAGATCCATGTGCAACATCATAAAGAAGGAAATACCTGGTTGAAATTAATTACCGGTGTGAAACAAGGGACGACTTACCTGTACTCGAGTTCTTTGCGGAATAATTTTGAGGATACGTGATGAGGTTCACAGTATCATTACACCTCTGGATTTGTTGTCGAGCAACACAAGCTTGGCACCAACAAATAGACGATATTTATTTCCCTCTGACTCAAAGGACCAGGCATGGAGAACATTACGAAGCCGAAAGGACCAAGGCCAATCATGATATATCTTAAAATGGTCCACAGAAGACATGGAGACCTCACAAAGACCTGTATCAGTTGCATTTGGGGTAACATTCCTCGTTTCCTGGCCCGATCTCTCGGGGGGTGAAGATGGGGCTGCGTGAAAAGAAATTCCGATGGAACCAATATTTCTAGCCTCGCGGATGCCAATGAGGAATTCCCAAAATTTCCTGACCGAAGAAGTTGTCCATGTGAATTCATTCATTTGAGTATTCGGGGGAGCAGGAGGGTCCTGTGGAGAGTCGAGTAACACTGCCGGCGACGACTCAGACCATGGAAGTTGGCCGCGAACTGGAATTACCCATGCACAACGACTGTATTCATCGAAGCTGTCGAGGGGTAACTCGTATGGGGCAATCATCGTGGGTTTGGATTTTTGGTAAGGTGCGATGTTGACTTGACGGCTCATGGGTTGAAAGAATGGCGAGGTCAGGATGTGAGGCTTATTATCATCAGAACAAGACCTCAACCAGAGTAAAGGCAATCACTTGGGGTATGAGAAGGTTCAGAGGCTTGTTGTCAAGCCTTCTTCTCTTCATGGAACGTGTATCTTCATCGGTCAGCTTGCGTTTTGGAGCCTGAGTGAAATCTGTACTGATGAACTCAACAAGATTATTCAAACTGAAAAACTCGTTCTCATTTGCGGGTGATCCCCACTCCTTTAGTTCGGTCGATCTTGTTCCCGAAATGAGAGGTGGTGCTAATGAATACAAAAATTGAGCTGGTTCGACATGTGAGTCCTGCTGAAAATGACTTTTGAATGTAAAAGACTTACAACAGTGTATAGCAGCTCCTAATGGCTTCGGGACGCGACGAGAACTCCACGAGTCCTCACCAGTACTCTGAAAGACCAGATTTCGGCCCTCCTGGAGTAGCAGTGATCGAGACACTTCTGAAGGTTGCTTAGCTGAGAAATGGTGGACTGTGATGTTTAGTTGATACTCAAAGCTTCGAGCCATTTCAAGCATGAGAACTGACACAACGATCAGAACAATGTGATTGAACAATGTGATGTAGACAAAGCCACGATCACATGTCCTAGTTGGCACATTGTCTATCACTACTTCCATCTCCAGTCCTCCCTCAACATAGTAATATGATCATTGACTGAGAAACTCTCCTAGAAACAACTTGCACCACTCTATCTTCTAAAGTAGAACCCGAATGCGCCACTCTTTCGCCGCCTTGGTTGGTGGTTGCGAGCCTCGTATGCAGAGTAACCGATTACTGAATGAGCCACCAGAGACCAGCGATACTACAGATGCTTCAAGACCAAAACGTACGCCAGAAATATTGAATTATCATTGAGCTTCCTAAAGATTTTATCTGAAGCTCACGGACGTCGGCTTCTGCGTAACCTGGCAATTTCGTTCTTCCTATTTGGCCTTTTCAATAATGGTTTGTATATCTCCATTCTCATTATGAGATGATGGTCTTAAAGTCACACCAGTGCTTTATGTTATCATTCTTTCTGCTGCACTGGACCTTGTGCCCCCCTCAACACCCAAAGGAATTATAGCTTTCTTTAATATTGCTCCATCATTCGTTGCAAAGGTTGGATGGCCCTATCTACTAAAGGGTCAGATACGCTATGACAGGCGACTGATAGGCTGCTGTATTTTGAGCATGATCGGAATGATTGTGAGTTTTTGACATCTTTGTCCTACATTATGTTCGACCACTTTTCAGGTTGTTGCATTGTTCGAGCCGTTGTCTATGAGGTTGATTGGAATTGGCCTGGCTTCATTTTCATCTGGTGTGTAGATTCCTTGTATTTGGCATCGATGATGAAGCTTATTTGTTAAGGCCTGGGAGAATTGACTTTCCTACAGTTGTCAACGATCTATGCTCCCCCTTCTGTCGGTGGTCATGGTGTCGGGTTTGTAGTTTGCCGCTATCTTCTATCCATCCTTTCATAAGGTCATGTTCAGGTATTTTGCTTCTGGAACAGGTGCCGCAGGTCTTGTTGGAGCTTTCCTCTGGTGGGAACTCCGCAAGCTTGGTGTCCAACTCGGCATTGGTCTCTCTTCGGTATGTCTTTTCTTCACATGCAGAACTGAGCTATCTTAGTTTCTCTCTCTTAATGAGGTTATGCCACTCGCCATCCCCCTAACTTATTTTCTTTTTCTACCACCGAACACGGCGTTCTTTTCTCTCCCTCCTGCGAGTTACGAAGCTTTGGTAAGCTCATCAGGGGCGGTCTCCGATTTGCCCTATACATCTCTCGCAACCAATGAGGAGGAAATCAGAGAGGAGGAAGATGTATCGGCCTCGTTGCCAAAGGAAGAAGTTGCACTTAGCTTGGATGACAAATGGCGTCTTGTCAGACCTTTACTGTCGAAATATATGCTTCCCCTCTGTAAGTATGATTTTCTTCTCGACTTCTTCGTTTATTCTAACATAATTACTAGTTTTGGTGTATTTAGTACGTGTTTCAACTCTGTGCAGCCTCGGCTTGCTGAGATCGGACCTACCATGACAGTTTGAATACACTATCAATCAGGTATGTCCCTGAAGGCTCCGACCTGAGGTTCAACTAAAGACTCCCATCAGGGCATTGCTCCTACGCTACTTTATCCTGTTCCCTCTCCAGATAAACACTGGTTTCTAAGTAAGATCATACATTCTGTGAAGGATTATTACCCGCTCTGGCAGGTATGGTGTTGTCCTCTTCTCAAGTTGCGAACTCGTTGATCGGCGAACTTAGTTGGTCTACCAAGCAACAGTCTTCCTCTCTCGATCCTCTATTTCCTTTGGTCTACCCGCGCTTCCCGCACGCCTCCTTCCTTTACCTGCCATCATGCAAGCTGTTATTTTTTCCTTACTTGTTCTAGAGTCTGCTTACGGCTTTTTCTCGAGCGAATTGGAGGTGGTCAGTGTGTCTTTTGTATTTGCACTCATCAGCATCGAGGGTGTGTGTGGCGGTCTTGCGTAGTCAGTTTTCTTTTCTCTTCCATCGAGATGGTGACAAATTGACTGATATCTGTACTTCAGCGTGAATGTGTTTTTTCAGCTTAATCAGGAAAACCTAGATCCAGATTCAAATCATGACGTTGAGCGGATGAAACAAGAGAAGGAATTCAAGATTGGGTCGGTTGGGTTTGCGGATTCCTCGGGAATTTTGTTAGCCTCAATGGTAGCGGTGCCAACTGAGATTGAGCTGTGCAGAGCTCAGATTCGCAGGGGCAAGTTGCTTTGTAAAGGTCTTTAGCATCTCAACACCACCAATTTTTGACCGTTAAAGATTTAAACGGCATAGACTGGTGGTAGTTCATGACTTCCAGAATCCTTTACATTAGCAAAGATCATGGTAGTCTATATAAATTCACTACTCCAATGTAATATATCACAGCGGCATCTTCAACTCGCTGAGACCACAAAGGGAAGGATTGAAAAATGCGAAAAAAAGCTTTGGTTGATTTACTAAATTTTCTTTTACACCCTTTGACTCAGCCGGTTAATTTGGGGTTTTCTAGAAGAGAGGGGACGAACTAGATAGATGGAGACCAGATGCTTGGTTACTGAAGGTGATTTTGGCTAACACCTTCCTTGGCCTTCTGACGGAGTGGCGCAAGATCAAAATGCTCCTTTTGGCTTACTACACAGGTGAGAGAGGAACTATCGAATGCCCTTACACTATTCTATACTTTCGGTCGGTCACTATGGACTCATACTTGGCATTGGGATGTCACCTGACGCACACCTGACCCAGTTACCTGACCCAGCCTGCGAGATGTGACGTTGTTCCATTATTCTACTCCACTTCTGCATTTCTTGTCATCATTCCAGCGTTTCTCCTTTATCTGGCCAATCGATGATGTGGAGGAGTTATTCCGGATCTCACTCCTTCCACAGCAGACGTCTGAGGTGAGACCACATTACTGTAGCCCAATTACTCATAAGATCATGTGGACATTTATTTCCTAATCTTGGAACAGAAGAAAATGGCTTCTTTTGCTTGCTGCTGATGGTAGTGTAGATATTTGTTCCCGCTCGGACTCCTTCAAAAATGAATGGTTACGATGTAGTTGACTTAGATGCCTAAAGCGAGGTGGTTATCAGTCGCATCACTCCTCTGGCCTTATGTAGATACACCCCTGGTGCAGGGCCCTGTTTAGCTCCGCGTCTTAGCTTGTTTGCTGTTTGTTGAATAGAAAGAAAATACTAGTTACATGACCTTAGAATTTCGTCTCATTTATAAACGATTTGAATCGCCGTCTAGCTGGTCCGACCTTCCTTTGGGGACATGAAATGTTTTCTTCTTGCCAGAGGTAATTATTTCGGTAAATGAGAACCAACTAGTCCAAAGAAGAACTAGAAAAATTAAACGAGGGTGACATTGGGTTTATGAAGAATGTGCTGGCTCCAAGTGATTCAGGAGTCATGCGATTTTGATTCTGGCGAAGGTGACAATCATACAGAATGGTCTATTTGGAAAGGCACAATAATACAAGCAATCTAAGTGTTTTATGGTTTGGCTTCGGTCATTATACTTGTTATCGGCGTTTTATCATCACATTTCTGAAACTACAAGACGATATTTGATGCTGAAAAGTGTGACGCTCACCCTCGTGTATGAGCATTGTTGTGTGAAGAGTATTGTTACATGGATAATCAGTTCCGAACTCATCCAAATACAACCAAGCAAGGCATCAAAAAATATTTATGTCCCCTATCACCATGAAGTACTTCTCAACAAGAGGACATAGCAATGGGCTCTCCTTCGAGGAGGCAAGTGATTTGTACCCTCAAGAAAGCATTCGACTAATATTGAATCACTACCACAGGTAGTTCTCGCAGGCCTAGCACCAGACGGTGGTCTTTATATCCCGGAACATATACCCGAGCTACCAGCCAATTGGAAAACTGCCTGGAGCACTCATTCTTTCGTCGATATTTCTGTAGAGATACTTTCTCTCTACATCTCACCTGAAGAAATCTCTATATGCGACCTACGAGACCTTGTCGAGAGATCATATAAGACATTCCGTCACCAAGATGTTACCCCACTTGTCAAGCTCGAAGACAGGAAATTTGTCCTCGAATTATTCCACGGACCTACTTTTGCGTTTAAGGATGTTGCGCTGCAGCTGCTCGGAAATCTTTTTGAGTTCTTCCTCAGAAGAAAAAATGCAAGAAAGGCAACTGGGAAGGAGCCAGAGAAGTTGACAGTCGTCGGTGCGACAAGCGGGGATACGGGCAGGTGCGTCATGATATTTTAGCTACTGCAAGAGTCTCTAACATCTCATAGTGCGGCTATCTATGGTCTCCGAGGCAAATCCAATGTGTCCATCTTCATCCTCCATCCAAAAGGTCGCGTCTCGCCAATCCAAGAGGCCCAAATGACCACCGTCACTGACTCAAACGTTCACAATATTGCCGTCAAGGGAACGTTCGACGACTGCCAGGCATGCAAAAATCCTTACATTCGTCCGAGTCACCACATTGATTTTCGTCGACTAGGACATCGTAAAAGCTCTTTTCGCCGACCGATCTTTCAACGAGAAACATCATCTGGGCGCAGTCAACTCCATCAACTGGGCCCGAATTTTGGCACAGACTGTCTACTACTTCCTCTCTTATTTTCACGTACAGAAATATCTTCCACCTGGTACCTCCGTCGACGAGGTTGAGATTCAATACGTGGTACCGACAGGGAATTTTGGAGATATCTTGGCGGGCTATTACGCGAAGCGTATGGGTCTCCCAATGGGCAAACTTCTTGTCGCAACCAATGCCAATGATATCCTCACCCGTTTTTGGAAGAGTGGACGCTACGAAAAGTTTGATTCCGGCGAGCTCCCGGCAGAGGATGATCAACAAGCCATTGATGCCAGCGGAGTCAAAGAGACACTCAGTCCTGCAATGGACATCCTCGTTTCGAGCAACTTTGAAAGACTGTTATGGTATCTTGCGTTTGAGAATACTATCGGCGGATCGGAGGAAGAAAGAAGAGCTAGTGCATCTCAGACTCTTGATGGCTGGATGAGAAAGATGAAGACCGATGGAAAAGTTCAAGTTCCCATGCCCGTGTTGCAAGCTGCAAACCATGACTTCACGGCGGAAAGGATATCGGACGAATTGGTGCGTGACTCATATATACACTTACTCATCAGTGGGCTGATGTACTTTTTGAATCTCTTCTCTTGTAATAGACACTAGAGACTATCCGCGAACATTTCAACTCACAGCCATCTTATGTCGCCGACCCTCACACAGCTGTTGGCCTAGCTGCGGCTAGCCTTGTTTCCACTCATAAGTAAGTCCCTTCTTCTCGAATAGATCAGTTTTGAACATATGCTTTCTCTTTTTGCATCCAGTACTCCCAATACCTATCAGATTATCCTCTCCACGGCGCATCCTGCGAAATTCTCAGAAGCAGTATCGCTTGCACTTGAGACAGCATCAGATTTTGACTTCGATAGGGACGTGCTTCCGGCCGAATTCCGCGGGTTGCTTCAAAAGGAAAAGAGAGTCATTCATGTAGAACAACCTGATGTTCAATGTGTCCAGGAAATCATAGAGAAAATGAACCTTTCGACTGCATGATCTCGTGATTCCTGGCTGGCATAGAGCTATGGCTTCATTCTGTAACTGTGACACAATAGTTTTATTCGGCCAGGAACCTACCCGTTTATTTGTTTGCTAGATCTGCCTCGACCACACGTCGAACCCCTTTCTCCAAACCATCATTTTTGTCGTGTATCACTTAGTTATTCCCTATGACTGTAAAGCAAGTAGTGCTAGGAGGTTTGACTATCGGAATTATCAAATATAATTGGGTGGAATAAATTCTTATGTTATTACAGTACATGAACTACAAATTTGACGCTAGCGAATTGTGATGGTGTTCTAATCAAATTGCATGAGCGGACCATTTGTACTATGAGTACAATAGCCCAGCTTTACAAATAGATACTTGATAGTGTAAAGACAGAATCAGTAGAGGATTTAATGATGTAATTCTGTGAGCAGAAAGGCCGGAAGTGGTATCTGTCCTATTAACTTCCACTTACGAAACGTTCTTATCATCACACCACATCGAAGGTAAGAAAATAGAAGACTGGGACATAATCTTTGATTCAATTGGAGCTACCGACCAGCTTTCATACATACATAGACGCTACTGATGAAGATCATTGAGGGCTTAGAACTTCTCGTTGCTTGAATATGATTGATGTGAATCATTGATTATTGGAGTCCAAGAATAGGAGTGTGATGGTGAAGGCACGTTCTGTTCTTGTTCTGTTCTTATGGTCTGTTTATAAGCAGCGGCCATTATTCCAAAAGCAGCAAGACAATGCAAAATATACCCGGTGCACTTCTTTATAAGCAAACAAGAATGCATAAATTAAAGGTGAATCCTCATTTCGCTCTCTGCTTTGTATCATTATACACTGTACTAGTGAGTCAATAATTCTGTGGCATTATTGATTGACCAGTATAGTGTATATCCATACCATATAGAACCCTTCCTTAGGTGAATTCTATACTTTCAAGCTTTCAGTACAGTCGACTCTGTAAGAGCAGCTGTCAGAACTGATGACTAGTCTAATTTGATAGCTTAGGAGTATGACAGAGTCAGTTGATGATACACCCTGCTAAAAACTGGATTCTGTCATGGTTCAAGCTGACAGTATTAGATTCAAGCCTGCCAAAGGTGTCCTTCAGATAGATTAGAGATTACTCTTTCCTTCATCCTTGGCTCACCTATACATGATACAAGGATAAGGGTAGAGATTTACAGTCTATCCTCTGATAAACTTCAAGTAGTGTTATAAGTATACTATATTTAAACCATTCTATATAGAAATACCAAAAGCAACCTTGTACCAGAACACAGTTTGACATGTAATTGGTAAGAGTAAGAGTAGTCACCGATCTGCCCTGAGTTGACTCTAGGTATATGACATTTATCTTCTTTGTTTACCACTCTATCACCTTAACAAAATTTATTTTGATTGAGAAGTATGTATCCTATAAACAAACTGAATAAAGAACACCATTATATGAATTAGACTAAATCTATTCTACTCCCTCTATATCATCAAACTGGCCATGCTGTTCACATAGACACGAATACATTTTTCGAAACACTATAAATTATGATTGGTATCATCTGCGCCAGAGCATCCATCAAGGGTTCAGTTGATAAGGAAACTGGTGCTGACTGCGATGAACAAGTCTTCACTATCATGTCTTCGTGAAGCGCGAAGAGTCGATACCAGAGACGCAAACGTCTAAAGCCATCGAGAGGGTGGCGTAAAACGAAGTTCCTGTCTCTGTATAGTCATGGACTATCAGAGGGAGTCGCTAAGAAGTAGAGTGAGATTAATAGACTGCAGTGTCATAGTTAGCTCAAACCTACATTCTTGGAAGGATTTATCAACCAACGATAGATATCCGTCGAATCTGCAAAAAATCTCGCCCAGATTCCCAGAAACAGACTTAATCCAGATTCCAGGGCTGTTGCTTCTTCGACAACCAAAGTGGACAGCGAAACTTGCACCGTGCTCACTTTACCTCCTTCACCAAAACAGAGTTGGGTAAGGTACAGAGCATGTGCAACCTCACTGCGCTTTTCTGATGTAACGTCAGTGAGTAAATCTGCTGGATGTGAGATCGATTTGAGCTTACGATTAAAAGAGTCATACGCTTTGCCAACAGATACCATTGGACCAATTAGAGCCTGTGAGGGGTATCGAGTCAATGAAACGAACGAAAGACAAAGCAAGCTAGAATTAACTAGTTTTTGATGTGAAAGTTTGGATCTCGTTGACCTTCTCCCGCTTGATGATCCAATACGCATCAATGTGTAGACAAGATGTGTGAGATCAGGATCCGACAAGCGACCATTCTTTCGATATGTTGAGGGAAAATTTGAAGTCTGGCACGAAAGCTGGCTTACCAGAGCGCAAAGGCTAGAAAACGACGGTGAGCGAATCAGTAGGTATTTGAATTGTGATATCAACTTACTCTCGTATGAGATTGTCCAACTCATGAATCTTGCCCGACAGACCACATAACTCCTTTTGTCCGATTTTAGTTTGAATGCTGGTAAATTTTGCAAATTCAGTATGAAAAGAAGCCAAGACGATAGTTAACCGCATAGTATGCTCGACGAGGGCACGAATAAGATCCGCATGGCCAGCAGAAATCTGTCCACGGCTCCTGAGTATATGGACGCTGATGACAGCCGTCACTTACAGTCATGAATGATTTTAGGATATGTATAGCCTCCTCGTCTCGTGCAACTACTATGGGTAAAATGGTATCACAAAACACTGACAATACTAATAAGCATGTAACATTAGCAAATGAGGACAGCAACATACTTTTGAGGCGACCAGAGATGTTGATAGCTGTAGTCCTAAGTTGCCATAATAGCTCAGAAAAATCCTGGACCTACAATTCATATGACGATGGAGAATATACAATGAGAGCACACCTTGTGTAGATTATCCCATCGTGGTCTAAGAGGTACAGTCAGGCCTAGCATGTCGATTGAATGGACCATCTTTGATATAGACTCGAACTTGTCCAAGATGTCCATTAATGACCTCGCATATGCCCTACAGCCATTCTCCACGTCTTTTTGTACATCTCTGTCGACAAGACCATGGGCTGCTTCGATATACGATAAAACTTTGGGTCTAGTTGAATAAGACATTTGAAAGTAGTCGCACCGAGATTCGAGGTGCTATCATGGATGTTTGTGTGGCAAGGTTCTTATACGACATTTTCCGAGAGGAGGCGGATAACGCAAAGATTGTGCGAAAGGAGCGTCGGGATTTGTTTATAGAACATAGAAACCGGGATCAAGTGTTATATGCTGTGTTTTCTCGATTTGGTAAACATGCATTAATCAACGGATCTTCTAAAATAGGTGCTTGTCGGTACCCATTTTGCAAATAACAAGTTGTGAAAGCCAGGACACAAACTCTTGAGCTTGCTTTCTGTCGATAAATCCTGGTGCTCTTCGCCGCGGTTCATCAGGCACAGCAAGCGTGCATTCAGCCCTTGCGTAAGGTCTTGTTGGTGATGCCCAACAGAGTTCATCCTTGCATATCGGTACGGATTAACGTTCAAGAGTCGTGGATTACTTAATCAGATCCCGTTTGATCCGATGACTTTCGCTCAAATATGGAGTGTAACATTGTTCCTGTCATCCGAAATTAGGTCTTACAATACACCACTGACCGATTAGTTCTGTTGAAATCTGATCTGCATCAACCGAGCCATCTCTGTCTGTCGCGGAGCCCGCATTGAAAACCAGCCAGTTGAACATTACCAACATAATGAAGTTTTATTAAATCCCAGCATTTATCTCTGTTTCACTAATTTGCGTTCAAGTAGGCGCTGTGTTTCCAAGGCCGTTCAATTCTCATGATGTACCAGAATACAATGATACAATCATTGCAATGCTGTACCCTGATGATCTTTCAATGATCATTAAATATCATCGGAAAAAGTCCTAGGTTGCGCTGTATGCGCTGTATGCGTAATTCAAATTATACAAAAGTCACGATTGCCTGGCTTAAGTGATTCCTAATAAGTTGTACATTCTCACCGGAAGGGACCGCTTTCCGGTATCTGCATTACCGAGACATCCCAGCCTATGACCTAATCTTTGATATCCATATCTGCAGTTTCTAAATTGGAAAACCTTTATCAATCCTTCCAGATAGGAGGTTTAGTTGATCGACGCAACAGGTTGTGATGAGGTGATGGCCCCATAAACATCAAATATATCTTCAAAGCCATGCAACTCGTTAAATCACAGCGGCTGCAATTATGCTAATCAAAGGCGATCATTTATTTAGGAACCAATGTCGGGGAATTTTGGAAATCATCAGAACACATTCTGATGCTCCAGTCGAACCTGAAAGGTAATTTATAATGCATTAGATTACAGGGATTGATTGTTATGTCAATCTAGGAGCCAGAATAAGATTAGGCAGATTTCCTTGAGAAGGCTCAGAAAACAACCTTGAAGATGCTACAACTCAGCTGATGGAATTCTATCACTTTTCCGGATAGCAGGACAAAAACAAATTGATAAAACCAACCAGTGTTACATTATCTCCGATTATTGCCGATCTTGTCTATCGTGAAGATGCACAAAGCAATTATTAAAACAGTTGATAATAGGAAAAGGTCATAATAATGTTTAAACTAGAACGAGAAGAACGAAAAGGTCCGGAGTAACTACCCAGATAATACTACTAATATACGGTCTAACTAATATACGGTCTAACTATCGAGGGAGAGATCGAGGAAACGAACGACATAACGATAGACCAACGAGAGAGAGTTCAAGTCAAAGAATGCTACCAGAATCTCGGAGAGACAGAAACAAGAAATTTAGTTTGACTTCATCGATATGAAGGACTGCAATCAAAATTTCAATTGCTTAACTATTCAGGGTTATCATTCCCCTCATATTAAGGAACCATTGATCCCATCGGTCAACGAGCCGAAAAGCAAACGGATGATGTTTGGAATTTTAGAATTGGTAATCGGTGTCGAACCTCCACCAACGTACACTGTCCCCGAATGTTCTGCCTCGGCGAGCACGAAAGGTGGCAAGTTTGCCATTCCAACTTTACTCGCTATAGACGATTTCACAGCCCTTTTATCCCTACTGAGCAACATAGAGGTAATCCCACTTCCATGGACTGCTAAAATGACCATGTCGTTTGGGCGGCTCGTAACCACCGCTTTCGTAAACACACCAGTCTGCAAGTCCATTAACATAACACTGTGAGGCGGAGTGAGCGAGGAAGACTTTATGTCATTCCAACGAGGAACCAATTGGCGATCTCCCCACTCAGTTGCGTCAATGTAGCTGGGATCCTGGGATTGTATCCATTGGAAAGAATCACGTTCGGGAGTAGTGTGGTCTTCAACAGCTATCCACCCAGATTTTACCACGAAAATGGTGCCCACGAGGAGCTCGAAAATAGAATAAATAATAAAGGACAACCAAATAAGGACTCCGGTGGCTGTGGGACTTGCCGCTGCACAAATGCCCGCAATGGTTATGAGAATAACGAGTCCCCAGATCATGTATTGCTTGAGGCTCCTCATACTGTCGTTCCTATACAGGCCCGCGGAATCGCGCTGCAGCCAGTTTGCAAGAGTGATCGATCTGGGACCAATGATAGAAAGAGCCGGCTCTGGAAGCTGGTTATCGTTCCTGCGAATCTTGACAGGGAAAGATGTGACAAGTGCTTCGAGTCGTTCACATCCTTCCTTCGGAGCAATGGGCTTTCCCCACCACCTGTATTCTTGTACATCTGGACTGGCAACTTTGCAAACAGCAGCGAGAAGCGTGGTGTTGTAATACCCTTGATTGAGCTCTAACAGCCAGGCAAGGTCAGCCCAGCCATTGATGCCGCATAGGTCCACCAGCTGCGACCTTCGTGGTAGGAGTCCATTTAGCGCTTTCCCGAGGAATACATGATCGTGGAAATTACCCGCTTCATCCCTACGAATGGCTTCGACAACGAGGGAGTGAATCGCTGACTGCCATGGAATCGCGCCCGAGTTGGTAGCATGTTGCATGATGTTGTACAAATGCCACATTCCAGCTTCAGCCGCACACGCCTGCATATCAGTTCGAAAATCTTGACCTGCAAAGACGGTGATACGACTCTCTAGTTGCGAATTTCGGGTCATTACGTGGACAATTCGAGCATGGAGTATCTCGCCCATGGTGAAGAGCCGCTTGCCCCAAGGGCAATCGGTGCCACTGTGGTTACAGTTGACGGCATGGCAGAATACAACGACCTGTTCTGCCCGTCTGAAGATATCTGCCAACTTCCCGAGCTCTTTGCTTCGCTCTTTGCTACACTCCTCTTCATTCGTCAAGTGCTCGTCAGAGAGGCAGAACTCGTCAAGCCAAATCAATTCAACGTCGTCCTGCTGAAGGTCATTTGATTTTCTGGCGCGTGCATACTCCTGGAGTAGGGCCTGAGATATTTTCTTCCTATTTTTGAGGCTATACAGCCTCTTTCCTTCGAGTACATCCTCGGATTGATCGAGCTGGCTTCCAGCCTCATCAAAGAGTGCCTTGGCGCTCTCCATTGAATAGCTGATGGCGGTATAGGGTACATTGGGACGATGTTGATGAGAGGTAGTAGTTCCAAGCAAATCTGAAGCATTCTTGGATCTGCCATTCTCCTCTCCATACTGTACCTGTTTTATTGACACGATTTCCGTTCCTCGAAACTTGACTTCCAAAAGCCACGTTGGTTTGTTACCGGTGACAGCATACTTGCCGGTCAAAGGCCTGGAGGACTTTCCCTCTTTCGAAGCGAGTGTTCCAGGGGACTCGATCAACAGGGCATCAGGTGTCCCCGCCCACTCAATACCCCACAGAAGTTTTGTCAAATAATCAACCAAGGACCCTGTTGAGAGAGGAAGGAATACAGAGATTGGAGCAAAGACGATAGCGAAGAATAATCGCAACAAATTCGCAGGGATGTGCCAGCGACTATCAGGTCGTCGCCCAAACCAGAGAGGACCCTCGACACCTGGGTCTTCGCGGAAGAGACGACGAGGCCGAACGTGAGTAACGAACGTGTTCCAGGACTCGACAATCCCGGGCATGGTTCAAATTGATGAGTATCTATGTGCCTGCTACTTTTTTTCTGTCAAGTCGCAAGACGAAACTCATGAATTTGAGGGAATTAGGCCGATGAGGCTGGGGGACAACGAATGAAGATCTACTGACGAATCGTTGGAATGACCATCTTTTTGTAGGTACCATACGAGAGTTCTCGATATACCCAGATTCAGGCAGACCTGGTTTCTCGGTAGTGACATATCAAGTTTTCATTGTCGGGACAGTGTGGATACGGAGGCAAAGTTGTTTTCGAGACAAAATCAGGTAGACGATCTGACCCACTAAAAATTCCGTGTTCATGGCTGTCAATTGTCAAGGAGATAGATCTTAAATCACATAACACGTCTGTCACTCTCACACGCTCTAAGAAATCAGGTACGTCACACTTTTTGATTCAGTATTTCTATTTCGCAACAAGCAAGCCAGTGCTAACTCGCGAAGGTCCTGAACAGGGCATCAGGTGTATCTACGGAAGACATAAGGCCAGAGGAACGTGCATCACACAAGCTCGCACGATGCTCGCCATATTATCATCATACTCATGTATTCGGGGAAAGCTCAATTTAGGAAGTTATGATATACCTGACAGCTGTTCATATTTCTGTCTGTCATTCACGCATCTCGCGAAAAGAAAAGACACGATGCGGGAATAGAGCAGTCCAACCTTTCAGTATAATGAGAAGAATAGCGCTCCCGCTGGGATCGAGTCCGTATCTTTCTTGACTACTCATTTGATCTACATGATGGGCTGTTGGTTAGAATTTTCTCGCTTTCTTGATCCAGGACTCTGTCGGATCGGAAGAAATGCCACCGTTTGACACGCTAGGGAGCGTTATGTGTTTGAGGCCCTCACTTAAGCTTTGATTTGGAGGATGTGTGGCGTGACATCTGGATGGAAGCCGCACATCAACATACTCAATAATGGGGAGCAAATGACCTAGAAAAATGAGGTGTCACTGAAGAATACATGTACCTTCAACCTTGAAATAGCCTAACCCAGCTAGTACATCGGGCTTAAACCAAAGTCTATTAGGACTGTTTTTGAGAGGTTTCCGTCTCAGACCAGTGTGTGTTCACACAATCAGGAATGGACAATGATACTCCTTTAACGTGTTAATTGAAACATGCAACTGTGCGCTTAGTATCTCTAAAAATGACTATATTTGTTCTTGGCAATTGTGTCTGCGTAGCGCTCAAGATATCATCGGTAACCATTCACATTTCAAATCATCGCAGATCCTTTTCGGAGGATCTACGCTGGGAGAAATATAGGATGGTTGGTTGCACCAATTGCAGCTCCTACCATATTGGGGCGAAGAGGTATGACCACAAGGCAAGTGCCACAAAACACAGCAGATATGAATGTGCGCCAGGACTAGTAATTTTGAAACCAAATACAGTCTAAGTATGGGTATGGAATGAAATGTTCATTATGATAAACATCACAATCACCCAGATCACAATGACAAGAAGAACTCGATATATTAAATGTCATCTGAAGGAGACAAGGGATACAATGAAACAGTTTCCTAGAGTAAGTATCAAGGCCCAATTAGATTAGTGCCCATTGTACACAGCGACAAAATTGCGGATAACTCATATGCGTTCAGTGCGATTCAATGGGCCGTTATTTGCGCTGTAGCTTGTTATGAGATTACTTGTGTCAATGAGGGATATATAAAAATATATACCGGTAGAATGCGGGTCCTTCTCTTCAGTGCTTCTAAGAATACGTTGTTACGAGCCTGGTGTGTTGGATGCAGGCCAGCTGCCAATGTATTCTCCGACTTCAAGACATCTTTCAGCCATCCATAGTCAACATGTGTCCCGTCTGGATCTGGTAATACCACTTCCGTGAAACCAACAGAAAGACGACCTGTCCTCTGGCAAATCGCGGTCACCATGTCTAGGATATATGTGCTCCTTTTTGCCGTCTCCAGGGGTTCCATAAACGACATTCCTGGTAATGGGGTACGAATCATCATGATAATCTCTGATGCAATGGTCCCAAAGAGGAGAGTGAGAGGAACGAAAAATCCGTTGGCCTTGGAAAGGATGACGCTAAGTTTGAGAGCTACATTTCCGGACTGGAGAGACATGCGAAATGCGGTCTCAAGAAAACGTCTATAGCCTTTGCGCAGATTTTGGATGGGCACTGCAGCGTCTTCTAGATTGATATATGGATTCTTTTTGATATTTGAGTGATGATTCTGGCTGGGAGAATGCCTTATTAAAAGGAAGTGGGTGGTAGTCATGCCTTTGTGTAGGACAAAGTCCCTCGCCTGCGCGACAGAGCGGGGATTCTTGTATTGCGGAAATAACCACGCATAATAGCCTTCTAAGAGCTGGAGAAAAATCCCGAGGAGGATGAAAGTACCCTCTCGAGAATGGAGTTTGGAAATTGCTACTATTCCCAGGATTGCTTGAATAAAGAGTATACACAGGACAGCAAGATGCTGCCAAGTGAAAGAGCTCGCAAATTGCGGTTCCTCCAAGCGGACTTCCATGACACCACGAGGGTGCTCTTCGGAGGTCATGGCATAGAGTGCATGCATCCACGGGGCGATCACTGTTCGCGTAGCCCCGGAGCTAATGTCGGTGAGCTCGAGTCCTTGAATGAGGAGGCGTTGTGGATAGTCGTCATCAATCGGATTCTCTTGCCAGCCCAAAGACATTGGCATAGGCAAAAATCGACATGCTGGGCGGAGCATGTGCTTAATTCCCATCATACGTTTCGGCAGTATCGTTGCTGCGATTTCAACATAATCTGGGGAGCTCTTTTCAACTTCAGGAAATTTGTGCAGAGCCTCGAGTATGTTCATGTCCTTTGGAGAAGAGAGGGAAGATGCTGTAGTTGTGAACGAAGGCCTAGCAATGGGCGGTCTTTCAACGACTGACAAGAATTAGAACCGTTGACACCATCATAACTGTCAGGAAATAATTTAATAAGATCTTGGAGGGTTCCAGAAATGAAACTGTGCAATGTTGAGGGGAGTCGATGTCACGGAGTGATATTTGATCATTCCCACATCCATTTTCATTTAGATGTATGCCGGAGACATCGGGTACTGGGGATTTGCAACAGAATGATAGATGAGACATGGATGAAAAGCCTTGGAGAAAGCGATCAGTAGAAAGGTAAAAGTTCTTGGTTACTATCACTTGTTGATCAGATCAAGCCCCAAGTGAGATACTTACAGAACTCCTGGGAGAGACATAGTCTGGCTGAAGCCTAGATTTTGACAACTATTTGATGTTAGAATATGAGCGAGTATCTTTTCGATCCCCATGGTCAAGGCGAACTCTTCACGAGTTCAATGCCTTGTTGTTGTTCTATCTGGGCATAAAAGTAGGTACTTGTCTGCCCCATCCACTCGCTTGAGCCGGACATTCGTGTGCTTGTTTCAACATTTGATCTTGTAGGAAAAGGCCTATTTTCCTTTTCAAAATGACATTCAAGAAAAGAGCCTACCTGTACCATTGAGAAGGAAAGATGTACTAGGAGCAGCTCGAAGTAGGAGCAGTAAACCCCAGCCTTTTCATTCCTGGTGCTAGAAGTCTTGTATAGTCAAAAATGGAGCATTGTGGATGGTCTGAGAGCATTTATAGTATCTCAGAAGGCAAAGAAGCTGGTCTGTGCATTTCTTACCTAGTCTGATATGGTGAAAAAGATGAAGTCGATTCACATGCTTGGTACATATGATCAGGTTGATACCTGATATGTTCTTTCTGCCCCGTAAGCGACCTCAGTCTTGAGAATTTCGCCTCCATACCTATTTCTCTACCTAATGAATCAATCCACAAGGACAAACTTGGATTCCAACATTTTTTCTCAAGTGAGGAAAGGTTAACAACCAAAGGGTATTTTATTTCGAAAGAACAACCTGAATTATGTTATAGGAGGACAAGCAGGTGTTGTCGGTAGATCAACAGGGCAGCCGTTGTGATGTCAAGTCGCCACCTCAATGTACCATGAAGAGAGGTGACATATGTGACACGAGCCAAGAATGCCCGC
>Ga0153938_1000203_pt1 | contig 22911 bp, 37 predicted proteins | sample TSNY022MetaG_FD_104740 | JGI IMG/M metagenome (GOLD analysis project Ga0153938, IMG submission 104740) | Attine ant fungus gardens microbial communities from New Jersey, USA - TSNJ022 MetaG | ecosystem: Host-associated > Fungi > Mycelium > Unclassified | place: USA:New Jersey: Brendan T. Byrne... | reverse complement strand
GAGGAGAAGACATATGTAAATCATGCAGGAAGTACTGGTTTCGATTGCTGCAAGTCAATAACCATCGTCCACCTGGTACTAGTTCACTTTTCATTATTTGTGCTGCTGTAGAATATTCGAGAACACGCAGTCGAAATTCAAGTGGCACATCTAAAACCCAACGGTCGTAGATATTGAGGTTTTGTGTGGCCCAGTGTTCCATTTCCTGAAGTGTGCAAGTAGAAATCTTCTTGGAATAGTTATGCCGACGTGGCCCGGTAGAACAGAGGACCTGCTGCTAGATTTTGTAGCGTCTAGCGTTCGTTATAAGTGTACATGTAATGAATATGGGTGCAGGAGCATACCAATACGTCCAAGAGTAACAACAGATTCTAGTCAGACCATAGGACTTCGAACGTTTACAACGAGCTTGACTTTTCATCCTAGCTTGAATGTCAGTACAGATGAGCCTACCTTCCCAAATTCTATCATATTCATGCTACTGTCTCTGCTAACTCTGCCAACAGCGTTCAATGTTATACGTGTCCTCTTCTTCTAAACCACGGACGAAATAAAGAGTCAAGACCGATTAACTGGGTCTGTCTTAGAGTCGGGGACTATGGCCTTGAGTTGTATGATTAGATGATGGATACAATATACTTTACATGGTCATGGTCATTGCATGGTCTTTAGGTGCGTTTAACATAAAGAATCATAGGACGTCTGAACCCTGGGTCGAGGGGTCAAAAACGTTGGTTATACGGATGGTAAATGAGCGTACCTCCTTCGCCAGTATCGCCGAGGCTCTTGACCAAGTCAAACCCAACATCATTGAGTACCGAAGTGAATTCTTCAGGTCTAAGTTTGAGGGTCTGATAGTTTGCTTTCAGGTGCTGAGCACAAGGTGAGAAGGAACACTGTCAAATAGTAGTATGCACACCTCGGCCATGCGCTTTGCTTTGGCATACGACTCCCAAGCTTGAGGCTCCAGAACCAAATGTCCACCGTCATGAAGCACGCGATGAATTTTGCGGAAAAATGTGACGAGTCCGTCATCTCCTTGGTTCAGATGGATCCACTTTGTTATCGAAAGCCTGCGGTGAGCATTAGCCAGGCCTTTGGGCACAAGTCTAGCTAACATACGCTAGGACTACATCATAGCCTGCTTTGTCCTCCGGAATCTCGTCCTTTGTCCAGTCAGCACAGCGGAACACGACATTGTGGGGGAAGACGGTTCGGTCACGGCCGGACGGGATCGGTAGTGGGCCGAGCTCGTGAGCAAAGGAGGCGGGAAAATAGGCGGGCTGGTTGTCTGACGAGGCCTGTGACCAGACAGCAAGACGGTGACGCCAGGCGGCGTCAACGAGGGAACGGTCGATGTCGACGCCAACGATGATGTGGGGGCCGAGAGACTGGGCGACGGCGACGGCGAGATGGCCGTCATTGGTGCCGACGTCGAGGATTTGACGGCCGGTGAAGATGGAGGGTGGGAAGGAGTTGAGGCGGAGGAGAGGCCGTTTATTGTAGTAATGGTGGTAGTTTCCGTGAGTCGGAGCCATATTTTATTATATTCTAATATTCTAATATGTTATCGATTATCGCTCCCTTCTTTTTTCGTCATCCACCCCGAATGGCTGCTCTCCACGCGGCTTGCAGGCAGCTTGCCATCGAGCCCGTCGCTGTCGTCGACCACGACCACGCAAATTCTCCCCAGGCATGGCGCGACCTTCTGCTTGCCAGCGACACCTCTCCCAAGGGTTTTGACCTCATCAAGACTCTTGTATACAAGCCCAAAACAGCCAAATCGGCAACCCCAGTTCCTGTCCTCGTCGTCGCCAATAACGAGACACAGATCAGCTCGTCTGCCATCGGCAAGGCTCTCGGCCTCAAAGAGCTCAGACTCGCCCCGGAGGACCTCCTCACTGAATTCTTTGGTCTGGACAAAAATGCTTGTGTGTACCTGATAACTCTTTCGATTCGTATCGCCAATTTTCTGGCACAGTGTCTCCATTTGCACTGAACAAGGACAACTTTTCTAGAGTTACCACCGTCGTGGATTCCACTATTTCATCTACCTCCGCCTTCCTTGCCGTCCACGCCAACTCATCCTCATCTACCTTTTTCCTCTCTGGTGTTGATATCTTGAAACACCTCAAGTCACTCGAGACGGAGTCTACGAAGCTCATTGAACTAGACTTGGCCAATACTGCCACTGCTGATCCCCCTGCTGCCATTACTTCAGCAGTCAAGTCTGTTGCGAAGGAGAAGGAAGACGCCAAAATCGAGGGCGCCGCCCAGATTGCCATCGGTGTCAAGAAAGAAGTCGACTTCGCATCCTGGTATACCAACGTCAATTCTTCTTCCTCTTGACCGACATCCACCACTGATCTGGTTTTGCAGGTTTTACTCAAGGCAGATATGCTTGACTATTATAGCGTCTCTGGCTGCTACATCCTCAAACCCTGGTCCTTCAGCATATGGGAATCCATACAGGGTATGTCGTTTCCTTGTGTATCCCACCGCTTCCCCCCATTAATCAACCTGAAGAGTGGTTCAACGCACGCATCAAGGAACTGGGTGTCCAGAACGCTTATTTCCCCATGTTCGTCTCTCAAAGTGTCCTGGAGAGGGAAAAAAATCACATCGATGGGTTCTCTCCCGAAGTCGCCTGGGTAACTCGTGCGTACGTGCGCCTACCCTCTATTTTTATCTCTCGTTATTAAATCCCGTCTATCCTAGCGGTCAGTCCGACCTCGAAGAACCTATCGCTATTCGCCCGACATCCGAGACTGCTATGTACCCATATTATGCCAAATGGATCCGTTCTCACCGCGATCTTCCGCTCAAACTCAACCAATGGAACTCTGTTGTCCGTTGGGAGTTCAAAAATCCCCAACCTTTCCTCCGCACTCGCGAGTTCCTCTGGCAGGAAGGCCACACCGCTCATCTCACAAGGGCAGAAGCAGACCAAGAAGTTCGTGACATTCTGACCCTATACCGTCGCGTCTACGAGGAACTTCTCGCAGTTCCGGTAATCGAGGGTGTCAAATCCGAAAAAGAGAAATTCGCAGGAGGATTGTATACGACCACCATCGAAGGTTTTGTCCCTACCTCAGGACGTGGCATTCAAGCTGGTACATCTCACTGTCTCGGGCAAAACTTTTCCAAGCCCGAGATGTTCAACATATTTGTCGAGGATCCAGAGAATGACGGACAAAAACTGTACGTATGGCAGAACTCTTGGGGACTGTCAACGAGGACGATTGGTGTGATGGTTATGGTGCATGGAGATAACCAGGGATTGGTATTACCTCCCAGAGTCGCTAGCATTCAAGTCGTGGTAGTTCCTTGCGGGATCACTGCTAAGACCAGTCAAGAGGAGAGAAAGAAGATCAACGACGCATGTGATGAACTCGCAAAGGCATTGGTCAAAGTGGGAGTCAGAGCTAAGGCAGATTTGCGAGTCGAATATACTCCTGGTTGGAAATTTAATGAGTGGGAGCAAAAGGTCAGTCAATCAGCAGCAGAAATTGACATATCTTCTTATACTAATCCTTCAGGGCGTTCCGCTCCGTCTCGAGATCGGTCCTCTAGATATCAAAAAATCTCAGACTCTGTCTGTACGCCGAGACACCGGAATCAAAAAACCTCTCCCACTATCTACCATCGCTGAGGCCATTCCTCAATTTCTTGAAACGATCCAACAAGACATTTTCGATCGTGCGAAGAAGACGTACGATGAGAGGATCATCCCGGTAATGAAATGGGAAGATGTCGTTCCGGCGTTGGATAATAAGTGTGTTGTGGTGATGCCGTGGTGTGAGAGAGAGGATTGCGAAGATGAAATTAAGGAGAAAAGTGCCAGGGGGTGAGTTTTGTGTTTGATTACTGTGGTTCATGAGGAAATTATTGGTGTTGAATGGTGTATGTTTTAGTGCGGAACAAACGGACGAGCGTGCCCCTTCTGCTGGTGCCAAGTCCCTTGCTATTCCATTTGACCAGTCGCGTTGGGCTCCGATTGTCCCTGGTCAGACCAAGTGCTTGAATTGTGGACAGGATGCAAAGAGGTGGACCATGTTTGGGAGGAGTTATTAGTTGCCGGATTGAAAAAAAGTAAACGAACGTTGGGATAGAATGAGGATGGTTTTTTGAGGGTAATGGGTGATTGTTTTTGCTTGATTTTAGTTTTTTTTTTCCTTTTTCCTGGTACTGTAGATAAAAAGCTGATAGTGCTATTCAGATTAAATCAATGTGGTGGATTGAAAATTGTCGTCGAGTTGTCTTGTCTAGTTTAAAATGGAAAGAAGTTAAAATCGGTATTTTGAGCCTTTTCGATTCAGATAAGCCTAGCACAGTCAGCTATGTATGAAAAGAAGTTTCATAGAAGCTTCATGTTGGGGTTGACCCGTTTGATGATAAACATCGGCAAAAGTCCTCGGGCATGGCAGCAAGCACAGACAATGCACAGACAATATGAAGTGGCTGTGGACGTCAGCCAATCAGGGGACAGACCACGGAGAACGTTCACCAGCTATTTTAAGCGTCACTTTCATTGCCAGCCTCTTTAACTCTCGACCAATTTTTCCTTACTCTCGCTTTCGAATCAGACCCAAACATGTCTTTCCTTCCTATCTCTTCCTCTGTACAAGCTCATCCTACATGGACTCCTGATCATGAACTCGACTTGCTATTCCACCCCGACATTATCCCAATTCAAGTGAGGCAGGAACTTCACCAGGACTTGCATGTACGTCTACACCATGTACTCTCTCTGAGTTGACTCGATAACCAAATGAGGATAGATCCGTCCACTGGCACGAACAGATCACGGTCGCTCACACCTTTCAGTCCTCTCTGTTCTTACTCTTGTTACCGACCCTGGTCTTGCGGCGTACCAAGCGCGCTTTGACCTGCTCTGTGCTGCACCTCGCACAAATTTTACCCTGGTCATCATTGACAAACATACAGACCAGATCGTTGCTGTCGGTAGTGTGTTCGTTGAGCACAAGTTCTTGAGAGGCTTGGGCAGTGTTGGACATATCGAGGATATCGCTGTCAACCCAAAGGTCCAGGGAAAGAAGCTTGGTCTGCGCGTCATTCAGGCTTTGACGGGTATCAGTGAGCGTCAGGGGTGCTACAAGACGATTCTGAACTGCAGTGACAAAAATATTCGTGCGTGTTTTTGGTTTTCACAAAATTTTTGTGTGTGGCTGACGTAGATACTGTTAGCTTTCTATGAAAAATGTGGCTATGTAAAGAAGGAGAATGAGATGGTGAGTGAATTATCGAGACATTGTCTGCGCTGTCACTTGGCTGACAAGCTTATCCGACGATCAGGCTAAATACAATGAGCGTCCCAGCACTCCTAAACTCTAGAGCTTAGTCATTCTTTATCTGGTTTTTGGTTTTATGATTTTCGGGTTCTGAGACTGGTCTGGAATTCTGGTTATTAGATCACTACCACACTAATACCGAGGGGACTTGATTGATTCACAGCTAGATTGTTCCATGGACTCTTCATAGTATTCACAGCAAATGTCACGTGAACCTGTGAGCTACACTGCAAATAGACGCGGTGATATACATAGTACATACATCTGCACCCAAGCTTGGTCTACCAAAATCGTTCCGAATTAGGTGTGAATGTTGGAGGTGCATGTGAATCTGAAATTCACCACCAATGACACTGCAACCATTCATATCTACCTATACCCTCCTGAACCCAAGAAACTGGTTTCGACCTAGACACACTCGCTACTTTTCCACAAATGTTGACCCCAAATCCTATTCGAAGACTCTGCTACTGCCCAAAACTTCTTTGCCTTCATGGATCGATCCATCCAAGGGGGAGGAACCTTTCAGGAAGCGAACGACTGAGCAACTGTACCAATGGCAAGTGAGTGAAAAAAATCAGGCCACTATAATATTGATACACGCTTTTTCTCCAGTGGAAAAATAATCCAGGACGGATATTTGTCTTGCATGATGGCCCACCTTACGCTAATGGCGACTTACACATGGGTACGCATGTATGTTTGCGAGTTTTCTTGCATTCACAAAGAAACGCAGGTCATGCTCTGAACAAGATTTTGAAAGATATCATTAATCGTTCACAGATGATGCTTGGAAGAAGAGTACAGTATGGATGACTCTCTCTCAGATCTCAATGAATATTGATAGCCGTCAGTTATATACCAGGATGGGATTGTCATGGATTACCTATTGAGAACAAAGCTCTCCAAGAACTTGAAGTGAATGCTCCACATGATCCACGTCTCTAGTTCTGACCCATGTATCCTGAAGAAGGATTCTTGTTCAGTTGATCCAATGGTCATCCGGGATGCCGCAAACGCGACTGCATTGCGTGAAATTGACTCCCAAAAAAAACAGTTCTCGTCCCTCGCCATCATGGCCGACTGGGAATCGAAAGAATGGACATATAGAACCCTAGGTAAGAAAGCATTCACTCGTCCTTCATTGTACCAACCAATCGGATAAGATCACAAATATGAAATGCGTCAGCTGAATCTCTTTCGGCAGATGGTGAAGCTTGGTAAGTGAATCGTCGTCTGTTGATCACTTCAAGTCTCTGATACCCTTTTTCCATAGGCTATATATCCCGCCGCTATCGTCCAGTCCACTACTCCCCTTCCTCCCGATCAGCTCTCGCAGAGGCCGAATTAATTTATAAGGATGACCATATCTCAGACTCCGTTTTCGTCACTTTCGATTTGCAGAGCATCGACAACGACCAACATGCAAACTCTGCACGTGTCGCGAATTTGCAAAGTCTGCTAAATGGTCAAGACCCTGTGAGGTTGTTGGTCTGGACGACGACTCCATGGACATTAACTGCTAATATGGGAATAGCCGTCAATCCTGAACTCCAGTACGCTGTTGCCCGTGTTGCTGATGGATTGTTCATTGTTGCAAAACAGCGGCTTGAAGCACTCAAGTCAGTCGTTGGTGAATCAGTAGTCCTCTTTGAACTGAAGGGTACGTACTGTTCTCGAAAAAACTTAAGGTTGATATCCAACGCGAACGATAGGTTATGAGCTCGTCGGCGGAACATACAAACCTATTTTCTCTTCCCCCATCGAGCAACATCAACTTAGCATCGTTCCCGCCTCGCATGTAACATCAGAATCTGGGACTGGTCTTGTGCATTGTGCACCCGCACACGGCGCGGAAGACTACCATGTTTTTCGAAATCTGAACCTCCTTTCGGACCCTAACAGTGTCATTTGTCATGTAGATGGGGAGGGTCGATTTACTGACCAAGTGACTGACGTGCTTGGGCAAGACCTGGCATCAAATGTACGAGGGAAAGAGGTGCTTGGAGATGGTTCAAAGGCCATCATTGACGTGCTTAAAAGACTCGGACGGCTAATTAAGAATCTTCCAGTTGAGCATAGGTATCCATATGATTGGAAAACAGACAAGCCCATCATTGTCACGTACGTACGTGAATTAAAATTTGTATCATTCTGTACTTATCCAACTAGTGCTACGTCACAATGGTTCGCTAATCTTGACGATATCAAACAGGAAGCTTCAAACTCACTCCACGACGTCCAATTCTGGCCATCTCAATGTATGTCAATTTTGTCCCGTTGGTTGGCCTCTCACGTTAACTTGGAGATCAGCACGCAATCGTCTCACATCTTTTGTCCACTCTCGTTCTGAGTGGTGTATATCCCGACAACGTGTCTGGGGTGTCCCCATTCCCGCCATACATTCTATCGACACAGACCAAGCCTACCTTAACGAAGACACTCTCAGCCACATCATTCCTATTCTAGAAAAGAAGGGTGTAGCATTTTGGTGGACTGGTCCAGTTGAGGAATTTTTGTCTCCCAAATGGTTGGCTATGTCATCTAGCCCTGTCAACAGACAGTGGAGGAAGGGCACGGATACTATGGACGTTTGGTTTGACTCTGGTTCTTCATGGACTATGCTCGAAGATATCCGGCAACAGAGGGAAAGGGAGGGAGCTAGTGATGGTCAAAGTGTTTTCTTGGCAGATGTCTGTCTTGAAGGTTCAGATCAACATCGCGGATGGTTCCAGTCGCAGCTTCTAACAAAATGCAGCAATCGACCGCTTTCTTCCAATGCTTCTATTGGCAGTCCTTATCATCACCTCATTACGCATGGGATGGTTCTTGATGAACAGGGCAAGAAAATGAGCAAGTCGCTTGGGAACATTATCAGCCCTATGACCATAATCAATGATGGAAAGGACAAGAAGAAGGATCCAGCTTATGGCACAGATCTCCTTCGCTTGTGGGCGGCGACGGTAGAATATGGCAGTGATATGTCTATTGGACCGAAGGTGCTCAGACAGACTGCTGAAAAGTTGCGTAAGATTAGGAATTCGACGAGGTTTCTGCTCGGAAATATTCAGGATGGTAAAATATTCAAGGAGGTTGAAAGGGTGGAGAGGAAAGACTTGGGACTGGTGAGTCGTCCATCTACCTGAGCATACTTTCGGCACTTATGATTACCATGGCAGATAGAAAAATATGTCATGCATGATCTGTATCATCTCCAACGAGCAGCATTTGATTGTAACGATATTGATAGGCTTGATAATCCTCATGCTTTTGACTTCGCCAGAGGTGAGAGCATTGCCTTTCCCTGATATTCTCGGACTTATCTCACCTGGTAGTCATGACCTCGCTCGTCTATTTCGCAAACATTACTCTATCTTCATTCTACTTTGATATCAGGAAGGATTGTCTCTATGCTGATTCCATTAGAGGCATAGAGCGCAGAGGAGCTGTTACGGTTCTCGAAAAGGTACTCATACAGTCTGGGGCTACTGGTTCGTTGAATAACTTCTTTTCTAGATATTAGATACCATGGTCGCAATTTATGGCCCTGTACTGCCTCATCTGGCTGAGGAAGTACACGCAGTTCGATATCCAGGAACTGAAGAGTCCTTTTTTATGACCCGCTGGCAGCCATTGGTATACTTTCTGTCACTCTTTCGGTACCGGGTCTGATCATTTGATATTGTTTTTTTAGAGTGATGAATGGCATGACCCTCAGTCAAAAAGACAAATAGATGCGCTCCTTGTTCTTCGGACCTGTGTTCTTGGTTTACTTGAGCAAGCTCGCACAAATAAGTACGTCTGTAACATTTGCTCCTGTCCCGTTTCTATTGACGCGTGAATGTAGGCATATCAAATCATCTCTCGAGGCCGAAGTTGACGTCATCATTCCACGAGGCCTTACAAACGAGATGGATGATGCGCTTCTGGATAATTTAGACAAAGCCAAGAGAGATGATGTCGAGTACATCTCACTATTGTTACAAAATGGTTCGTGTCCTATTGGTCTTTGCCGAGCGCCTCCAAGGAACTGATCAATGGTTCATCAGAACCCTTTCTCAAGACACTTTTAATCACATCTGATGCTCGAATCTGTAGAGAAGGCGCAACTGAGACAAAGTCGGAGCTCCAGTGGGAATACACCGAGTCTTTTGTCATCCCTGGTGCGTTTTGTTCAGGAGGATGCTTCGTTCATTCTGCCCGTTAACTGGGGAATTTTTTCAGGTCAACAAAATCCTGAAAAAGAGATCATAGTCCGCGTGCGACCTGCCACAAGACATAAATGTCCACGATGTTGGACTTTTACAAGGGAAGAAGAAAAGGATTTGTGTCAGAGGTGCAAAGAAGTGATTGAATGTGATAACTTGCTCCCTAGGCATGGAGCTGTAGAGGGTAATTGATCTATCAAAATGGTTGGTCTTGACCTTTCGTTGTTGCAAAAAGAATACAGTCAATATGATCGTGGCTTAACTCTTTGTGAGAGTACCTGTGACAATATGACACAAGTGGCTCGCAGAACCGGACAGGTCCTCACACACGCACAAAGTAATGATAATGGACCTTTCTAAATAAAATATGATATAAAACACCTAGACACACCCCTAGAATACACATTATCCAGAGCTTTTTTGAAGAATATACAACCCCTGAAGGAGAGAGAGAAAATCATCGTCATGTCATCATCATCAACTCAATCTTCATCTCCACTTGCTTCCAATCTCGGTCGTTTCCTGGACGCTTGCACCTAAGGACATAATAATAAGTACAACAATAAGGAGGCGCAAAAAAACACGCAAATTACCTTGGCACGCGTCCTAGCACTCGTTCTCAGACCCTTGGCCTCTCGTGCCCGCAAAACCTCGTCCTCCTTTGACTTTGATTTTGATTTCACCGTGCTCGTTTTCACTTGGTTTTTGGGCTTTGCTTTTACTCTGCCTCTGCTTTTGTTCCTGCCTTTGATATCCGCATTTTCCATCTCAACATCACTCTTGTCGTCCTTCTCTTCCTCCTTTCCTGCTTCTTCCTCTTCCTCTTCCTCTTCCTCCTCTTCCTCTTCCTCATCTTCCGCATCCTCGTCATTCTCGTCCGAATCCCATTTATCCTTCGCTTTGCCTCTCCTACCACTACTCCTCCTCCTTGCTCCACTACCAGACTTGACTTTTCTCTTGCCTACTGACCCAGATGATTCAGGCTCAGCCTTACCAGCAGATACCATGGTAGCTTTCTTCTGCCCACCACCACGTGATTGAGATCGATTAGCAAGCGCAGCCACCCATTCACGAGTTTCATCTGGCAAAAACGCCGTTTTCAAAATCTAATACAAAATCGTTACATCGATCATTGGACTAAACAGGACGCGGCACATACCCGGTTAGCAGCATCAGCGTTAGGCAAAGGTCGTAAAATATCCGGTGGCATCCGAACTCTGCCAGGATAACTCTGGATAGACCAGGAATGGCTCGCTGCACGAGCTTTGATAAGATCTTGCGAGAGTTCACAGAGCATATAGAAGTTCTATATATAAAAACATGATCAGTCGCCTGCATGCCGAAGAATCAGTGAGAAAAGGGCCAACCTCAGAATGTGTAAACGACACATGATCTCGTACCGTCTTGCCTTTTGAAGCAAGATGGTACAACAACGCGACATTTTCTTGTGTTGCTACGAGGTCAAGGTAAAATTGTATGTACCTGTAAACACATTCAACATCTAAAGTCACCGGGAAAGGAACGGTAACGCACTTGGCAAGGTCTAACAAATCCTCATGTCCCGTGCTGAAATCCGGGTGATGCGCAAGCGTGTGCAACAATCTTACAAAGAGTAGGTCAAAGTATTCCACCTTCTGTGCAACAGGGAGTTTCTTCAACAACGAACGAACACATGCTGCAGCCTATCACGATGGCACAAATCGTCAGCGCTCGAAAACCCATTACAGTGATACTCACAGACGTCTTGACATCCTCTTCAGGATCGTGGACTGTCAGGAAGAAGATGACACTAAACGGTGGTGGCAGCTTCTTGGCCACGAAGAGTGTGATCAGTTTATTGAGGAACATTGAACGTACACCGTAGCACGTATCCTGTACACATTTCAGCGTCTTCATTGTGAGTGTGCAACATTGACGCACCTGAATTGTCAACGCTAGCTTCACAAAATTTTGCATCACAATACTGGAATAAATGTCTACTCTTCCTAGATGTAACATAGTCAACGAAGCTTGAACCCTCATCCTCGATCTTGCTTTCGGACTGCCACCGCCTCATGTCAGCACATAAGCACATCCGATGCAACGAGGGCACGTACTCCTCTTTGACATTCTCACTTATTGCGCCCTCGTGAACCATCAGCGCCTGTAACATCTTGATCACAGGGCCGACCATCTTTTCCGCCTTTTCCTTCTCCGTGGCTGTGGCTGATGTATGGTCACCATTGGGTATATCACGAGAAGCACGAACAGCAGCATTCAAACATCGATGTCTCAGCACCTTAAGTGTGCCGATCTTGGCCCAGACAAGTGGAGGGATGTCGGCTGTATCTTCGTACCATTCTTCTCCTTCATCTTCTGATGTTTCATCCTCGAAGGGGGTTACAAGGAAGGACGAGCAAGAGAAAGGGAAAAGAACATACGACTATAGGAACATGAACAACTCTCCTCATCAACCTCTCCAAGACAATGTCACTCGAATCTTCGAACACCTCAGGTGCATACCTCGTAAATTCTACAAGAGCAGCAATACGTGCAGCCAACATTTCCCCTTCCGCTTGCTTCAAAGTTTCCACAAGTTTCTATACGCGGGTCAGTGCCTGCCTCTCTCCGTAAATAGCAACAACTTGCTTCAAAAACTTGGACCGTTACCTGCTTGGTGGCACCTAGAACCACTGACCTGGCTGCGAACTTGGCCAACTCTCGATTCCTAGTCTCCAGCACCATCGTCGTTATTTTCTCCAATGTGCGTGAGGACGCAGATAGTTTGACCTCTGGATCTGCTCTGACAAGATTTGCAAGTAACCTTAGCGCCACTTGTCCTCCATCTCCTTTACTAGACCCATCACCAAGCACGACATGCCTCTCCAGTTCCGCAAGATGCCCCTTGACTATCCGCGGTGCCCATTTTGCCACAGCATTCAGCAGGATATAAGCATTGCTGGCTGCTGCTGACCCACTTGTTGTTCTTCCTTGTTGATGAGAAAGTTTTTTGAACAAGATGGGGATAGATGCATGATTGAGGATGTGTGGGCTTCCACGCCATAAAAGAGTTGTGAGTGTGGTAATGAATGTTGGCGAAGTATTCGCAGACGAGGAGGAGAGACGTTTGAGAAATTCAGCCTAGAAAAGTCAAGAAGTGTACTAGAATGGGCAGACTCGAGCTTACTGATGCTTTAGCCAGTGTTTTGATATCTGTCAGTGGGTCGAAACATGTTTTGAGAAGTTTGAATAGCCTGTTTTCGTTCATCTTAGCCAAAGTGTGTAAGTCTTCGGAAGCTTTGTGGTCATCGGCAAACACAAATGCTATTTCGATTTGTTAGGACGAAAGGGATGGGCATTGGATAGGACGAACCCGTGAGAGATTTAATACAAACATGGAGGGTATGTGTTACCTTGGCTTCGTCTTGATCTATAACACCACCCTTGAACGAAGGTGAATGAACCTTGAGATGTCTACGCAGGAACAGGACGCACATTAAACTGGATGCAGGCATTCAGGTACCTGTCACACAGCCCCGGCTTCCTGCAGGACCCATGAGTCGACAGAGACGCACATGAGTTAATACACACGCTTCTTTGATCCCACTCATACTGATCAGAATCTCGACACCCTTGTCTGATAGATGTTTCATGATATTCAGCAACTTTTCAGTCCACAGAAGTGGATCGTGGGTGAGTGGAAGAATGGACGTTGCCCATACACGGTCAACGACGTCCCTGTGGACGCACATTAGGGATTGTCATGATAAAAGGGGGGACCATGTACCTAACAAGGGTTGATTGACCGACGGCTTGGAGCATGGAGTCAGGTATCCAAGCGAAATGGCTTGTAGCTGCTGCATCGTTGTTCTCGCTGCGAAAAACGTGAGGGCTGGGAGAACAAGCCAAAAAGAGTGGAGACGAACATTTCAGGGTAAGCAAGGCTATACAGTTTGGCGAGACTGTAAAAGGCCTCAGTGCGGACAGAGGCCTGAGAAGGTCAGTGGCAGGAGAGAGACGGAGCAAAAGAAAAGACACCTTTTTGTCCAAAAAGCGATCAGCGACCGTACGCAGAAGATTTTCTGATAGGTGATGGAGAGTGACCTCATAGTCAAGCTGGGAAAACGCTTTGCAGGTGGCTGCACGGACTTTGTCGTCTGGGTCAAGAAGCTTGGCCTCGAGGGCATCTATAGGGGAGGATAAATTAATGTCTGGGATGAGAGAGAAAACCCACCGGCCAAGGCATCCCTCTTTGCAGGGAGGGTAGAGACTAACTTTGTCAAAGCTTGGATCAACTGGAGTCGAATGGGGACGTTCTTGTCATTTCTTCTGGATATCCAGACGTCCCAGGTGGCAGGATATTTGTTGGCAAGCTCTTGACCATTCTTATGGGCGTACATGTCGGCTAGGGCGCGGGTTGCGAGCAGCCTAACATGAACATGGTCGACACGCAATTCCTCGGTGAGCTGAGGAATGACGCCATGTAAGATGGCGGGACAGGTGGCGTGGAGACGTTGGATGAGTTCGTGGGCGTTTTCAAGGGATTGATCGTCATCAGGAGAGGAGCGGGCGGAGTCCACGATGATGTCGGTAAAGTACTGGCAGACAGGTCTCTGAAGTTTATCGGAGACGTGATTGCAGACGGAGACGGCAAGTGAATAGGCAGGCTGGTCAAGATTGTTGTCCATAAATTGTGCAAGGATAGTATCAAGAACGGTTTGTGGGACGGATTGGCATTCGTCGAGGAGAGCAACGAGGATATCGGCCATGTAGGCCTGCATTTTGTTGTTGGCGGTGCGCCGACGGAGGATGGCGAAGAAGGCAGTAAAAAAGTCAAGAATAAGGTCATCGGCAGAGGGGAGGTCGCAGACGAGAACAGGACTCTTGACAGTGGAGAGAGACTCGAGGAGATGAAAGTACTGGGCATGGTAGGGAACGTCGGGGAGCTTGAGGCCGTCGGTGAGCTGGCGGATAAAAAATTGAAAGATATCGCGTAGCTGAGGCTGGGTGTAGGGAGCATCTGGGGCATAGAGTCTGAGAAGTTGAGCGAGACAACAGGCAGCGTAGGCGCGAACTCCCTGGTCCTTGTGGAGAAGGATTGACCTGTGTACGAGGTCAGCGCGGGGAGCATCGAGGGCGTTTGTGTCAACATCGTCCTGGTCGATGACCTCAAGGTATTCTAGAAGGGATGTGAGGGTGCGGAGGAGGGTGTCTGTGGAGAGGCCGCGCTGGACGAGAGTGAAGGTGGGCATGACGCGCGTGACGGTACGCGTGATGTAAATGACAAAGGTGACGAGGGCATGAGTGACAAAGTCACGTGTAGTATGTATAACCACGTGAGTCTCGTCAATACCGTGACAAGATGATTGTGACAGCTGTGACGCTCGCCTCACACCCCAACATGGCACCGCTCGCCCAAAAAGAAGGAGCGGTGTTCAAAGAAATGTTCACATTCTATGAGGGTCAAAACTACCGCCGCGCCCTGAAATGTGCGGATCAAATTTTGAAAAAAGCGCCGGATCACGGAGGTGCGCCGTTGCCGCTCTCCCGCTCATCGCTGATCCGCCCCCAGAAACGATCTGTATGAAGGGTCTTCTCCTCACCCATGTCGGCAGGCGCGACGAGGGCACAGAGCTCGTGAGGCAGGGCATGCTTCTCAATTTGCAATCGCCCATCTGCTGGCACGTCTTTGCCCTCATTCAATCGGCAGAAAACAATTATCACGGTGCGCTCAAATCGTATACTCAGGCCCTTCGCTTCGACAAGGTACGCCCCGTCTCTTCCCCCGGACATCGCCAGTAACGGGCGTAGGACAATCTCAACATCCTCCGCGACACAGCCCGTCTCCAGTCCCAGCTCCGTCTCTTCGATGCCCTCGTCGACACCCGCCACGCCATCCTCCGCCTCCGCCCCAATTTCAGGCAGCACTGGGTTGCCCTTGCAGTTGCTCATCATCTCAATGGAAATCTCAGCCACGCCATCCTCGTCCTCGAACACTACCAGCTCTCCCTCAAGGTTCATAACATATCTCTTGTTTAAAAAATCATCTCATCCCTCTGCCAGGACATACCCGACTTTGATGTTGAGCACTCAGAGACCATATTGTATCACATTCGTGTCCTTGAGCTTGCCCAACGTCACTCGGAAGCTCTGGACATGCTCGACCGTTATACCAAGGACCGCGCCATCCTCGATAGAACCGCCAGTATGGAGTATCGAGGTACGCATTCTCTCCTAGCACTGTATCCCTGCCTCACAGTTACTCCAGCCCGTCTCTTGACTACCATTCATGCTCCCGAGGCAGAGTCGGCCTGGCGTGCCCTCATAGATCGCAACCCCGATAACAATGCCTACTACATAGGCTATCTCGCACAAAAAAACCTCTCACTTGATCCACAAGGTAGGTTTTGTTAGATGTGCTCTCTTCTCTTCTCTCTCATTCCTTCTCCTGCCAGCGCCTGATGCTCCCCAAGCACTTGCACTCCTCCAGTCCCTCTCTTCCCAGAACCCCCGTGCATCCGTTCCCAGACGTCTTTCCCTTTATCTTGCCTCGGGCGCAGCTTTTGAGTCACTTATCATTCCTTACATCCTCACCGCACTCCAAAAAGGCATTCCCTCTCTTTTCTCTGATCTGAAAAGCCTCTACAGTTACCCTGAAAAACAGCAGTCTATCCAAGCCTACCTTGAATCCCTCCTTGATGCACCTGACGAACCTTCCATTTGCCTATGGACACTCTACTACCTCGCTCAGCATCATTCCTACCTCTCCAACCACTCTCTTGCTCTTCACTATCTCCACCTCGCCATCACCCACACCCCCACATTGCCTGATCTGCACATGTTCAAAGCACGCGTCTTGAAACGCTGTGGTGATTACATCGGCGCTGCCAGAGCTGTCAATGAAGCTCGCTTGTTAGATGGTCAGGATAGGTTTTTGAACACCAAGACTGGCAAATATCTGTTACGCACTGCATGTATTGATGAGGCCCACCAGATATTCGGATTGTTTACCAAGGTACATCCTAAACTACTAACCGTCATTCCAACATTCTCATCGTTGAGTGTAGAAAGATGCTCCCTCGCCGGCTTACGACCTGGAAGAGATGCAGTCTTTACTATATCTACTCGAGGAAGCCAATGCACATCGTATCAATGGCAAACTCAACCTCGCACTCAAGAAGTATATGGCTGTCGTCAAAGTATTTGAAAATTTCGAGCATGATCAATTCGATTTTCATGCTTACTCTTTGAGAAAGTTCACATTGAATATCTACATGAAGTGCGCTTTGACTGATGGCTTCTCTGCTACTTACTCACATAGCTAGGTTTATTTCGTGGGAAGATTCTGTTCGTGCACATCCAGCCTATATCAAGGCCGCCCTTGCCGCTTCGAAGGTATGTTCCTATCCTTGACTTGTTCCTTTTCTTATGTGGTCTGTAGATCTTGATTGCCGTTCACGACAATCCATCGCTGGCGATACCTGAAACGGCTGCTTGTTAGTCTTTTGTATCCTCTTCATACCAATATTCATGCCCCGTACCATTAGCCGAGCTGTCAGATGCTGCGAAAAAGGCGAAAAAGAAAGCCAAAAAAGCGGCTTCGAAGGCGGCTGCCAATGAAGCCGAAAAAAAAGGTGAACATCTTCTTGTTCGTTTCTGTCTTCTGCTCACGTCTTCACAAGGCCAACAAAATTTGAACGAAGACAAAGGACTCGCGCCTCCCGCCAAAGACGACGATCCAGAAGGAACAAAGCTCCTCTCATCTTCCGATCGACTCGAAACGGCTGCTAAACTCTTGCGTCCCTTGACCAATTTGTTGGCCTCGTCAAATATCAACGTGAGAGAAAAAGTTGAGGGGATGGTGAAAGACAAAGAGAGAATAGAAATTTGGCTAACGAGTTATGATGTAGCTATCCGTCGACGTACGTTCTTTCCGCCTCCTTCCCCTCTCAGTTGATTATTGATCTCACATATTAACACAGGAAAACTATTGCAAGCTCTGACATGTCTCACACATGCGCAATGTCTTTTCTCATCTCATCCTGGGTTACATCTCCGTCTTGTACATCTCCATCATTTTATCGCAACCTCATTACAAAATCAGACTCCACCTGCACCGATCGGGCCTGCCTTTATAGAAGGGGTTAAGCAACTTGGTGTTCCCGACGAGAATCAGGTATCGCTGGAAACGTATAATTTACAGTATCTGCAGAAACATTCGGTGGATTACTGTGATGACGGGAATGATGACATTCGAGAAAGGGTGAATCCAGCAGAGGCGACATTGGCATGCGCACAAGCTATGATGATCCTCGGAGCCCCTCCTTCTGAAGTTGAAGACGTTCTTCTTGGTTTAATTCGTCTTCCATCTTCGAGGAAAAGAATATCCAATAACTATAATACCAGCAAAAGCAGTGACCAGCAGCAAAAGTATGGATTTAATGAATCTGGATTGACGATTTCGGTTGCTCTTGAGGTGATAAGATGTTTGGAAGACCAAGTTGGATCGAAGAGAGTGAAAGAGTTTAGAGAAGGGTGTCGGAGGATTTTTGACAAAAGTACGGTGTTTTTGGAGATGGAAGAGTTGAACAAGTTGAAGGAGAAGGTGTTGGACCTGCCTGAAGGGCTTGGTCCCGTTGTGGGGGATGACTAGAACTGATTATAGTAGGGTGATATTTATCTTTGTGAGATGTTGGGGAGCAAGACAATGACACTGACACAACCAGTCATATAAAATAATCCCCCTACACTATCACGGGTATGGTGGCGGTGGCGGTGACTTTGGCAAGGATCAAAGAGAACTTTGTCAAAGAATGTTGTTGAAGAACGTTGTTCAACACGCCACGTCATATCTCTTGTCATCAGAAAAACATCCACTCCTGCGATAGAGTGGCTGTGTAGCCAAACACATCAGCCAAACAAGGCCATACACATCCCTTACCATGGACGACATCGAGGATGAAATATTTCCTGCCTCAAAACTGGGAGAATATACCGTCCTTCGTGACGTTGCAGAAGGGACCTTTGGCAAGGTCAAGAGTATGCTTTTGCACTTCTCAATCTGTCCTGCATCTCATTGATCTCTCAGTGGCGCAACACACCGTCACAGGCCACATCGTTGCCATGAAATTTATCTCCAAAGCTGTCACTCGCAGGGAAAAGAACAAGAATCGTGTCAGACGCGAGTACGAATATATGAGAACTCTCCGACATCCCCATGTAATCAAGTTGTACGCCTTCAGCTCCTTGATCACCGAAACAGGTTTCCATGATTTGGCTTCAGATACGAAGTGATATCCACATCGAGCGACATCATCTTCGTCATGGAATTCGCCGGCGGCGAACTATTCAACTACATCGTATCCAATGGCAGAATGACCGAATCTCGAGCCAGGAAGTTCTTCCAACAGATCATCTCCGGCATCGAATTCTCTCACCGCCTCAAGATCGTTCATCGTGATCTCAAGCCAGAGAATATTCTTTTGGACGATGACTTCAACGTCAAGATCACTGACTTTGGTCTTTCTAACGAGATGACTGACGGTGATTTCTTGGCTACAAGTTGTGGTAGTCCAAACTATGCTGCACCTGAGGTCATTCGCGGAGGTGTCTATGCGGGCCCTGAAATCGATGTTTGGAGCTCGGGTGTCATTCTTTATGTGATGCTTTCTGGAAGATTACCGTTCGAGGATGAAGATGTTCAAAGGCTCTTTTCCAAAATCACTCGTACGTTCCTGGGACTCCATTTGTACAGCTACTAAAGACCCTCATAGAGGGCAACTTCCACATCCCTAGCAGCTTCTCATCTGATTCTCGGAATCTAATCAATGCTATGCTCGTCGTCGACCCCGTCAAACGAATAACCATCCCCGAGATCCTTCAGCATCCTTTCTTTACTAAAGATCTACCCCGCTATCTCTCCCCTCTTCCCATTGCACCCGAGCCCGTCTCAATGTCAGCACTTGTGGCTCCTCCTAAGCAACTCGACTTTGAGTTTATAGAAGGGCTTGGCAAGATCGAGCCAAAGGTCGTCGAAGAGCTTGCTTCAAAGTTGATAGATGTGACTGAGGAGGATGTTTGGAAGTGCCTACGGAGAGACGATGGAGTGCAAGGGAATGCTGTCAAAGTTGCATATCTACTCCTAAGGGACAAGAAGCGAGGCAGCAAAGGCCGTGAGTAATCAATGGTTTTGTTAGATTACACATGTTGATCACTTGAGCAGTGGGTGCCATGGCCGAAGCCGAACGCGATGCCCACATAGCTGCGATGGATGTGCGTCCCAACCTCTCTATTCATCCTAAACCGACTAACCGACTTTTTCTAACCAGCCTCGGAATATGACCTCTCCTGGTGCTCTCTCACCTAGTGCCAACATGGCCGAAGACAACCCTTTTGAAGCCGAATTTAACGCCCAATACGACGAACCAGGTGACGGTGAACTCGATTTCACATCACCTATGATCGACCCTAGTAACCCCCAAGCCAATACTTTCGCCGTCCTCAACTCTTCTCTTCCTGTCCAACTTCCTGAACAACATCACCTTGCTTCATATGTTTCTGCCAAACGCTCTGGTGGGTCTGGTAGTACGAAAGAACGACGCCCCAGAACGAGATGGCATTTTGGTATCAGGAGTCGGAGTCCACCGATGGAAGTCATGTTGGAGATTTATAGGACACTGAAAGCGTTGGATATGGAGTGGAAAGAGAAGAAAAATCTTGGTGGTCTTGGAGGAGTTAGAATGAGAAGAGGGAGTGTGGGTATTACACGAGCGAGGGAGTATGATGGGAATGGGTATGTTGATTTGAAAGCTGCTTCGAGCATCTATTTCGTAGAAACTCGAGCGAGGAGACAGGATATCGTGGTAAGATTCTTCCTTTGAGAACATGGTCTATTGCATGTTTACTTTCCATAGGTACTGATGAATCTCCAACTTTACATGGTTAATCCTACCAACTACCTTGTTGATTTCCATCACAAGAGATCATATCGCGCATCTACAGACCCCGCAGCTGGCAAATATGATATGGCAGTCAAGGAGTCTGATGATGATTTGACAAGGAAGGAGAAAGATGGTATGCGAGAGGATGAAGTTGTATCACCATACGTGTTTATGGACGTTGCTTGTCGTTTGATCCTGGAACTTGCTGGAGGAGCTGAGTGAAAAGATGTACTGCATCTGATTGAACATCGCTATCGCGAGTGCAGGGACGGAATCATTCGTATGTATTTGTAGGCGGAGCTCTCCTTTTTTTTCATCCCAGTTCAACCTTCATGGTCATATTTCGATATATGTAGGATCATAGTTACATTTGTATTCATCTTTGCTAACCGAAGCTCATTAAAAATGCTCAATTTGTATACTTCTCCATGAATACCTCTTGTGGTTGCAGTGTCATGCTACCAATGCAGGAACATGTTCCTTCATTAACTCCCCTAGATTCATTCCCGTTTGTATGAACAGGCTGTAAAATTCTATCAAAAAAATTGACTGCTTAGGCCCTGTTCTGCAACTCGGATAGGATAAGCATTATGTATTTTTGATTATTCCATAAGATAAGTGTAGGACAAGGAAATAATACATTGTAGCCGGCAGGATCTCAGACCGGTGACGACTTGAGCTGATGTGCGCAGTCAGACTATATAGTTATTTAATTCTCATGTCAAAAAAAGGTTGCCAAACACATCTGCATTGGATAGCAACATGAAAAAACCATTTATATTTCCTTGTCCTATCCTACACATTAAATTTGGCAGGCAAGTGCTTATCCTATCCAAGTTGCAGAACAGGGCCTAAGGAAAAACACAAGAAAATATACTGGTGATCACTGATCAGTGATAAGAGGTTGGAGACGACATGAGACTACTTGGCAACACTTTGACTATTTTGTAATTGCTACAAGAACAAGGTCAGCAATGAGGACTATCAAAAAGCATCTCATTGTTCACACTTCGTCTTCTTCCTGGGTTACATATGTGATTAGCGATTGATAAAACCTCCTAATTATAGAAATGATTAACCAACGATTGCTAGCCAATCCCTGGGAAATTTTGCCAACCATTTCAATGTCCGGGGCAGTGGACGACTGAAATATGATCTTGGTGACAGAAGTGTTGGCCACATTTAACAGGAGCCAAAATAGGCCTGTGACTCGCTTCGCAACGATGATAGTGCTTCCATATGACTTCGAACAGGCTTTAACAGCAGGTCCACATGCTAAACAACGCCGAAACTTGAGGTGTATTTCCCAGGAGATTTGCACCACCGTGACAAGGCACCCGATCTCAAAACCGAACGATGGGTATTGAGCGTCAAAAGAGGGACGTCGACCAAAGAATCTTGTCCACGCTTCAGTAACACCAGCGAGTTTGGAAGTGTAAGTGATGAGATTCTTGTCTTGGGTGCCGGAAAGCCTGAAGCCTAAATTGTAGTTCCAAGCACTTGGATAAAAGATAGCCATTCGCAAAGAATACAAAATTGTCCAAAGAGTATGAGAAGGCGACAAGGCAACACGGAGAACAATACAACTGTTGCACATTAGATCAATCGACTCGAAAACTAAGATCAACGATGAATAGGAACTAGGAGCTCTAAAAATATGTGGATATAAATACAACCACAGGTCTCCACACCAAGGCTTCGTGAGGTTCAATTGAATAGGAGATGAAGATAAAAACAAGATGCCCATTCAACGAAGATTTGGTTTGGATGCATCATCATGATCAACAAGCTCCCAACCGATGGGCGATAAAGAAGTGCACGAGGACGTCATACATCCTCCGCCTGGATCCAGTTCAAATTCCGAATCAAAATCTAAGAGGGGCGAGGTAGCCGCTGAAGCTATATTCAATTCTGAGCTGGGACTTGGAGAGCGGGACTGGTTATGAATTAAGGTAACAGCTTCTTCTCCAAGCATAGAGATAGGCAAATCTTGGCAATCAACAAGGTCGATAGGTAGCCCTGAGGATGTCTGACTTGTAAGCAAGGGCTTTTGGCCTGCGAGAGGATCAAGAGCGATGCCCATAACAAGTGGCAAAGCGCTGGCAGTCGCGGAGCTCGGACCTCTTAGCCGGGACTGGAACCTCTTGGGTGGGCTGCCCAAGGCAGTACTGTCACGCTCGCTTTCGTACTCCGAGCTCGACGCATCATGTCCATCACTGGTGAGATTGCGTCTCCTATCCCGATCCATTCCAATCTCAAACGGTTTTTTCTCCGGCCGCCCAATCAATGCAGATCCGATTTCACTGGTGGTCCCATCCTCCGAATCAAACAGATCAGCAGGCCGCGAGACGCGAGGGACGGGAGTCGTCGCGGCCTCACTAATAGTTTCCAGGCTTGAACCTTGATGAGATAGCCTGTCTTCCCACCGCAATAACTCCTCGCGTTCCTGTTGATGGCGAGCAAAAAGGACAT
>Ga0153938_1000202_pt1 | contig 22911 bp, 21 predicted proteins | sample TSNY022MetaG_FD_104740 | JGI IMG/M metagenome (GOLD analysis project Ga0153938, IMG submission 104740) | Attine ant fungus gardens microbial communities from New Jersey, USA - TSNJ022 MetaG | ecosystem: Host-associated > Fungi > Mycelium > Unclassified | place: USA:New Jersey: Brendan T. Byrne... | reverse complement strand
CAAAGACGATGTGAATGATTTCCAGGATGTTGACTGTGAGGTAAGAGAGAGAGCTTCCTAGTCTGCGAAAAGAGAGAGAGCAGGCCTCGAGAATAAATTAGTGAGGATGTGAAAGGGAGCAAGGTTGACATAACCATCATGAGAACACGGAGCCGGGAAAGTTGATTCGAACTAAAGAAAAAAAATTCTACTCCGTGCCTATTCTTAAGAATCATTGATGGCTCTACTCCATGGGTGTTCATTTTCATCCCACCTTGAAGAGGTATTTTTGGACTTATCGCCGCTGCGTTACACGCAGTACACTCGAGTTCAGCCAATCATCTGAATCTTATTGTATGTATAGTCTGATCTCAAATCTGTAAAACTTCCATCTAGCTATCATCAATAGATCGAGTCTTGTGGTATCATATTGATTGTTCAAAGAGGTTGTTCTGGAAACACAGGACTCCGAGCTTACCCCGAGACAACAACTGATTGACATCAAACAACTTTGACAGATACAGATACATACACCGCCTTAAACAACCATAAATATCCGACCAAAACAACATTCACCAAGGCAATAATCAATATTCCACCAACGGTATGATTTTGCCTTTGACGAATTGCCCCATTTTCAGTCAATAAGATAGACTTTGGCTCACAACACCCACTCACCGATAGTAGCATGAGATGACTTCTTCCTCCTTCTTCCGAGCAACTCGACTTCCCCGCTGTCAAAGAAGGAATAACCAACTGCATAACAAAACGGTGATAAGCATGCTGACTAGGAATGAGGAAGCGGAAGCAAGAATGGATTCCAATAGCCTCATATCAACTTGAGCCGATCGGCATTACCGGAACAATACATGGATCCGGCCCCGACAACTCGCCCTCATCAAGCATAGAAAACACTCACCCATAGGTATCTCTTCCTCAGCACCTTCAGCCACATTCTCCTCACCACCATTCTCATACGCAACGCCCACAATCCGTCGTCCCGTCTTCGAATCCCTCAATATCCCCATATGATCAACAAACGGCGCAGGGCGCGCATTCGCAGCTTGATGAAGCTGTACAAGAATTCTCTGGATCTCATAGAGGTATCCTTGAACCGTGTCAAGGAACCTCCGTGTTTGAAGGTGCTTCGAGGAAGCACAGCTACACCACAAAAACATCAGCAAACATCGCAACATGAAATTGAGAACCCCTACATGGATATGCCATCTTCTTTGATGATATACCCAATACCGTAGCCATCAGCAGCAACAGGTCCAAATCCAAACAATCTCAAAGCAGGGTTTCCACAATTTGAAGTGCAGATAATCGATGTGCCGAGATGACCATAGCCCGGATCAGTGAAAAGACTGGGAAGCTTGGGCTCCGTCTTCCTCTGCTTCATGTGGGATTGGGCTGTCAGAGAATCAGAGAGCGGAGGAGACGTTCCAGACAAAGACAAATTTGTCGGAGGAGAAACAGGGTCGTCAGGCGAGGGGTTCAAGTTACCTTCTGCTTCGCGTTGGAGGAGGCAGTAGAGTGCATAGAGGTGCCTGGCATGTCCGTAGCCCTGAGCGCACTCCCTCGTAAGTTTGACATGACGCTCACAAGCCTTTCGGAGCGCATCGACTTTCTCTTGGGGAGAGGATTCCGAATAAAAGGTCTAGTGCAGATAAATATGAACAATCTGTCAAACATGGTGTGATTTGAATTTGACCTTGGTGAATTCAACACTCTCAGGTTGGACTGAACGGATGGCCTCAGTACGACCATGCAAGAAAGCTTTCGTCATTACAGGTTCATAGGCGCACTCAACGCGTCCTGTTACTTGATTGGCATCCGATATCCACATGAAGCTTCTTGGGTGACTCACCATACAGTCCAAAGTAGGCCGCTTGGAAAGCCATTTGTACAAAGGCGTCTGGGCTGAACCGATGGCTTGTAATAAAATTCTTTCCATAACCTTTGAACTCGAGTGCCTGACAGTCATTCTGGCAGATAAGATCACTGATTCTAGTCTCTGCAAAACGGACACCCGCACGGAGCTCAGGGGAGAGTTTCCATTCAAGTTTCTTTGGCGTAGTATCAATGGGCTCGAGGGGCGGCGTAGGGGGCTCTAGAAGACGATCAGACAACTATGTGATGACTAGGAGAGTTGTGGCGCACTTTGAGAATTACGAGGTGGCTTATGCGATTTGGCGTACGGAGATAGGGTGGCACGGAAGAGAGTAGGCGCTGAAGGGTTGATCGAACGGGCGAGGAGCATAAGTCCCTCAGTAAAAATATCAGCGGCGAACCTAAGAACAGCTGTTACGTGAGCCAGATATGGAACATGATTCCACAGCACCTCAGAACCGTATGTCCATCGACGCCCGTGTGTTCAAAGTTGATTCCAGCGGATCCATCCGCACAAACAATGATTTGCAACTGCAACGTAATGAGTCATGAAATAGTATGCCAAAGGCTAAGCTTGTACCTTGTCGTACCACCGGTTCGTGCAGGTCCCAATTTGTTCTCCCCCTTGAAGGCTGTATGTCCCGCAAAGGAAGTTGGAACACAAGTCTGCCAGACTCTCGGGCGTTGTGTCATCAAGACACACCACAAACAAGGCACGGTCAACAATATGGAGACAACTGGCGTTGTTTCGATCTTGTTGAAGCATCTTCCTCAGTCCGGACCATATCTTGCGATTCTCTGTTGAAAGAACACCAATTGCCTTACGAGCAACCTCTGAGCGATCGAGAGTGTCGGCATCGGAAACGATAGCCTGAAGGTTGCGCAAGACTTCGCGCTCGGTAAGGAGCGGGAGGCTATCGTCGTCTAAGACATCAAACCAATCTGAGTCACGGTAAGTACTCAATTTGCATAAAAGAAATCCGAGCGACCCACAGAATTGACCTCGACGGAGGATGACGATGTGCCTTGAATTAGAATACACTTTCATTTTGCAACCTCTATCGGTGGGAATTCGGGCCGCACCAAAAAGTCGAGTGTACTGGTCCATATCGAGTGGTATGCCTCGTGCTGTGTCTGGCTCGAGAATGCCGGTACGAAGGTCATGAATGAAACCAAGAGACGAGACAATGAGCGATGCTGCCCGAGGAAGCTGGGAGCCTCGATCCGGAGTGGGATCGTTCCTAATTCGATCATGAACTTAGTCCTCAAAAGATACACAATCATACATACTCCAGAACAAAGAAGGGATTGAGCGCAAGAACGACCGGGTCGCTGTGGGATAGATAAGATTCGTACCAGAACTCCTCGATGTAGCTATACCATACAAAAATGAGCTCTGCATGTTCTGATAAAATGGATGAAGACTATTGCCTCGCTCTGTCCTTTGCCCATTCAATCAATTTCTGCTGAATCCTCGGACCTTCACCTTGGAGAAATTCCTGAACAGCTGCTGTAGTAGCTTCATGTTCGTTCTTATCTTGCAGAGCCTCGAGGGCTTTGAGGTATCGTTTACATGTATCTTCAAGCGGGGGTATCGGAAGCTTGGGTAGTTGGCTTTGCCACGCGAGTGTCCGACCTGTAGACTTGTCTTGTGTGGATCTTGTAGCGGCAGAAAGCAAATAGCCGGAGGGTTGAAATTAGCACACAGATCCATGAGCTGTTTTGAAGAGACCTACGACATAGAATCACCCATAATTGCACTTGAAAGCGGTAATGATGGGAAGAGATTGGCCGACTCAGGACTTGGCCCTCATTTTGCCCTTCCTCGGTGAATAGTCGAGTGCAACCTAATTTAGAACGAAACACAAACAAAGATAGACAAGTAACCTGCATCGAAGCAACGGCAGATCTCAAACATCGTCCTGATACACGACGTTGAGTTTTGATCACAAACTCATCAGTAACCTTGAGTGCCAAAATATTTGTCTGTTATTTATGTCATCACATAGATAATGTAGCAGAATCATCTGGTCTAGCACGACTGATTATCCCATTTCAATAGCTTGTAGTGCAAGACATGGAAAGCTCGCCTCTCTATCTTTTGTCATCAATTCACCGTCTTGAGTCGTCAGGTTAATTCTAATGCAAGCGCTTGATCACTACATGTCAGCGTTATTGGAACACTCAATCATTCGTGACCGGTAGATAACATGTCTTTAACACATCAACTATTTAATGACACATCCACTTCCCCGTCATGTAATAATAAGTATCATGCCAGGGCCGAGGGAAGAAAAACTACGGAGGCAAATTTTCGATGAGGGATGATGATTCGATCACAATACACAATGTTTCCAAAAATCTTGGTTAACTTGATAATAAGTGGATCCAGTGACCGCCAAATTGTTCCAAAATATTCATCTTCAAATGCCCCTCGCCGCTGCATCTTTATAGGGTACGAAACAGTATGTGATCCCAGACCTTCTAGTCTAGACGTTTAGGGTGTCTCCTGTTGCACTAGCATTTCATTTAAAACATGGGCTGTACGTTTTTTTCATCTAAGAGGTAGCCTTTGTCTGCGTAGCGGTCTCATAGCGCGACGATGAAATCCCAGATCTTACTTTTCCACATCTTCTTTCTCACCTTTATTCTGGCCCTGCCCAGATACAATTCTGCTCAAAGCATCTCCACCTCCAACTATGACGATGATGTCTCTGATGATGGTCATGATACCAACGAAAGCTCTTCGATTACAAGTGCTCCTCTCGCGACAGCCAACACAGTGGACCCTCTTCCCAGTTTTGGTTCTTCAATTACTCCTACATCAAGCCCCCAACCGACTGTGACGGCTATACCTGGTGCATTGGTAGATAGAAATTTAACCTATGTAAAGGATTCAGGGATATGCGAGACCACGCCTGGCGTGCACCAGGTTTCCGGGTATATCAACATTTCAAAGGACACTCACCTCGTCGGTTTATGCCTTCTTCTTCTCAGACGCTCCTTTTTATGTTGTTTTAGTGGTTTTGGTTCTTTGCTGCAAGGTCAAGTCCACAGACCGCTCCGTTGACTGTTTGGGTGGATGGAAGACCTGGCTGTTCTTCCATGGCCAGTTTATTTCAAGGTGCGATAGTCTTATGTACATTGAAAACCACCTATATCAGGTCTGGTGATAGAACATGGGCCTTGTCAAGTAGACTCCAGTAGTTCCTTCACGACAGTCAACCCATATAGGTGATTCATTGCTGTCATATTTTCTCGTTGGCTTTTTGGCTAATGACGACTTGATAGCTGGAACACTGTGTCAAACAATGAGGCATCATTCAACAGATAGATGTGAAAATAATGAAATTACTCAACTGTAGTGCTATACATGGACATGTCAGCTGGAGCAGGATTCTCCTATGGACAAGACAACAAAGATACATTCCAGGGGACCACAGAGCAATTTTGGACAGCACTTCAAATGTTATCTGGTACCCAGGAGTTTGCTGCGTTCAGAGACAGAAGGTTATTGAATCCGCTCGAATGTTTGAAAGGTTGCACTACTCAGAACAGAATTTCCCAGGTTGATCTTGGCCACAGAGGGTTTTGGAGCACGACTAGGTCCAATCCTGGTTCGGCATAGTAATGATCAAAATGAGAGGATCGACAGACATGAGGTCACAGGTTACAAAGTTATCTTCAGTGCGATCATGGTGAACAAGTATGTCTTGCGAGGCAACCTATCTTTCTGATTCATTCATCTAATATTCATAAAAGCGGAGCCCACGACCCAATGACGCAAATGAATTCCTTGATTAAGTTCTCGACTCGCGCTCCAGGGTACGGAAGAATCCAAAATGGGACAACCGTGAATAAGATGAAGGAATACATGGAAACTGCGGGGGGCTGTGGAGACTTGCTGCGGGAATGCGAGAAAGAAAGGACGCGACCCGAGGGAAACAAAACATGTAGTGATGCTTGGACAACCTGCATCAGTCTCGATTCAAATCTAAATGCAGGCCTGACAAAGAAGTTTTCATTGTAGGAATCCACCGTTCTCCGAGCAGCAGTTGGGACTCGTTTGATAACGGATCTCAGGAAGTCACAAACAGACCCTCCGTATCCATCAAACAGCTATCTAGATTACCTCAAAAATAATGACGTGGTAGCGAAGATTGGAGCTGCTGTGGCATTTGAACAATGTAATGACGGGGTTACAAAAGCATTTGAATTGTCTGGGGACCTTGGGAGATCTAGTCTGCCGGACTTCACCGAATTAGTGAATGTAAAATTCCCGATCCTGATTTGGGTACGTCTCAGATACTTTATAACGGAATAAAACTCACTTTGAGAGGGAAGGCAGGTGATCTAGACATCGGGTATGTATTGCCTCAGGTTGAGATAGGTCAATGAGTTGACCAAGAAAAGCGAGAACTGGATTGGAGTACACGATTCTATTGCCGCTGCGAACCAGTGGTTTGGTAGCCAGATGTTTAACAGCACCTATTACAGGAACATTACGCTCGGCAATCGGGTTGCCGCAAGAGCCAAGGTGGTCAACAGCCTGTCCTTTGCGTGAGTTTTCCCCCTGAAGATGATGTATTTGTCTGACATCATATGCAGGATGATAGTTGAGGCTGGCCGTGCGGTGGTAATGTTGACGTGGGATTGATTCTTGGCTTTCGGCTAATATGAAACACATTAGGCCGCATACCAGCCTTCAGTAGTCCTCCAAATTTTTCAAGAGTTCTCCCAGAAGGAAACTCTATTTTATATACTCGATAAACATAAGCATCATCCGCCTGCACGTCAAAACAGAGATAATGGAGGCCAAGGTCGATCGAAACGTGGTGGCTGGGTGACATTTACGGCGTTAGGAAGTGTGATTGTGGCGATGCTGTAAATACAGGGGCAAACACTAGACATAGAAAAATATCAACTCTTTGAATAATTTTGAATCCAGCCTTTGATCAGTTGCTTGAGGCATTAACTTGCTTCCCCCTCGCCATTGACCGTTATTATGGCCGCACAGCCGTCCCAACAGTATGCATGTAAGTCTCTTTCTCCTTTTCCAAGTCTCATATCTGACTTGACCCCTAGTTCGTGCTCAAAAGGCCCTTGGCCTGGTGGGCGGCAGCCCAGACTATGTACCTCTCTCTGGATTTGCTACCCCGGAGGTTTCAGCACGTACGTATGTATACAGTGCGGACGGTCGTCTCTACGCATACGCTCTTCCCACGACGTGAGTGTCCTGCAACCTCGTTCAGCCCTCGTGGACCGATCGGCTCAACTACCATCCGTCATTCTTCGGCTTTCGACCCTACGAGCAACAGAAGCTGATATCAATGTTTCAGGATTCGGATCTTACAGGCCGAAGGCGCCCAACTACTGCAGGAGCTTCCCCTTCCCAATATTGTCGAGTTGAAATTCTCGCCTCGTGGCACTTATCTTTCTACTTGGGAACGTCCAGGCATGATCCTTACCTACCTCACGTTGAGCACCAACTAAATTTCTAAACAGTGAAATTGGAAGATGGATCACAGCATAAGAACCTCCGTGTTTGGTCTGTCTCGACTGGTCAAGAGCTCATCTCTTTCACTCAAAAGTCTCAGGAAGGTTGGGACCTCCAATATACAATTTCTGAGTCCCATGCCATTAGATTGGTCGGGTCCGATATTCAGGTCTTTCGACCTGCAGAGTGGGACAAGGGCGTCGTGGATAAATTGAGAATTGAAGGAGCGACTAGTGTTACTCTGAGTCCAGGATTGAATCCTTCTATCGCAGTCTTTATTGCTGAGAAAAAGGTATGTATACTCGTCCCTATTGTTGTCGACATCCACTGGAATTCTTTCCTTAGGGTCAGCCAGCGAGCGTCAAGATTTACAATCTCCTCGGACTCAATGCGGCTCCTACCAGCCAAAAGACCTTCTTCAAAGCAGATCGTGCCCAGATCAAATGGAACACACTTGGGACACAAGTTTTGCTTCTAACCCAGACAGAGGTTGATAACACTAACAAGAGTTACTATGGCGAAACGAATATATTCCTCCTCAGCTGTACAGGGGGCTGGGATTGTAAGGTCACTTTGGACAAAGACGGCCCTATCCATGACTTCGCCTGGAGTCCGAACTCAAAGGAATTTGGAGTCGTTTATGGATGTACGTGCTTTGGCTTTCTTCGAGAAACGGGCTATGAACCTTCGTTTAGATATGCCTGCCAAAACGGTGATCTTTGATCAACGAGTCCATAAATTACACGACTTTGGTTCTTCTCCGCATAACTTCATTTCCTTCAACCCACAGGGACGCCTTCTCCTTCTCGCAGGTTTCGGTAATCTTGCGGGAAAAATCGACATATTTGACCGCCGTAGCCTGACCAAAGTGACTACTATCGACGCACCCAACACTTCTCATTGCGAGTGGTCGGCAGATGGTCGATTCCTCCTTACAGCAACGCTTTCGCCTCGACTTCGCGTCGATAATGGGATCAAAATCTGGCATTGCTCAGGCGTTCTTGTTTATGTCAAGTTAATCGAGGAGCTTTACCAGGTTAGCTGGCGACCAACTCCACCTGAGAATGCCCCGCCATTCCCCAACCAGATACCGGCACCTCCAGAAGCTACCAACAGCGTGAAAGAGTGGGAGAAGACGCAGAAGAAGCCAGCAGTTGGTGTATCTACTGGAGCTTACAGGCCTCCTGGTGCCCGCGGTTTAGCAACTCCTGCAATTTTCAAACGGGAAGATGAGGGTGGTTTTCCTAGCAATAACGGCAGTCCTGCGGGTAGTGGTGCAAATACTCCTGTAAGAGGGTATAACAGGGGTGCTTTGCCTCCGGGTGCCCTCGGATACGGCCACTACGCGAACAATGATGGAGGGTATGGCAAGCGGCATGTGCCTGGTGCTCCACCCCCTGGTTTGAGTGCCGGCGGAGACAATGAGAGGAAGGGGAACAAGAAGAAGAAAGGAACGAAGAGGCAGGATATCAGTGAGGGTGGGGCTGGGGAAGGCGAACTTGTCAATGGTAATGTCAATGGGGTGTCCAAGGGTAAGAAGGGCCAGCAACGCCCGCAGGATGTGGCCCCATCTCAGCCTCCTGAACCTGAGCCTAGCAGCCCTGTAACACCTGCTGGGGATGGTCTTGATGCAAACGTTAAGAGAGTCAGGAATCTGAATAAGAAGGTATGATAACTTTTCCTTCTTCTGATTAGCGACATTGAATAATCCATTCACGAACCAGCTGAAAGCCATTGAAGAATTGAAGGAGAAGGCGAAGAGGGGAGAGCGTCTCGAGGCCACTCAAATCAAGAAAATGGAGGGCGAAGCGGAAATTAGGAAAGAGATTGCTGATCTGCAGAAGATCTTGCCCACAGCTTCATGATCGGTTATGTGCAGTCGAACATGATCTTCGACTTATGTAGTCCTCATAGCTCACAACGCATATTTCATCTATTACCTGTCTATCTGTGCACAGTGGTTGTATCTGATTCTCTATCCCATCCTAGTTTTGTTGGGTTGGATTGCTAGTTAACTACTTTCGGTGGAATGCGATTACCACTGCAATCAAGAGTCATTTCTGTAGCAGATGACATGGCGGTGTTAGCGTCACTATTGAGTGTTCGTGTGTCATGCTATCAATCATACAGCTTAAACATCTACAGGATGCATTATGCTCCCTTTCTGTATGTATTGTATGTATGCCACTGGCTCTGTAGCTCATTACCTTCAGCGAGAAAAGACTCATTATTTATGACCAAAATTAAAATACAAGAAGCGATGATATCTTTGGCTGGCAAGCTAAATCGTGAAGACCCACAGAAAAATATTTATAAGACACTTTAGACCGTCATGATCCATGAGGCTGGATAACGTCATGCAAGAAAACTTTGAAGTAGCACAATAGCAGTCAGCGGTAACAATGAAGCAACACTGATATTTGAATAAAATAAATATTGAGACCCGTAGGTCTACCACTCCGGAAAAGCGTGTCATCCTTGTGCAGGGGCCATGCTAATCTTCTCTGTATCGTTCCAATTTTTTCGTATGTCACCCCGAAGGGGACAATAGATACGGTTGAGAGTGACTTGGCATAGTACAGACTTTTGCATTTTGCTCAGGACGCGAGTGAGTCACGTGCCAAATTTACTCCGTACTATAATTCCATGCCAAGTTGCGTGCAGTGGGTTCATAATCAGGCAATGAGTAAATAGCCATCCTCATTATATACACGGAAAATGAGGATGAGTTGTTGTGTAGTTATATCAGGGAGGTTCAGCCAAGTGAAGCTGGCTGCCTGGGGAATGCTGTCTATTAAACTTTGACTCAGAATGTGTGCTAATTCAATGAGAGAGTATGGAATGGAATATGAGGAAATGGGTGTCTCTGCACTCAAATAAGACCATCGATCTTAGTCCTATATCATACAATATTATATGGATCATCAATTTGTTACACGGTGCTTGAACGCAGTCCGCGGTACACTATACACTATCTCCAATACCAAGTGTGATACAGAATTGATAACAACCATCCACCGCAACCCGTCATATCATCGTGGCCCGATTTGCAACCCACCGCATCATCATCAGAGGATCAAAGTCTTTCTCAATTTTTCTCAAATCTTCAACCGTTTGGTGATTTGCAGCAAGGAAGAGGTGCTCTACCTCTTTCCACCTCTCGGCATCGCTCCGCTTGGGAGCAGATATTCCGACTTTGCTTCTATGTCTTGACTTTTGCTCCTGATCGTTTTCAAGAAGTTGCTCATGATCATGTCCATGGCTTTGAGGCGGATGGGGCCTGCTGTCGATCTCTCGTTCTGCACTGTATATTTTCTGCATCTGTCGGTCATGGTTGCTTGGGCGCCGTTCGCTCGGGGAGTTCACATTCATGAAGATGCCTGAGAGAATTCCACTCTGTGCCTCGTCCGTGGCATCCTGCTGGTCCTGTACATCAAGCATTTCGTCATCCTCATCTTGAACCTCAATCCCAGCAGCATCTTCGACACCTTCCAACCATTTATTCCTACTCCGGTCCGCATTCTCTTTCATATCCGTCAAAGCAGATTTCAGGAGTTGTAAGCTTTTCAGATTATTCCATAAATCCTGAACAACATCCTCTGTAAAGCCAAATTCTTGTGAAAATCTTTGTATCGCAAGTCCTTGGAGAAGTAAGCTATCTTCTTCTGACATGTTAGACATATAAGATGCATTGGAAACTCGAGGTGAAGGGCGTTGTGTCCGTGAATTGAGATCCCTTTTAATCATGTTTCGGCGAAGGTCGAGAGTACGGGTACTGGATCGACTTGCAGGTAGTAGACTTGTATCGTTGCTGACATTTGTGAGGTGAGTCGCTTCACCACCGGATGAATGACGTTTCGTGGTCGAGATTGAGGCTAGACGGGGTGAAGGATGGAAGGTATCTGTTCTTCTTCGTTTCACTATAGCAAGATGTCAGGGATTGAGGTTACATCACAAGCTGAGACCTGACGTACATGACGCGAGCCGACTATGTTCAGTTGCAATACATTGCGAATGGCGAGAAGTACGAGATTTGATTGAATCAAGTGCCTCACCAGCTAAAATTAATTTCGAGGTTTCGGTAGAGTTTTTCTGGTGGCCTACTTCTGTATCAATACCTTCTGCAACTGCTGCAACTGCTTTCGCCTTTCCTTTGACCCTAGGACGCTCTTCTGCATCATGGTGTCTGTGACGTTCTTCTTCGACTTCATTCTCGAACAGCATCTGCGATGAAACCTTCGTTTTGTTGCGTCGGGGCGGCCATGTCGGCTGAGCATCATGGATAACAACATCACTCGAGTTTTCATCAGTTTCTCTGGGTCGTTTGCGACTCAAATAGGTACCAAAGGGACCCTCTTTGAGGATCAGTGGAGATTTCCTGGTGGGGAAAGATGTGTGTTCCTTTTTCGCTACAGGTGGTGGAGAATCCAGGAAGGGGTTACTATCCTGAGATTCTGAGGCGACTAGGAAGTGATTGCGGTGCATGTAAGGTTGAGAGAGTGGCCTGTATGGAAGGGATCTCGAAAACGATTGGGACGCTCCATCCTTTTCACTAAGAGATAAAAACGAGCAATTAGAAAGGATTGCTCAATGAAAAGAGTCTGAACATACATGACTTGAACAGAGTCATCCAGTCCTTTTTCCATTGATATTTCTACAGGAGGCTGGGAACTAGTACTCGGATGAATAGTGAAGGTGGGCTTGGCGTTCTGAATTTTCCCTTCATCGCCAGTGGCACTCCCAGATTGAGATCCTGCACCGTTTTCTCTCTTATTCTCTTCAATGTCTTCAAAGATCTCGCCAGCATAGTCTTCCGACCCGAGCAGAATGTCAGCTTCACCGTCATCTTCGTTTGCGCCAATGGTTTCGTCATCTACTATCTCCACAGTTTCTGGGAGATGTGTTGATTGTGTCTCATTGATCTGGGGCATGTTTGCTAAAGATTCTGTCGGTACGATAGGTTCCTCCTTGACCCTTGTATTCTTTTCCGGCGTAGAAGCAACATGGTGCATCAGCTGTTCCTTTTGTATATCTAGGCCATCTATTCTTTCCCGTAGTGAAGGTGTAGAAGTAACAAGACGAATCAGCTTTTCCTCTTGTGAATCTAGGTCATCCACTGTCTTTTGGCGTTTCGCAGGACGCCCAGTATCGTGATCAGGGGGCATTGCGCGAGAACTCGAGGGAATAGGGACATTGTGCAGCTCGATGTATTTGGCAATTTTGAGATCAAAATAGTCTCTACGAGAGAGGTAGAGCTGACCCCAGAACTGCCAGGGATGTGCTTTACTCCAGTTCCACTTCCCATCTTTCTGGAGAAAAATGAACATCGAGTTGAAAGAATATATCTTTTGGGACGTACATTTTCCGCTAATCGTATGTAAGTTGCTTTCTCATCCCGCCCTGATTGCGGATTATATGTTGCAAGGTATTCAACAAGAAGCTCATGTTCATTGTCAGTAAATAAGTTTCTGCTGTTAAATCACGAGCTCGTGAGCAACACAAACCACAACGGTATGCAGACTCACCTTGGCGGTGGATCTTGCTGGATCCCTCTTTCCTTTTGCATCTTTCTGATCCGGTGATCGAATTCTTCCTTGTGCACCTTATAGTGCTCGCGCCATCCTGACCATGTATGGGTCTGAGCCCACGGCCATTTGTCCACCTTTGAGCATAGAAGTTCAGGATTGACAAAATGGGCATGAATGAATAAGCATACGTTCTGAACCAAAGTTTGATAGATGGCGTTCCCCATGCGACCAGCTTCACTTGGTCGAACCTCCCCAATATAATCACACAACAACTCGCTCTCCTCTTTCGTGTAGTTGCTAAGGATGACTGTTTACTCATTGTCTGAGTATGGACCCCTCTGTACGTACCTTGGCATCGAATTGTAGTACTCTAGTACGCGTCCTCAGATCATAACGAGCTGATTGTCACATCATGTGATATTATGTAACAGTCGAATTTCTATTGATGTTCTCATTACCATGTGCTGAAACTATGCCAAAAACATGCTGTTCTCTAGCAAGTTCTTCTATTTTAGGTGTGAGCCTTGAGGGTGGTACGTGAACTCCTGCCGCCCTCTTCAAATTGCCATTGGAAATCTGCGGGAGACAAGTACGATGGATTGAGTCCGGCTATTCCTCGCTGAATGTCGATGCAACCTTGTATCCAGCTCTATGGCATCCAGAGCAACTTCCTGCTTGGTTGGTTCCCATGCAATCTCTTGAAGCCCACACTCCTGGGATCTCAAATGATGCTAGGTGAGTTGTTTCATACCTTTAGCATCCAGTTATTTGTCAGGTGGGAGAACAGACATGAGGTTGTCAGACACAGCCACAAGATTAATGGAGTATTTGAGCACGAGAATATCAATGTCTTTCGATCTGTCTGACCCAAATACTTGGACTTCGGACTGTTCGAAATCGACGACTCCAGTAATTCTGAAGTACAAGGCATGGCAGGATTCACTGAGAGATTTGCGATGTTATCGAGAGTCCTTGTTGTCTTATGTGCGATTGTTAATGGATCGGTTCTGCCTCGAGCCAGCGATCCCTGTGCTGCCATAGGCGGACAGAAGTGGGTTGCTCCTGGAGCTGTCAGAGACTGTTACAGTGCGATAAAGGTCAATGAGACTCTAAAAAGTAATGTTAGTGATTTTCATCAGTTTTCTCCTGCTTTCAGTGACACTTTGGCCGGTAGATTCTCGACGTCGTCAGCAGAACGTTGAATTTCCATACTTCTGTGAATTATCAAATTCAAGCGCCTCCACCATTTAACAACGACGTCCACGAGGATCTTTTCAAGGATTTGGATAGGATCAGGGCGACGAATTATGCTAGTGATTATGACCTGCACATTGATCTTTCCCGAACTCTCAAGAGACTTGACGATGGGCATTGCGTCTGGATCAACAGTTGCTATGTGAGTGCCAACTCAACCACTTTTCGGAGATTACTTACTTGTTATCTTGAACTATAGGATAGTATGTCTACTACCCTATCTGACTTTGAGATTGACTCTGAAATAAATCAGGTTTCTTCATCAATTATCTTCCTACGCCCTTGGTTCTATTGTCCGACTCTTCTGGAAACCAAGCAGTTCACATTGCACCTGAAGCATTCGCAGTCGCCTCGGCCGAGTTCCCTGATCAGATTTATTTCTGGCAAGATGCTTTACCAGGGGATTTGAAAGGCCAGCTTGAATCTGTGTGTGATTTTTTTTGTTTGACTTGTCCCCGTTCGACCTTGCCACAAGCTCTCTGGTGCAAAAGTTCTCACGATTAATGGGAAAAATCCTAACGTTGCGATTGATGCCAATGCTCTCATTACTGGCAGCTTCCAGGGAATTGGTACCCGCCAAAATTCGTGCGTAATGCAACGGATGATCTATATGGTGAATTGAAGAATATTCCAGGTTTTTCGCCAGCTACATGGCCTCAGGATCTACGTGGACTTACCTCTTGGGGAACTTCGCCCAGCAGGCACTGCCGCTCAGTGATCAGGTTACTCTCGAGGTTCAACTAGTCGGAAGCTCTCGAACGGATACAATCATTGTAAAATTCAATGTCATGATAGCAAAACACATAACTCATGATATGGAAAGCTGCCATACAGGTCTCGAATCTCTGGGTCTGGGAACTTCAACGATGTCACGACTTTCTTTGACAGCCACTGCCTCGCTCAACAGGGTACAAACGGAGTTGATCTCAATGCTCCGGATTCCCAGGAAGTCTCACTTCAGGAAAAACCGGTAGCTCGATTCCAACAGAAACCGGCTTTCTTTTCTCCAGATACGCCCAAGGAACGAATCAATGTCATGCTCGATACTTCACCCTTAAGTGATGTTGTCCTTCCTCCACAATTAACACCTACGTCTCCAGTCAATGGCAGTAGAAATGTTGCACAGTTTTTCCTGTTGGATGACAATAAGACAGGGGTTTTGGCATTGGGTAGTTTCGAAGATCCAGATTTTGACTTATTACTGGATAGTTTACTGACTGGTTTGATTAACCTGAAGTCTTTGGGTGCAAATCAACTTGTGGTGGATGTGGTATGTCTTCCCCCGTGCCTTTGGAGTTCAAATGATGAATTACGGGTCGCACTAGTCGAACAACGGGGGTGGTTTTGTCTGTGCCGCTCATGTGAGTATTCGTTCCCTACTCGATCCCTCTGTGAGGTTGACAGAAACACAACAGTATTTGCACCGTATCGTGTGTTTTGTTGGTTTCTCCAACCACCAAGCTGTTCACAATAAAGTTAGATTATAGGGCCAAAGTCTACCACTGTTCCTCAGGCTGGTTTAAACACCACAACTCGTGATGGAACCCTCGCTCGAAAGATTGTGCAACAGCTTGTCGGTCATCCAGATCTCGACCCCGACCTTCAATTACTCTACAACCCCCAAGAATGGAGAGATAAGAACGACACGTTCTTCCCTGCAGATGATAACTGGTTGCTTCCACCGGTCCAAAAGAAAATCAATGGTCATCTGGATGCTTTCAGTCAACAGTGAGTCTCCATCATATTTGGGTCGACCCGAGCGCTTAATGTCCTTGTAGGCTAGGCGAGGAATGTCAACCTGAAGGCTTCACCTCACCTACTCCAAATGAGGCATTGTTCGACCCTGAGAAGGTTGTCATCATCGGCAATGGAAGGTGTGCGAGCTCGTGCTCGTTATTTAGTGTGCGTATATCATATTTTCCTGCCCGCGCGACTTTTCTGGATGAGTACATTTAGGTAACGATGGCAAAGGAGGAAGGCGTCAAGACCGTTGTATATGGAGGTAGGAAGGGGGTACAGCAACAGTACTGCGGTACAGTCGGCGGCCAGTCCACAGACTTTTCAACCATCGACACAGAGATCAAGGTAAGACTCATGAGTTCAAGCCACAGGTTCGAAATTTGTTCATGTCTACCTTTTCAAGACGACACAGCTCAAGAACGATCCCCTTGCACCACCTGACCTGTGAATATATATATATATTCAACCCTTTTTTCCGTTGGCTAACTGACCGGTAGTCTCGTTAATGGCGTACAAGGAATTGCATGGAGACTTGCTTTTGGCATTAATGATCCCACACAGCCTGAAGGTTGGTTGTTTGCCGGAGAGTATGATTTGAGTTTATCACTAACGGTTCCTTTAGAGTGGCAAGATCGTCCAGCCGACGTCAACTTACCACTAACCGCAGAAATGTAAATTGATGATTTCCATGACATGTGATCGACGTTAATCTTCTGTTACAGAGTTAATAACCCAGTCGCAATCTGGAAAGCGGTCGTCAAGAGTGTATTTTGAAAGTTTTTTTTATAAAATATGCACGATACCGCGAGATAGATATCATGGGATCTAAGTGCATCTCATATTTGTTGTAATCCCTGATGTAGTTGGGACTGTGGAACAAAAATTGCACCGAATATCACACTCTCTTGGTTATTACCCATCGTCGCACTTGGATACCGGAGCCCACCGGTAGTTCTCCGTTAGTTCTTTTTCCGAAAAGGGTCACTTTAACTCCTGTAAAATGAGAATGCCCGCGTGTAACGTAGTTGTGGCAGCGTCGTTTAGAGCATAGGTTGGACATGAAAATGAAAGAGGAAATTTTTTTTTCAACTATATGAACGTCATCGTCGATGCATAAAAGGTAGGTCCCCAATAATACCAAGCAAAAGAACCCAAGAGAATCGTTCTGGCTCCCTATTCTATAAAATACAGACAAATGGATAAAATAACAAAAAAGATATCGCCCCGAGTATCTGAAAGAGAGCATCATCAAACCACCGTGTGAATCTCACAGAGATTACAATCAAGTTACTCAACAAGAGCAAAAAAACACACACATACGCAATTTCTTTACAAATAAACACTCAAAAGAAAAGAATGTCATTGAAGTCTGCGGGGTTCAACCTCTTCATACTTGGCGCAGTCACATAAGATTACCCATCACATATCTGCAACATATCAGGGAAGAGTGAAACAAGATATCATTCGGCTACTGATACACATTAGTACAAGTGACCTAGGCTATGCATTTGATCATAGGTACGTGGAAACTGACATGAATGATGTACGAATCCAACAGTAAAGCAGAGCGACAAATCACGAGAAGCAGATGGCGAAAAAGGGAACAAGGAGGTAACAGGTAATTGAAGCTGAGAAATGGATGGACGCCGAACACAATGTTTCATATCCACCATAATGATTGAACGAAGAGTACCTGTTGCTTCATATCCGTCACGCTGGGTTGGGATGCGAAGCATTTACAGTGCGAAAAAGATGCATGGAGGGCAAGCAGGAAATGTCTAAGTAACAGAGTCCGAGAACTAAAGCCTATAATAGACCATTGGAGTATGTGAGGGGTAAAAAGATTGATCCAATAACATCAACGCTGAAACGGAATAGGCATAATCTTAACGAGCGCTCATCTCGCGAGTTATGCGGCATGACGTCTAAGGTAACGTATGACAGACTAGAATTCCAATCGAGCCGAGTTTGACGGGAAATTCCATCACGGTCTTGAGAAAGAACCACATCCATAGTTTTTATTTATCCTCCTCAGCGCTTGAAGAGTGGCCAGAGCTGCAGGCGAACTGGACAGTTTAGGAGGTAAACGACCCGGCACTTGCGTCGGTGGCGGGGGTGATAATGTGCTATGCGCAGACATCGCCGTCTTGGCGAAACCAGTGATTGGCATACTCATACTGATAGGCAATCCCACTGTTGCAGAATCGGGGATTTGTGTCTCTGAAGATGGTTGATGGTTGCCCAGCTTCATCCGAAAATAGGCAGCAAAGGTTGCCACAATCCAATCCTCTTTTTCGAGACCTTCAGGCTGAATCTCGAGGAATCCACGGCGACCCCGTGATGAAATGCCGACTTTGGCTGGCCGATAGCGGGCGAGTGGAGTGGGTGGCGTTGTGTCATTAACAAGGATTGGATTGGATGCAAGAGATATCCACTTGTATGGGCGATTGTCAGGACCCTTGAATGACCATATTCTGGGATGTGTGAGGATAGAGGAATCAGTAGGGAGATACAGTACATACGGTTCCGGAAAAGCTTCTCTGTTGGAATTCATCGGTGAATTCTGTCCCTCCGTACAAAAGTCCCGAAAGGCGTTGAGTGCAGTCTCAGCGTCGTTTCTCTTTGATGTGAGAATTGTGTGTACAGGCGTAGAATTATCTTCGGAACTGTTTTTCTGGCTGCACACAGGAGGCCCATGAAGCTCTACCCCCAAATGACAGAGCTGCACTCTTGTCTCAACATCATCGCCCGAGTATTCTACACGGCCAACATAGGTCTCAGTTTTGCCTTGATTAAAGCTACGGCGGTCGAGCCGTTTGATATGTGTGACCAGTGTTGATGGACTTGTAGATGGCGGCAGGATGGGTGAAGGATGTGGCGACGAAGGATCTTGGCAATTTCTGTGTACATCTGGGTGAGGATTTGAATGTGTGCGTGAAATTGGGATTGCTGTATGAATGCCCTTTGGACGCTGGCGGTGGCCCATGTATGGTGAAGGTTCTGACTCGATTATCACGGCCGCTGCTGGCGATACTAAAGACTCGGAGCTAGATGTAAGGTTTAAGGTCGAGAAAAATGAATGTGGACGAGAGTCCATTGACGAAGAACCGGAAGGAGAAGAGCAGTCAGGCGACGAAGAAAGAGGGAATTTTATGTGAGAGTCAACGCAGGAGTAAATTTTATATGGCGGTTCGCCATCTTGTGAGACGAGGAGGGTATCGAGGGGATCGTTGTTGACAAGGAACAACTGCATGAAGCTGGATGCGGGGAAATCCGTATCCAATTCTCTCATATATATGGCTTTGTGTTCTTAGTCAGCACCGATCAAAAATAACAAACTTTTTACCTGACCATTGCCATTAATACACCCGTCGTCCCATGCAGCATTTTGAACCCTAGAATCCTATTTGAATGCGACACATCCAACCTTTCGTGATCACGACTTCGGAGTTCCTTTGAATAATTAATATCCGAAGCGGGCTCTTTCCATGCGGACCCGAACGTCCATAGACTTTGGGATCACACTTCTCTGCGATGGCAGGGGTGGATCAGGGATACGTCGCTGACGTTGAAGTAATCGAGTCACTGGTTCTTACTTTATTGAGAGACAAATGTATACGGGTGCAAGGCACGGCGTATTGGATCAAGGCTTGTCGTTACGTTTCAAAGGATCGAAGCCCCCTCGTGGCTGGACTCGAGGCTGCTTCAACTCCGACATGGCCAGACATAGCCAACGTGTTTAGCTTTGCAATTTCGATTGTTCTATTCCGAGGGCTCTCAAAAAATTTCAGTCTTTCATATCTATCACTAGGAGTATTAAACCCATGAACTTCAGCCGAAACAGGGCTGCTTCAAAAATTAGCAGAATTAATGGGCATGACATCATTCGCACACATCAACTTGTGACAACTTGTGATGGGCTCTGATCAATCCAGTTCGCGACGCACAATTGACGCACAATTGTGTCAGGCCGATGTAACGACCTAGTCTTGTACGTCGTATTTATATCTACGATATTAAGAACAAAAGATGTCTTGTCACGACAACAATCTTCTCATGTCTGTTTTCTTTTGTAGTGCAACTTACATTTGTCTATTTTAACAGCTATATTTGATTGACACTTGGAAATCAATTTTTTATTGGTACAATCAAGTCAGTATTCTATTCAACATTTTGGCTCAACATTGATGACCTGAGGTCTCTTCGGAGCATGTCTTTGTCACAGCCTTTGATGTTCAAAGTGATGGTGATTTGTCGCCGGTCCCATTTATTCTGTTGGGCTGCACAGCAGCAATTGTTCGACAATTCAGGTATCTCAGTTTATCATTGTCTCTTGCTTCTTTACAAGCTCAATGTAAAATGGTAACAATAAAGTGATATGATACTGCAAATTAGGACGGGGGTGTATTTACCGCGCAGATAGGAAGTGAGAAGACTTGCCTGTCTGGACAGTTACGTCACATTCTGCAGGGAAGAGATTACAGTCTTCCCGCTCGGACCTCCAGGTGGGTACGAAAGGCTACCTTTGGAAGGCGACTGAGTTCTGGAATGGAGTTCGGCGCCCGCTTATTTTGAAAAGGCATTGTCGCTGGAGTACCTACTCATGATGAGGAGCTCTTCTATTGTAAGACTTCCTTCTGTACTTCGAGAGATTGTCATATACTCTGATGCAAGACTATGACGACCAAGCACTGGCGTACTCCCTGATTGTCAAAGTCTGTCAGAATGACGCTCCAGTACCTCCAAAGTTCCCAGGTTTGATCCTGTATAATCAATGTGGCGTTCTGAAACCCCTGTGACGAGCGTTTAGGCACCAGGTATCTGACAAGCATTTTTCCGGATCTTATCTACACTTCAGACATTTTAATTACAAAACCTCATCATCACTGATGAGTACCGGCAGGGACGGTCATAAAAGCGAAAACCTGCTTCAGATTTCCGACTTGATAGTCTTGAAGAACGAGAGGTTTCTAAAGGAGGAGGATGTAAAATCATTCAAGAGAATTTCTCATCAATTAGAACTTATCCACTTACATATTCTTCTCCAAGCGATCTTTCTACCTCATCCGAGACTGTCCAGACTTTCGACGCATTTTCTGGGTCACGAATACTATCCATGCGTAAAAAGAACAATTCAACCTTTCAAAATCCCGCACGAGGAGCATCAATGACACGATACATACGTATAAGCAGGTCCGATGTTTCCTTCCTTCCACTGTTCTAAAGCCCAGGGCCTGGCTTTCCCACTGGCGCCATCCTGAATGACAGCCGCTATAAAATCCTTTCCCATCCCAGGACGGGGGCTTGTAACTCCACTGGTGGCACCCGTGATATTCAGTTTATAGAGATTTCCTGAAAGAGGTTCGTAATTCCATTGGCTATTGACAGTTGATCGTGGAGGGAGGGTGAAGACTGGCTTTGGCCTAGGGGTATGGTCCGCAACAGGTGCACAGCCAACATTTTGGCTTGTCCCTATGTTCAGAAGGTAATAGGTTTTGGCAGGAGACGTTTCAGTCATTATAAGAGTCGAAGTCACTGGCGAGAGAGCAGTTAAGAGCGGTTTCCTGGTTAGAGTGGTTTCCTAAACACGCCACTGCTCCAGGTGGGAGGATAGAAAGGCCTTTTAAACATAGTGGCTGCTAAATTATTCGTCTCCGCAGAATCGTTGGAGCACATCATTGAGGTAGCCACAACCTCGTGAACCTGGAGCCTACGCAGCTTCGAGAATTTGATTGTCACACATCATAGTACTAATAAGATAATAGTCTCTTGCTATTTGCGTCGAAAATCGTTTAATATTTCCCACCATCCGGAGTTCTACAATAGAAATGCCGTGAGGAATCTCAGATGAGAACGGTGATAGTTGATTCATCGTCTCCTGTGCGGCAAGTATGACACAATCAAATGAAACAGTGTTCGTATCCATGAGAAGATATTGCTCCAAGGTGCTTATACCCTATGACGTTGGGTGTCTACACAATCCGGCATTCGGCAAGTCGCTAATTCTCAGCTACCAGTACTATGAAAGCATGAGAAATTGTGTCGCAACTGCAAGGAAGATCTGAGAGGCGGGATGAGGAGACAGAGCGAGAAGTGGCGCAAGAATGGCACGAATCAAATGGAGTTACATCCCGGGGCCCGACCTTAGCTCAGTTGGAAGAGCGTCAGACTGTAATAGGAAACTTACTCATCTGAATGTCGCCTGTTCGAACCAGGCAGGTCGGATACATTTTTCATTAACATTTTTGTATAGGAACTTGTATTAGACCTTAAACCAATAAATAATGCCACGGCCTGCCTACGAGCTCCGTGTAATAAATCATTGATTTAAAATAAATAAATAGATAAAAGCCAATAAATACTATGCCAATAATCAAGTAATCATTTCTATAACCTCTACTAATCCTCAATGGTGTTTACTGTGTGAGTTGATATTTGCTACTCTTTGGGATTTGTACTCACCAGCTCACTTAACTTGACAATTTAATTTTCTTATCACTCAAGTTACACTATTAATCAATCTCAAGTCAACATTGCCCAGTTCTTCCCATTCCTCAATCACCACATATTAACTGACATCATCTGCCTTGCAGGGTTTAACTGCAAAGTCTGTTATGAATTCTCTTTCATCATCATCCTATGACACTTACCCAGAAGGGGATATTCCCTTAACCAATGAGTTTGAAACTAATTATACAAGGGAAAGATACTATAACTGGTTTCTTAACACTCAAAAAGAGTGGGAGATGACACAAGAGCTTGTTACTGAGGATTGGTCAACTGCAATGAGTAATACTATGGTAGTGCCTTTGTTCTTAAAATAGAGATAACCCAACTGTCTTAGAGCTGTCATGACACGGCCAAAACAGCTAAGTTATTATTTATTTTCTTTTTCTTTTTCTTTTCTTTTAATTAGGAAATTGGTAGATATACAAGATGGAATAACTAAAAAGAGATGCGTGGAAGTTTATAAATAGAAGTAAACATAGGATGTGTATAAGTAGTGTACTACAATCCAAT
>Ga0153938_1000194_pt1 | contig 23250 bp, 19 predicted proteins | sample TSNY022MetaG_FD_104740 | JGI IMG/M metagenome (GOLD analysis project Ga0153938, IMG submission 104740) | Attine ant fungus gardens microbial communities from New Jersey, USA - TSNJ022 MetaG | ecosystem: Host-associated > Fungi > Mycelium > Unclassified | place: USA:New Jersey: Brendan T. Byrne... | reverse complement strand
TTATTCCGTGGGATATCTGGGTATGTTTACCTCGAATATTATCGGTGGCCGCGGCTGGATAGCCTTTGCCATCTGCTTTCTAGGGAATTGGAACCCAAGAGGCGCGGTCATTGGTACGTTGGTATTTGGATTTGCCGAAGCTATTTCTATTTACATGCAAACTATTGGAGGCGGAGAATATTTCCCCAATGAATTTTTCATTGCGCTGCCGTATATTTTAACAATCGTATTAACCGTATCAAGGAAAAATTTCAATGTTCCCGCGAAACTGGGGATACCTTACAGCAAGGAGAATTAAGTTGTAAGCCTTACCTGGGATTAGATTTTTTTCTAAAAGTAGAATTTTATCTACTGGTCTGGTAGAAAAATTTAGATTTTCTTTGTGCTTAAATAGTGATACCATAGTGATATAAAAATATATCTGTGGGGTGGGTTATGCTGCTGCATTCTGAGGATAAGACGGAACGGGAAAAAGTTTACAGGAAGATACTGGAAGCTTACCAGGGCAATATTTTGTGCCTGAACAAACAGGGACATATCGAGTTTGTCAACAGGCAGGGTGCGGCAACAGTCGGAAGAACCATCGAAAAGGTGGTTGAGGAGAACTTAACCATTGATGAGATTGAGGCAAAAAACATCCTCATAAATTCTGCTGCCGGACGGGCATTGCGGACTGGTGAGAAAACGATGGCCTACATCACTGGCAGCATCCGGGAAAACGTCACATCCTTCGGCGTTCCTGTTTTCAATGACAACGGCGAGATGGAATATGCCGTATCGTACAGCCTTGAAGAAGGATTTTTCAAGGAAATGGCGATGATATTGCAGAAAAGCATCGAAGAAAAGTATCATGCCGAACAGTTGGTGTCCCATTTCAGCAATCAGGCTAAAGAAAACCAGGTGGTTGCCGAAAGTGCAAGAATCAAAGAAATACTGGAGATGTTCAGAAATATATCGTCTTTTAAAAGCACTGTCCTGCTGCTGGGTGAATCCGGCGTCGGCAAGGAAGTCTATGCCCGTTATATCTTCGATTACAGCCAAATCAACAAGTCCACCTATTTAACTGTCAACTGCGCCGCAATCCCTGAAAACCTGGTTGAATCGGAGCTTTTCGGCTATGAAGGCGGCGCGTTTACAGGCGCCAAAAAGCAGGGCCATATGGGGTTGTTTGAAATGGCCGACAAAGGCACGCTGTTCCTGGATGAAATCGGAGATATGCCTTTGCAAATCCAGTCTAAGCTGCTCCGTGTGCTGGAAACCGGCGAGGTCACAAGAATTAGCGGACGAACGCCAAAAAAAGTGGACGTACGAATCATTACGGCCACCAACAAGGATTTGGAACAGATGGTCCGGGAGAAGAAATTCCGGGAAGATTTGTATTATCGGATTAATGTATTTAATGTCCGCATCCCTCCAATCCGGGAGCGCACCGAAGACATCAGGCCGTTGATACATTTTTTTCTTGACAGGTATAATAAAAAGTATGGATTGCATCGATTTTTCAGCGAATGTACGATGGAACTCTTCGAGGCTTATGACTGGCCGGGCAATGTCAGGGAAATCAGAAACATTGTCGAACGCAGCGTCATATCGTCAAGGGGCAACAAAATGACGCTGGATGATTTGGATTTCAAAAAGACGCTGAACGGCAAGAACGAGGACCATTCACCCGTGACGCCGAACAAATCCGACAACATTGTGACCAGAGCCTTTAACGCACCGCTGAAAGAGGCGATGAAAGACTTTGAAAAGCAGTATATTGAAAGGGTCTACCGCGACTGCGGGCTCAATGTGACACTGACTGCCCAAAAGCTGGGCGTACACAAAACAGGGCTTTACAAAAAGCTGAAAGAATATGAACTTGTATAATAAAATAAAAGGGGTACAGGGCGTGGTGACACACCCTGAAATCTTTCGAACGATCGCAGCCAAACAAGGCTGCGATTTTTTTATGCGAAAAAGTTGGCATGGTATTTGCTGTTGTATATAGACGCCGGTACTTATGGAGGTCATCATACCATCCAAAAAATATTTGAGAGGTGACATAAAATGATTTTTAAGCTTACGGAACAACAGGAGCTTTGCCAACAGATGGCTCGGGAATTTGCATCCCGTTATCTGGAGCCAAGAGTGGAGGAGATGGAAGAAAAACGTGCCATGCCCATGGACTTGTTTGAAAAAATGGTGGAAACGGGTTTTCTTGGCGTAGCGTTTGATGAAAAATACGGCGGGCTTGGCATGGACCAGACCTGTTATGTGCTGATGATTGAGGAACTTGCGAAAGTATCCAGCAGTGCGCCGGCCGTCATCATTACCAGTGTAATGTTCATGCAAGCCGTCAACATGTTCGGGACAGATGAGCAGAAAATGCATTATCTCCCCCGCTGTATCACCGGCGGAGACATAGGCTCCTTCGCGTTTACGGAACCATCTACAGGGTCGGATCCCAAGCAATTAACCAGCGTGTACTATGAAGACGGCGATCACTATATCCTTAACGGGGTCAAACGATTTATCACCAACGCCAGCTATAAAGGCCCCATTGTGGTTTTTGCCAATGACAAGAAAACCGGCGCGACAACAGGATTTATCTTTGAAAAGGAATGTGAGGGCTATTCTCTCTCGTCAAAGTGGGACACGATGGGTGGGAAAGCCAGTCCTGTATATGATATTTTCATTGATAATATCAAAGTACCCAAAGCGAATGTACTGGGCGGGATCGGGAATGGCTTTAAAGTGCTAAAAGGGCTGATTGCCTACAGCAAAATGGCTTTATGCGCAGGATTCGTAGGCAATTTGGGCCACGCTTACGGTCTGGCGGTTAAATACGCCAAAGAAAAACTGCACAGAAACGAACCGATAGCCAAATTTCCAACCATCCAAAATACAATTTCCACCGTCGCAGGCCGCTACTATAGCTGCAAATACCTCGTATACCACTTGGCGGAAAGCGCTTCAAACCTGACAGCGGAAACACTGCCTGCCATTGTGGCGGAGAGCGGTATGGTCAAAGCACATGTGTCGGATACAGTGGCGGAAGCCGCGCGGCTGTGTATGACCGTGCTGGGGGCATACGGCGTCTGTGAGGAATATACAGTGTCCAGGTGTGTCAGAGACGCCATGTGTGCCGCCCATATCGAAGGCGTATCAGATATGCAGCGGATTATATTTGGCGGATATGAATTATATAGTTAATCCTAAGTGGAGATGACGATTATGAACAATTGGAAACAACGCTGCCAGGACAGGGCATTGTCGTTGGAACAGGCTGTCCAAAAAATAGAAAGCGGCGATGTGGTATACGTCGGCAATACCACTGGAACGCCGTACAAAGCACTCGATATGTTGGCGAAACGCTACCGCGAACTGGAAAATGTGACCATTGTCACCAATGTCTGTTTGCAGCCGTTTGAAATGCTGATGAATGAAAAGTACAAAACAGCGTTCCGGGTAGTCACGCTGTTTCTGGATACTGTTGAACGGATAGGGCTAAAAACCGGTATCACGGACGTCAGCAGCACCTGCTATTCCTATGTGGAAAGAGCGCTCAGGGAATCCCTGAAAGTGAACAGCATATTGGTAGAAATGACGGAGCCTGACAAGGACGGCTACTGCAATTTTGGCGTGTCCAGTGGCTGGATGGACACGATGCTGGATTATGTGGATACCGACAAAATCATCGTGGTTATGAACAAGGAACAGTTTCCCATTCCGGGCACAAGGAACTTTTACCATGTTAATGAGATAGGCTGGTTTTGCAGGCATGACCATGTATTACCGGAATTTACCCAGCCGGAGGTCAAAGACATCGACCATCGGATAGCCGCCCATATTCTGGAACAGATACAGGACGGCGACACGATTCAGATAGGCCGGGGCGGACTGGCAAACGCCATCGGGTACGGGCTAACCGACCGGAAGGGCCTGAGCGTGCACACTGAAATACTGACAGATTCGGTGGTTGAGCTTGCGAAGGCGGGCAATGTCGTGAAAATATACACCTCCTCCGGATTTGGCGGCAAGCTGGTCTATGACTATTGCCGCGAAGGCCATGTCTCCTTCGGCACGACATATGAGATGATGAATCCGGACAGCATCGGCAAAGTTGATCATTTTGTCTCCATCAATTCCTGCCTGATGGCGGATTTGACAGGGCAGATTTGTTCCGAGGCCGTGGGGCCGCGCCAGCATAGTTGTATCGGCGGACAGCTTGACTTTGTTCGAGGGGCTGCCAAAGCCAGGAACGGCCGGAGCTTCCTGTGCCTCCGTTCCACATATCAGGACAAAGCGGGGAAAGTCCATTCAAATATACTGACCCACCTGCCCCTTGGTTCGGTAGTGACAACGCCGAGAGCCGACGTTATGTATGTGGTGACGGAATACGGCATTGCGGATTTATACCTTAAAACAATCAAAGAGCGGGTCCGGGCAATGATTTCTATCGCCCATCCCGATTTCCGCTTCCAACTGATGGAAGAGGCAGCCACAAGCGGCGTTGTGACCATGTCGGATTTAGAAGGCATACCGACAGGCATGGCGGCAGCTGGCGCCAGAGGATAGATAACTGGTCAATGGAATGGCGCCATCCGGTTTTCACCGGATGGCGCCACACTGGGAGGTGAAAGCATGTCAGACATTTATGATCAACTGCTAGATAAGCTCGACACTCTGGGAAAAGGATACCCGCGGACAGAAAAAGGCGTGGAAATGGACTTTATCAAAAAGGTATTCAGTGAGGAAGACGCCCGCTTTCATATTAAGATGAGGCCGGGGCTGCACAGCGCGGAGGAAACCGCGGAATATATGGGTATTTTGGTGGATGAAGCGGCGGAAAACCTGGAGCGGATGGCTGCTAAACACCTGTTATTTTGGCAGTACATGCCCAACAGCACCATGAAAAAGTACCGTTTGATTCCGTTTATTCACGGCATCTGGGAATTTAACGTCGATCAGATAAGCATTCAGGACGCCAGGAACATGGGCTATTATTACCCCAACGGTATGGGAGAATCGCTGTTTGATTACCGGCTTCCTATTTCAAGGGTCATCCCGCTTAAACCGGATGTGGTCAAAGACGACAATATCCTGCCTTTTGACGACGCAGAGGCAATCATTAAGCAACAATCCCTGATTGTCGTACAAGACTGCGCTTGCAGGGCTGTCGGCAAATTCGGCAAACCGTGCAGCTGTTCAGAGGATTTGAGTATCTGTATGAATTTCGGAGACACGGCCCGCTTCCTGCTGGAAGAAAACGTCGGTAACCCCAGGGTACTGACCACAAAGGAAGCATTGGACATTGTCCGTGCCAATGATGAAAAGGGGCTGTTTTTGCAAGTCGGACATTCCATCCCGACGACTACCATTTGCAGTTGCGCACCCTGTCACTGCGGCCTGCTGATGGCGGCCAAAATAGCAAATGCCGGCGGCGAAAAACATGGTAAGACGACATTTCACCACTGGGGCAATTACAAATGCGCAAAAGACGCGGACAAATGCATTAACTGCGGCATCTGTGCCAAACGGTGCCCGATGCGCGCAATGAAAACGGATGATGAAGGCAATGTGTTCTTTAACCGTTCTAAATGTATGGGATGCGGACTGTGCGTGACTCAATGTCACCAAGACGCCCTGATACTTGAGCGTAAACCTCAGGCGGAATTACTCATCCCAGAAGATACGTTGGGGTATGACACCTTTGACCGCATGGCGAGGGAAAAAGCCGCCATTGACGCCCAACGCGCCGAATTGGGGTGATCAACAGTGCATGAACTCAGTTTTACAAGGAATATATTAAAAGCCGCCCTCACCTATGCACAAAAGGTCAATGCCGTCAAAGTTGCAGGTATTTATCTGCGAATTGGCATATTGAGGGATATGGAGCCTGAATGGCTGAAACGTTATTTTGGTTATATCAGCAAAGACACGCCTGCGGAAAACGCCGATATTGTCATTCAGGTTGAACCGGTTGTCTGCCGCTGTGAACAGTGCGGGCATGAATTTGAAATTGATGTGCGGGCGCTGGCGGATCAGGTAATACTGTGCCCTAAACCAAATTGCCGGGTCCATGATTACACACTTATTTCAGGCTCTGAGTTCATCATACAGGCAATTGAGGTCGTTTAAGCGAAGTATTCACTATGACGCAAATTGAGAGGTCAATCACATGAACAAAATTATAAAAAAAGCGGCAATACTGGGTTCCGGCATCATGGGAAGCGGCCTTGCCAGCCATCTTGCCAACGCAGGCATAGAAAGCCTGATGCTGGACATAGTCCCAAAAGCGTTAACTGCGGAAGAAGAGGAAAAAGGCGTTACAACAGCGGACCCTGTGTTCCGCAACCGAATTGTCAACGGCAATAAAAAAGCATTTATAGAAAAGATGAGGCCGCCGGGTCTGATGGATAAATCATTTGCTGTCCGCATCCAAACCGGCAATCTGGAGGACGATCTTGACAAACTGGCGGACTGCGACTGGATCGTCGAAGTGGTTGCGGAAAACCTGGATATCAAGCGCTCCGTCCTCAAAACAATAGAACCCCACATCAGGCCGGACGCCATTATTACCTCAAACACGTCGGGCATTTCCATCAACAGCATTGCGGCGGAAATGCCCGAATCATTCCGGGAACGCTGGATGGGCGTTCACTTTTTTAATCCCGTCAGGTATATGGAACTGGTGGAATTAATTCCTGGAAACGACACGCTGCCCGAAGTATTAAGAACCATGCGCCGGTTTTGCGAAAAAATACTGGGCAAAACCCCGGTGGTCTGCAAAGACACGCCATGCTTTATCGCCAACCGCATCGGCGCCGCGCTGGGAACGGACATCATGAGATTGATGGAGGAAGCCGGCATGACTTTTTCCGAGGTGGACGCCATCACCGGCCAATGCCTTGGACGGCCCAAAACGGCATCTTTCATGCTCTACGACATGGTGGGGCTGGACATCGGCGTGGCATCCGCAGAAACCATTACCAGCGCTGTCACGGACCCATGGGAATTGAATTTACTCCGTTTCCCTGAGTACGTTAAGCAAATGCTTGCGGACAAACGGCTTGGCAATAAAACCGGTCAGGGATTTTATAAAAAAGACGGTAAAGACCGCCTGATGTTTGACCCCAAAACCCAAGGGTATATTCCCCAAAAGCCGGCGGATTTCCCAAGCCTGAAAAAAGCGCAGGCTGAAAAAGCTCTCCCCCGCAAGCTTAAAGCGTTATTTGACGGGGACGATGCCGCATCAAAACTGGCATGGACACATATGAAGCATTATTTTATCCACGCCGCATCGCTGATCCCTGAAATAGCCGATGAATTACTGGATATGGATCAGGCGATGGTGTTGGGCTATAACCATCAGGCCGGGCCTTTCGCAGTTTGGAACGGGTTGGATTTGCCGTCTTATATAAGCCGCATGGAGCAGGAAGGCAACCCAGTTCCCACATGGGTTCATGCCATGCTGGACGCGGGCGTCACAGCGTTCTATACGGAAAAACAGGGCAGGACATATGTCTACAGCATTCGCAGGAAGGCATATGTGCCTGTAGAAGCTCCTTCCGGGGCAATACGCCTGAAAAATGCAGCCGCCGATGGAAAACTGGTCAGGCGTCTGGGCGACAGTGCGCTATATGATATTGGCGACGGCGTGCTCTGTCTGGAAATACAGTCACTAAACGCCGCGCTGACGGAAGCCCTTCTGGACGATATGCTGGAAGCCGGTGATGAAATGGAACGAAACTGGCAGGGCATGGTCATGACAAACAGCGGGAAAAACTTCTGTGTCGGGGCCGATTTGAAAGGCGCGTTGGCAGTCATCAAAGAAGGCCGCTTCTCTGAGTTAGAACAAAGCGTATACAAAACGCAAATGTTAACGCTAAAGAATAAGTACGCTTCAAAGCCGATTGTCTGCGCGCCACACGGCATGGCGCTGGGCGGCGGGTGTGAATTGCTGATGCAATGCGCCGCGGTTCAGGCCCATGGCGAAACCTATATGGGACTGGTGGAACTCGGGGTCGGGCTCATTCCCGGTGGCGGAGGGCTTAAGGAACTGACATTGCGGGCGCTGGAAAGGCCGGGCAGCACAACGGCTTTTGTCACTGATTTCCTGCTGTCCGCGGTACAGGTAGTCGCAACGGCCAAAACATCCGCGAGCGCTTTTGAAGCTGTCGAATTGGGATTCATGCAGGCGTCCGACGGCGTCAGCCTGTCCCTAGATTACCTGATTGCCGATGCCAAAAATAAAGTGTTGGCGCTGGCGTCGTCCAATTACACGCCGCCGGAAAAGAAAGCTTACCGCTGCGCGGCCATCAACGACAACGCCCTGCTATCTATGGTGGGCAGAACGATGCGGGACGGCGGGTACATGACGGAGTATGACCTGCATATATTCGATCAGGTTGTCTATGTCATGACCGGCGGCGGACTCAGCAAAAATGAATTGATCACTGAGGAATACCTGCTCCAGCTTGAGCGAGAGGCGTTCATAGGCCTCTGCCGAGAGAAAAAGACGCAGGAACGTATCGAGCATATGCTGACAACCGGCAAGCCGTTACGTAATTGAAAGGGGTGACTAGAATGAGAGAAGCAGTCATTGTCGCTGCGGTACGCACGCCGGGCGGCAGGGCGAATAAAGGCGCATTTTATGATACGCGCCCGGAATATCTGGGCAAAGCCTGTATTGAGGCTGTATTAAGCCGCACCTGTCTAGATCCTTCTGATATAGACGACGTCATCTGGGGCTGTGCCACTCCTGAACAGCACACCGGCATGAACATCGCCAGGGTTACGGCGCTCTACGCCGGAATTCCGGAAACCGTACCTGCTGTGACAGTCAACCGGTTTTGCTCGTCAGGATTACAGGCCATCGCTTTTGCTGCGGAAGGCGTCCTTAGTGGACGGTGTGACGTCGTGCTGGCCGGCGGCGTGGAATTCATGAGTATGGGTGGAATGGGCGGTATTCTGCGTCCCAACCCCGACATACTAAAAGACCCCTCCATTCGCGGCATTTATTCCACCATGGGCGCTACCGCGGAGAATGTCGCCAGACGCTACGACGTCGGGCGGACGGAGCAGGACGAGTTTGCCGCGGCGAGCCACAGAAAAGCCGCGGCGGCGACGAAAAGCGGGCTGTTTAAGGATGAAATCGTACCTGTGCCCGTCAGCCGGACAACGCTGGGACCGGACGGGAAGCGGGTCACCCGGGAATGGATTGTCGATCGAGATGAAGGCATCCGGGGCGATACAACGGCAGAGGGGCTTGGAAAGCTTCCACCTGCGTTCTCCCTAAACGGTTCGGTGACTGCGGGCAATTCTTCCCAGACCACAGATGGAGCGGCAGCCGTATTGGTTATGGAAAAAGGCAAAGCCGCCGCGCTTGGACTTAAACCGCTGGGCAAGTTTCTGGGGTTTGGCGTCGCCGGGTGCAAACCGGATGAAATGGGCGTCGGACCTGTATATGCGGTGCCGAAGGTATTGCAGAAAACCGGGTTATCCCTTGCCGATATTGGGCTGGTAGAACTTAACGAGGCGTTTGCCTCTCAGTCGATATATTGTATACGCCAACTTGGTCTGAATTCGGACATTGTCAACGTGAACGGCGGGGCCATTGCCATAGGCCACCCAATGGGGGCGACGGGCGCCAAGCTGACAGCAACATTGCTCTATGAGATGCGGCGGCGGGACGTCAGATACGGCATGGTCACCATGTGCATTGGCGGCGGCCAGGGAGCCGCTGGAATATTTGAATTATCATGAGATAGTGTTAGGCAAAAGAGCTTACACTTTAAAACGCTATAAATCTAAATGACTGAGGTGTTGAAATGGAGGAGGTCCGCTTAGTTGACATTCGGGAAGAAATACTTTCCGACAATGACGATTTGGCAGCGGCATTGCGTGAACAAATGAAGAATAACGGCGTGTTCCTGGTCAACTTAATGGCGTCGCCTGGGGCAGGCAAAACCAGCCTTATACTGAAAACAATAGAAAAGCTGTCCAAACGGTACCGTATCGGCATCATTGAAGGAGATATCGATTCAATCGTGGATGCGCAAAAAGTATCGTCTCTTGGCGTACCGGCTGTTCAGTTACGGACAGGTGGCGTTTGTCACCTGGACGCGGCGATGATTGAGGCGGCAATGAACCAGTTGGACTTGGATAGTATTGATTTGCTGATTGTTGAAAACATCGGAAATCTGGTGTGTCCGGCTGAATTTGATATCGGCGCAAATGTGCGGGTGATGATATCAAGCGTGCCCGAGGGGGACGACAAAGTCCTGAAATATCCGCTGATGTTCTCCATATGCGACGCGCTGGTGGTCAATAAAGTCGATTATCTGCCCGATCCCGGTTTTGACGTCGGCGTGTTCTGGCAGCGGGTACATAACCTGAACCCATCAATCCACGGATTTGAACTGTCCTGCCGCACAGAACAGGGCGTTGATGCATGGATTGACTGGCTGGCGGGTGAAATAGCGCGCGCCGGTATTCAGGAGAATGTGAAGTTGAGCGTCATTAATAATTGTGAATGCTAATTCAATGAGAGAGGTGACATATGAGTCCTGCAATGATTAGTTTAATCGGTTTGTTATTTGCTTTGGCCATATTGATAGTTATGTCCTATAAAGGCTATCCGCTGCCATTTGTCGGGTTGCTGGTTACTGTTGTCGTGTACGTGATAGAGACAATCTTGACGCCGGAGGGGCCCGGTATTGTTATATTGATGAAAGAGACGTTCATGTCCGGTTTTGTCAGCTTTACCAAAGGTTATTACCTGCTTCTGCTGCTCAGCACCGTGTTTGCGATGCTGATGGCTGACAGCGGCTGTGCTGAAGCCATTGCCACCACCGTGGTGCAGCTGACTAAAAAATTCCCGGGCCGGGAACGCTACGCGGCGGTCTTTGCGATTACCTTTATCGGGTTTATATTGTCTACGGGCGGAGTCAGCGCGTTCATCATTGTGTTTGTCTGTATGCCCATTGCCAAGAGCCTTTTTGAACAATTGGATGTACCGTGGCATTTGTTCCAGATTTACACGCTGGGTGTCGGGACATTTACGTTGTCGGCACTGCCGGGTATGGCTTCCGTCAACAACATTATTCCCACCCAGTATCTGGGAACCACCGCCATGGCAGCGCCTATGCTCGGGATTATTGGCTCGCTGGTGATTATTGCCTTCGGCGTCGTTTACGCACTGATCGCTGTCAGAAAGACCATTGTGGACGGCGAAGGGTTCATGAAAACCGGCGCAAGGATCGCAGCAACACAGTTTGCCAAAGAAAAATACGCACAGGACGTCAGGACATGGCAGGCATTTATTCCCCCGTTAGCTGTCCTGGTGGTGCTGAACATACTTGGGCAGGCGGCGGAAGTCGCGATGCTGTCCGGTTGCATTCTCTGTTATGTGATGTTCAGGAGAAATCTGCCTGACGTCATACGAAACACTGTACTGAAAGCGTCGGACAACGCGGCTATGGTTGTCTGCACCACATCCATCATCGTCGGATTCGGCGCTGCCGCCTCATCTACCCTGGGCTACCAACTCGTCCTCGCCAAATTGAATGAACTAAACTTGTCTCCCATCTGGCAGATAGTTCTGACAGGCAACATCATTGCCGGCCTTCTGGGTTCTTCCGCCGGAGGCGTCAGCGTGACGCTGTCCCAGTTCGCGGATCAATGGTTAGCAACCGGTTTAAATCCGGAAGTCATTCACCGCCTCACAGCAATGGCCGCCCAGGGCCTGGATTCACTTCCGCATGCTTCCGCCATTGTGGTTGGTTACGCCGTTTGCCGTACAACCCATAAGGATTCCTATAAACATACGTTCTGGACGAGTGTGGCTGCCACTATCCTTGGCGTCATAGTGGCCGCAATATTTGCCTCGTTTGGTGTTGTCTGATGTTTCTATACAACAATATACAGAAAGGGGCAAACAGCCTTGTTTAAAGAAATACTTTTGAATACAGATAATGGCACCGCCACCATTACGCTGAACAGAGCGGCGTCAATGAACGCCCTAACAGTCGATACTTTTCTGGAACTAGCAGAAGCTTTCAACGCGTGTAACGCTGACAGGCGCGTCCGTGCCATACTGGTCCGCGGTGACGGCAAGTGTTTTTCATCCGGTGGAGACATAGCTATGTTCAGTTCCGCACTCAAGGAAACTATTTCGTTTGAAAGGTACAAACGAGACGTACTATGTTGCAGTGAAATGACTTACGCCATTCGGAAATGCCAGAAGCCAACTATTGCAGTGGTCCACGGAGCCTGTTTTGGCGCGGGCATGTCATTGGCGCTGAGCTGTGATTTCCGGATCATCGAGCCGAATACCACCATGAATACGGCGTTTATCAATGTTGGATTTTCAGGAGACACCGGCACCATTTTCTTCCTCAAAGAGATGCTCGGACTGGCCAAAATGACCGAACTGATGATGCTGGCCGATACATTGCAGGCAGATGACATCATGCGGCTGGGGTTGGCAACAAAGATTGTGGAGACGAAGAGCTTGGCAGATGAATCCATCGCATTTGCCTCACGGCTGGCGAAAGGCCCGACAGCCGGATTCGCCCATCAGAAGCAATTATTTTGGGAATACTTTTTCCGAGATTACGAGCTGTTTGCCGCCCGGGAAGCCGAACATATGGCGAGATGCTCCGAGACGGAGGACTTTCGCGAAGCGGTTACAGCTTTTCTTCAAAAGCGTAAACCCGACTATAAAGGGTTATAAAATTAGGATTGGAGTTGGTGATACTGTGCCTGATTGGAAGTTACATTATGAAAACAATATGATAGCTATTGAAGAGGCAGTCAGCAAAATAGAATCGGGCGATGTAGTTTGGGCTGGAAGCTCCTCAGCGATACCTTACGAGTTCCTTGATCTGTTGGCGGATCGCTATGAATCACTTGAAAATGTGACGGTCATCAGCAATTTGTGCTTGAAACCGATTAAAATGCTCAGCGACGCCAAGTATAAAAAGGCGTTTCATTTCATTACCATTTTCGAGGACGCCGTGGAGCGGGCAGGAACAAAAACAGGGATGACCGACGTCAATTCAATTGCCTATTCCTATGTGGTCAAAGCCCTCAGAGATGTTTACAAAGTGAACACCGTGCTGGCGGAAGTGACTGAACCGGACGCGGAAGGAGTTTGCAACGTCGGCCCCCTTGGCACAGGCTGGACGCCGGATATATGTCAATTCGCCACTAAAATCATCGGCGTCGTCAACCGTCAACAGGTGCCGGTTAAAGGGAATAACACCACCATCCATGTCAACGACATACACTGGTTTTGCAGGGGCGATCACCCAATGCCGATATTTACCCAGCCGGAAGTACAAGACATCGACCGACAGGTCGCGCCCTATATTGTCGAGAGGATGAACGACGGTGACACATTCCAGATTGGCCGGGGCGGTTTGGCAAACGCCATCGGTTACGGTCTCAAAGATAAAAAGCACTTGAAAGTGCACACCGAAATTATTACCGACTCTATTGTGGAGCTGGCAAAAGCAGGCGTTGTCGATCATATCAGAACATGCGGCGCCATTGGTAATCAGGAACTGTACGAATTTTGCAGCCATGACATGGTTGAGTTTGGAAGCTGCTATGATATTATTGACCCCGAATCCATTGGCAAAATTGATAATTTTGTCTCCATCAATTCCTGCCTGATGGCCGATCTCACCGGGCAGGTTTGCTCCGAGGCTATTGGCCCGCGGCAGCACAGTAGTGTGGGCGGACAGCTTGACTTTGTCAAAGGCTGCGCCAAATCCAAAGGCGGCCGCTCTTTCCTCTGTCTAAGATCCACTTATACTGATAAAAATGGCAAGATATGTTCCAATATACTGGCTGCATTGCCGCCCGGCGCAGTCATCACAACGCCCCGCACCGAGGTCATGTACATTGTGTCGGAGTACGGCGTGGCAGATTTATATCTAAAATCCATTAAAGAACGCATTAAAGCGATGATCGCCATTGCCCACCCCGATTGCAGGGAAAGCCTGAAAGAAGAAGTGATCCAGCACGGCTTAATGACAACGAGAGATTTTGAATAATTGTCGGCAAAAGTGAGTAGGAGGGGGTGGCTATCTATGGTGAGAGTTATATTGAGTTGCATAGCCTTACCTGGGGCTAGCCCCCGACGGCGATAAATACACCGACGGCACTTCTCCTGTAATAACAGTATTAACCAGAGACACCTTCCTGCTTACGGTAATTTCCTGCCGCTGCAAGGGGTTTACTACGGCTATGACAGAATCCACCTTAAGCCACACCTGAAAATTAACCTGATTGATCCCGACGGCCTCAAAGCCGGTTTCATAATCGACCTGGGCGTTGCCCATGGGAATGATGGTAACGGTGTAATCCGGGCCATGGTTGGCAAAGGCTTGTATGCCCAGCAGAGAGCCTAAGGGCATGGATATTTTTTCCTTTTCCAGGGTTACCAGCTTTCCGGATACATCCATTGCCACGCGGCTGCAAATATCGTTTACCAATAGAGTATTGACGGACATGGATAATATCCTGCCGTCCCCATCCGTTGTCCTTTCATAAAAATCGCTGGAGGAAACACCAAGCTCCTTGACTATTTCTCCCACGCTGTCATTAATTACCGCGTTTATTTTAGTTTTACTTTTCATATCCACCACGGTCAGAACCGAAGGCATCAGCCGTTTGTCCAAGCTATAAACTCCTGATGCTGACAATATCATAATTGCTAAAATAAAACACACAAATACCGCCCGAAACCGGGATTTATTTTTTTTCTCACTAAAAGACGCCCTTTCTTTAGAGCGTCTTTTTCTCTTGCGCCGGAAAAACCTTTGAATCCTCATTCCTATCCCCTGCCTAAATGCTGCTGATTTTATATCATATGCACAAGCAGTGCCCGGAAGTCCCTTTATTCCTGCGCCGTTTTATATTTTACCAGCTTTTGCTTTTCGGCCGATTCCAATATGCTGGATATAACTTCAATATCTCCAAGCTCCTTTTCAGGAGTAGATACTATTTCCGCATTGCTTCTAACCGCTTCATAGAAATTGCTAAGCTCATGATAATAACCTTCATTGGGGGCATAGGGAATTGCGTCGTGGTAACCGTGATTATAAGACACGTTTACATAACCGCACTGCTTATCCTCCAAATATATTTCCCCATTGGTTCCGAATATTCTAAAGCCCACAAAGGGCGCTTGTGTTTCCTTTCCCACGGCATAAAACGAATAATGCCCTGCTATGTTATCATCGTAGGTCAAAAGGGCGTTTATGCAGGAATAAGGGGAGAAATCCACATCCGACGGGTATCCGAAGGCATACAGGCTATTTACCTTGCCGAACAAAAACCTATGTCTTGCAATATGGTGGATGGCCGAATCCAAGAATATGCCGCCTTTAAATTCCGGATGCTGCCTCCATTCTGTGGCTGCAAACGTATCTCCCAGCATTTCCTGCTCAAAATCGGTTACATAATTATCTATAAAATATATAACATCCCCTATTTTGTCCTCCGAAATCAAATTTTTTATTAGTATATTCTCATTATCATACCTATAGTTTTCAGCCACCATAACCTTAACCTCATACTTATCCTTTAGCTTTATAAGCTCCTTGGCCGCTTTCGCCGTGGACGCGAAGGGTTTTTCCGCTATCAAATGCTTGCCGCTTTCAATTACAGCTTTGGCGCATTCGTAGTTTTCGTATATGGGAACCATCGTATCGACAGCCTCTATATCCGCGTACTCAAGCATCCGCGTAAAGCTGTTATATGCTGATTCACCGGGAAGTCCCAGTGATTGGGCCGCGGCTGTCGCCTTGCTCAGATCCGAATCGCAAACCGCCGCTATTTCAAATTTATCGGTAAGCCTGTTGAACGCGGGAGAGTGCAGCCTTTCCCATGCTTTTCCCAAACCAATTATTCCAATTTTTATTTTTGTCATGATAATGCCTCTCTTTCGTTTTTTATATCTTTACTATTTTCTCACTTTTTTTAGAATTTATTACAGGTACGAAAGATTGGGCATGAACCACAGAAACTTATTTCCGCGTTATTGCTTAGGCATCCTCATGCAGCTTCTTGCAGCTTTCCCTAATATTTAGCATAGGCTCAAGTATTTTAATTTTCTTCTTTACCGTTTTCTTCTGGATAAGCTTGTCTAACAGCCTTGCGGCTTCCTCCGCCATCTTGTATAAATTGATGCTCACCGTCGTCAGCGTAGGATTGAAGAAGCCAGAAAACATAATATTGTCAAAGCCCGCAATGGAAATATCGCGGGGAATTTGATAGGAGTTTTTAACAAAAAAATTCATAACGCCCATCGCCATGATATCGCTGGCGCACAATACAGCTGTTCCGCCCATCATATTTTTGATGATATACTCACCGGCTTTATAGCCCCCGTGAACGGAGTTGTCGCAATTAAATATATAGTCATCGCAGATTTTGATTCCTTTTTCGCCAAGCGCCTTTTTATAACCATTCAGCTTTTCAACACTGGGCTTGTAACCGGCCGGTGTATTGACAAAAAAAATGTTTCTGTGTCCCAAGCTTGTCAGATAATCTGTGATAAGATACATGCCCATTTCTTTATCGGAATTGATGCAATATATATTGTCGTCGGTCATATCCTCACAGACTAGTACGGTTGGAATTTGCCTGGACACATTCCTTACGTGGGCGTTTAATTTTTCATCAAGCGGCCGCCCTCCCGCATAAATAATACCGTCTACTTGCTTTGACACCAGCGTGTTAGTGATTTTTATCTCCTCATCCACATTATCGTCGGTATTACAAATCATCACCGAATAGTTTTTCTGGCTGGCTATATCCTGTATAGCCCTTACCATTTCAGAATAAAACGGATTGTTGATATTAGTGATAACGACCCCGATCGTCTTTGATTCTTTTTTTGCAAGCCCCTGCGCCAAACTATTCGGAGTGTAATGATTCTCTTCTATGACCTTCAAAATCTTCTGTCTGGTTTCTTCCTTTACATGCCCCGTATTATTTAAGACTCTGGAGACGGTCGTTATCGAAACTCCTGATTTTTCCGCGATATCGAAAATATTCATAAATAAAAATCCCCTCTGTTCCCATTTTAAATTTCATTATAATACATTTTTTTAATGCAGTAAATACAAAGCTCGCAATATATACCGGATATTTATTGTAATTTTACATAATTTATTCTTGACAATCATATTATTTTAATATAATATCAACATGCAAGCGCTTTCCGAAAGCGCTTGCGAAATACTCTTGCAAATGGAGTTGAGAGAATGACCATCGGATTTATTGGACTGGGAATTATGGGTGAACCCATGGCGCGAAACATTATCCAAAAAAGTATGGAGACAGTCTGGCTGTATGATATAGACAAGGGCAAGGTCAAACAGCTTGAAAACGAAGGTGGCCGCGGAGCTGAAAGCGCGGCAGAGCTTGCCCGGAATTCGGATGTGATTATAACGATGCTTCCCAATTCCAATCATGTGACGGAGGTTTACAACGAAATCCTGACTGTCTTGGACAGCTCGAAGCTCTGCGTGGACATGAGCACAATTTCTCCGGATATATCCGTAGCTCTTGCGGAAAAAGTACGTGCGCGCGGCGGAGAAATGCTTGACGCGCCGGTGGTGAAATCCAAACCCGCCGCGATTAAGGGTGAGTTAGGAATCCTTGTAGGGGGGGATAGAGACAGCTTTGAAAGGGTAAAACATATTTTGCTTTACATGGGCCGCAACGTAATTTATCTCGGCGAAAACGGAAAAGGCCTGATTATGAAGATCGCCCACAACGCCTTGGTAGCCCAGATTCAAAACGGCGTAAATGAAACGCTTTCATTTGCGGTCAAAAATGGCATATCACCAGAGGATTTTGTAACATCTGTGTCCTATGGAGGCGGTCAGAATTTTTATCTTGATTCAAAGAACAGGACAATACAAGAGGGTAATTATCAGACGGCCTTTTCGGTTGAGAACATGCATAAAGACCTTGGAATTATAAAGGATGTCGCCGAAAAGCAAAGTATTCATTTAAACGGCGTTGATTTGGTGAAAAGCGTTTACGATGCGGCTATAGATCATGGCTACGGCAAGGAAGACTTTTCAGCCACATACAAGCTTTTTGCCGGTGGTGATTTCCTTGAGCCTTAAACGCCTGCCTTGACAGGAGCATTACTTATCCTGATACACTCGGAGACAATAATATGAACTCAAATAACTTCAATAACGATGCTATTTTCCTTCTGATCATATTGTTTTCGAATATCGTTCAGGGAATTACCGGTTTCGCGGGAACCGTATTGGCCATGCCCGTCAGTCTTTTCTTTGTAGATATTAATGTCAGCAAGCCCATCCTCAATGTTGTCGGGATGGTGTCGGGCCTGTATGTATGCTTAGTATCACACAGGCATATCCAATACAAAGTGGCCGCGAAAATATTAGTTTTAATGCTGCCGGGAATACTCATGGGCTTTTACGCACTGAGGCTGCTCAAGGATTATGAGGCGGTTCAGCTCAAAATACTGGGGATTTTTGTACTGTTGATAGGTGTGTATAACATGCTTAAGGCTAAAATGAACATCCCTCCTAAAAGCATGCGGCCTCTTATAGCGGATTGCTTCCTCTTTCTGGCGGGATTGTTCCACGGCATGTTTGTTACCGGCGGGCCCTTACTGGTGATATTTCTGACCGGTGTAATCAAGGACAAGAGCGAATTCCGCGCTACAATTTCGTTTATATGGGTTGTGCTTAACACCATCATTTTTATTCAGCACGCCATAACAGGCTGCTTTACAACCTCAACAGCCTTGCTCACGGTATACGCCGTTCCTGCTATGTTATTAAGCATGTTAATCGGGAACAAGATACATAACAGAATGAACCAGAAGCTTTTTCTGGATTTAACCAACATCTTACTGGTTTTATCAGGCACAAGCCTGCTTTTAAAATAAGATAAGATCAATCTTAAGGAGGAAAATTTAATGAAAAAATTTCTATGCGCAGCATTATCGGCTATTTTACTGATTTCTCTAGCCGGCTGCGGCGGATCCTCTCAGAGCGGAACGCCTTCCCCTTCCGCAGCGAATACGCAGTCAGGTTCGCCAACGAGCTCACCGACTCCGGATCAGGCCGAACAGGCAGAGCTAAGATTTTCCTGGTGGGGCTCAGACACCCGCCATGACCCCTATCAGGCGGCGATGGCAAAGTACATGGAGAGCAATCCCGACGTCAAGATATCGGGGGAATTTCAGGGCTTTGACGGCTATAAGCAGAAAATCCTGACGCAACTCGCCGGGGGCATGGAACCTGATTTAATGGTGCTGGATGGGCCGTGGTACCCGGAGCTTACGTCTAAGGGGGATTTCTTTGCTGATTTGAATGAAACACCCGGTTTGTTTGATTTTTCCCACATGGATGGACAAATTGTTGACGATTACGGCTATTACGACGGCAAGCTGATTGCCATTCCCATGGGCTACAACAGCCGCACTGTCATCACAAACTATACAACCGCACAAAAGATCGGCGGCCTCAACTATGGAGAGCGATACACATGGGATTCCCTGTACGAGGACGGCAAGAAGATCCATACCGAATATCCCGATATCTATTTGGCGTCTCCCTGTCCCAGTGAGTTGTTGATCATGACGCGTGAAATTTTAAAGCAGATGACCGGAAATCAGCTTTATAGCGACAACTTTGAACGAGGCTACTCCGAAAACGAACTGTTGTACGCATATGAATGGATCGAAAAATGCTACAAGGACGATGTTTTCCAGCCGCTTGGCGACGCAAACCTTTACGAGGGCAAAGGAGAACAAAATCCGTTGTGGGTAAATGGCAACGTTATATTGTCTTTCCAGTGGACCTCTGGTATTACGCGCTTTAAGGGGACACTTCCCGAAGGCGCGCAGGTAGACGTGATCCCGTACCCGCAGCATCAGAACCAAAAGGATGGCGCCGCTTTGATCCGGCCGATCTTCATGGCGTCGGTATCTAAAAACTCCAAAAGCCCGGAAGCAGCCATAAAATTCATGAACTGGTTCCTGAACGACGCGGAGGCCGGCGCGATACTTGGCTCGTCGAATGGTACGCCCGCATCCTCTGTTCATCAGGAAGCCGCGGAAAAATCCGGCGCCCTTGAACCGCTGATGCTTAAAGGAATCGAATACGGAACGCAAAGCGCAGCCGCGAGAGAAAACGCTAATTCTACAAATTCAGAGCTTGATCAGATCATGCTTGACGTCATTTCTGAAGTTGCAATGGGCAAAACCGCTCCGGCGGAGGCGGTGACAAAGACGATATCAATTGTTGATAAAAAATGCGCTGATTTCAGATAACTAATGTCTTCTATCGGAGAGGTAAAACATGCATGAGACGATTAACAGCAATTTCTTTGTACAGAATATAAACACGAAGTATTTGCCCGAAGAGGACAGGTATCTTTCGGTAAGCGGCAAGGCAAAGCACAGGTTCAACGTTATCGGAGCGGGCAACATGGGTCAGGAGCACATGAGGGTAACGATGCTGGAGGGCCGGTCCACCATTCATGGCATATATGATGTGGAACCTCTGGTAATGGACAGAGCTGAGGAAATGTTTGCCGAACGCTTTCCCGGTCATCCGCTTGTAAAATACAAAAGCCTTTCAACCGCCATTAACGACTCTGATGTAGACGGGCTCATTATCTGCACGCCAAATCATTCTCATCTAGCCATCGTCAGGAAGAGCGTCAAATCCGGAAAGCATATTTTGCTGGAAAAGCCTATGGCTGCCACTCTGGAGGATGCCCTGGAAATAAAAAGGGCTGCGCAGGAGTACAGCGGCGTATTCCAGATCGGCCTTCAATACAGGTATAAGCCTACATACGCGGAGGCTATACACGAGGCTTTGCACCGGGGTTCAATCGGCAGTATAAAGACAATCAGCATCATGGAACACCGCCTGCCTTTCCTGGACAAAATAAAGCAGTGGAATAAATTCAGCAAATACTCAGGCGGAACGCTTGTGGAAAAGTGCTGCCACTACTTTGACCTCATGAATCTGTTTGCGGGCTCGATGCCTGTTTCGGTATATGCCAGCGGCGGAATGGCTGTCAATTTCACGGACTTTGCGTACGGCGGCGCAAAGTCCGACATCCTTGATAATGCCAGTGTTATTGTTACTTATGAAAACGGTGTCCGCGCATGCTTCGACCTTGTCATGTTTTCGCCCATGTTTTACGAAGAGATGGTAATCTGTGGCGACAGGGGCAGGCTTAAGGTGTTTGAAAACGAAGACTTCCTGCCGGATAAGAGGCAAAGTACGCACCTGGAGATGTTGTGCGGAGAAAACGGCGTATCGAAGGTGTCCACCCCGTGTTATCCGTCCGTCATACAGGGCAGCGGTCACTTCGGCGCCACCTATTACGAACACAAGAGCTTTGTGGACGGCATCGAAAATAAAAACAGCTCCGCAGCCACGGTGGATGAGGGTTTTTGGTCGATTGCTGTAGGAGCTGCGGCGGAGGAATCCGTGAAAACCGGTCGTGTTGTAGCTATCAGCGAGATGCTGGAGAGGTAATGTACATGAAACGCTTAAGCAGCAGGCCTTTTAATAATAAGTTCCGGGGAATGATATATATATCGCCGTGGCTCATCGGATTTGCCGCGTTCCAGTTTTATCCCCTTTTGGCGTCGCTATACTATTCCTTCACGGATTTCAACATGCTCAGCAAGCCTAACTTTATAGGCCTAAAGAACTATATTGATATTTTTACATCCGACACAAGCTTTATGGATTCGGTTAAGGCAACGTTCAAATATGTTATAGCGGTTGTACCCTGTAAGATCATTTTCGCGCTTGTTATGGCGGTATTATTGAACGCAAAGCTTAAAACCATGAATTTCTACAGGACGATTTATTATCTGCCGTCGATTTTGGGCGGAAGCGTTGCTGTTTCGCTGCTATGGCGCTTTATGTTTATGAAGGAAGGAACCGTAAATATGCTTTTGGGGAAGCTGGGCATAGCGTCCGTAGGTTGGTTGTCCGATCCCGGTTTGGCGATTTTTACACTGGGCGCGTTGCAGGTGTGGCAGTTCGGCTCGCCGATGGTACTGTTTCTCGCCGCTCTAAAGCAGGTACCCGCAGAAATGTATGAATCGGCTAAGATTGACGGCTCATCGCCCCTGCACAGCTTCTTCAAAATCACTTTGCCGTTTATAACGCCCATTGTACTGTTCAATATTGTCATGCAAACAAACAACGCGTTCCAAGAATTCACGGCTGCGTTCATCGTGACAAACGGCGGCCCGATGCACGCCACTTATCTCTACGCCATGAAGCTGTACGAGGAAGCGTTCAATTTTTATAAAATGGGTTACGCGTCGGCGCTTTCCTGGATATTGTTCATAGTTATATTCATATTTACGATCATCATCTTTAAGTCGGCAAACCTATGGGTCTTCTACGAGGACAAGGAGGAGTAGAAATGAAAAGGAGGCGTAAAGCGTTTATCAAATCCGCCGTCAAAAACATTTTGTTTACCGCAATCGGTTTCGTTTTGATTTATCCTATGATATGGATGTTTTTCGCGGCGTTCAAGTCAAACCATGAGATATTTGCATCCATCAAGCTTCTACCCATTGAATGGATATGGGACAATTTTTCCAAGGGTTGGGCCGGAACAGGCCAGTATAACTATACGCTGTTTTTCACAAACTCCATCAAGCTTGTCGTTCCTGTTTTGGTTTTCACAGTGATATCCAGTGTTTTGATTGGTTACGGGTTTGCCCGTTTCCATTTCGTGGGACACGGGTTTTTATTCATGCTGATGATCTCAACGATCATGCTGCCGAATTCCATAACGATCATTCCCCGCTATATTATTTTCAAAAATCTAAACTGGGTAAACACGTACATGCCCTTTTATATTTCCGCGCTATTCGGCACCTCCGCATTTTTTAATTTTATGATGGTGCAGTTTTTCCGGGGTATACCCCGGGAGCTGGACGATGCGGCGCAAATAGACGGCTGCGGCACATTCAGGACGCTTATATATATTCTTTTGCCGTTGGCGAAGTCCGCAATCCTTTCAGTTGTTTTGTTCCAATTTATGTGGACATGGAATGACTTTTTTAACTCTATTATTTTCCTGAACGACCCAAAAACATACACAGTTTCCCTGGGGCTCAGGATGGCGATTGACGCGGCCCAGATGACCAACTGGAATCAGATTCTGGCAATGTCTCTGGTGTCTATCATTCCACCGACGCTGTTGTTC
>Ga0153938_1000189_pt1 | contig 23459 bp, 26 predicted proteins | sample TSNY022MetaG_FD_104740 | JGI IMG/M metagenome (GOLD analysis project Ga0153938, IMG submission 104740) | Attine ant fungus gardens microbial communities from New Jersey, USA - TSNJ022 MetaG | ecosystem: Host-associated > Fungi > Mycelium > Unclassified | place: USA:New Jersey: Brendan T. Byrne... | reverse complement strand
GAAAATACGAAAATCAATATTGATACCGCTGAAAACGGACTTGTGACCGTTCAGAAATTCAAGGATGATCCTGATAAGTACGATTTTATTATTATGGACGTTCAAATGCCTGAAATGGATGGGTATGAAGCGACGGAAACAATTCGCGCGTTGGATATTCCAAAGGCGAAGACCATACCTATCATCGCAATGACAGCTAATGTTTTCAAGGAAGATATTGATCGCTGTATCGAGAGCGGAATGAACGACCATTTAGCAAAGCCGATTGACGAAAATGAAGTTATTAAAAAAATAAGTTTCTATTTGAACACGTTAATGAATTGATATGAAACCCGTATCTGAAGGCTCTACAGTTCGTCATAAGGAGGGCATACTTTTATGAGTGACTTCGAAATGCTCTCTATCATCTTGATAATTTTGGGAATTGTTGTTGCAATTTTCATTGCATATATCGACCACACGACGAATAATATATTTTCATGTTCTTCTTTCTAGTCCCATTGATTTTATTGGCTTAGTAAAAAGTGATTAATGATAAAAAATAAAATAAGTTCTTGACATCCAAAATAAAGTACTCTATTATATAGAGTATAAAAAGGAGGTTGTTATATGAAAAGCAAAGTAGAAATTGCATTAGAAGATGTTATAATGATTAAAAAGGTAATTGAAAAAACACAGCAAGATTTTTCGAGGATTTCTAGTTTTTTCCTTTGGATTGGTATTATTAATTTTCTGGTTTTTATTTTGGAGCAAATATCCTATTATATTAGAAATATAATGGGGCTTCTCTCTTCTGCTTACATGGCACTGGAAAAAATATGTATAGTATTTCCGATCATTGCATATATTGTTTGCTTTTTATATTTTCGTAAAAAAATTATTGGAAATCATAATGATATCAGTAATGGTATGTTGAAGGTCTGGGGAATTATTTTAATCGGCTCTTATATTTTTAAGTATTTATACATCATGCTGCTTCCAAGCACAGAGATAGATTTTGTTAATGGACTATGGAGATGCTCTGAATTAATCATATTTTTGCCTATTATATTCGGGCACTTTATGACCGCTATTTTGACAAAAAGCAGGCTTTTAATTATTGTTACATGTATTGAAAATCTTATCTTCTTTGCTTTATTTACAAGTATGAGAGAAGTTTCATATGGCACTTTAGGCGGAATTGGAACAAGAGTTTCTCTTAGTAGTGCATTTGTGAGAATTGTGATGATACTTGGAATGATTTTACTTGGAATCTATTTAAAGAAAAGAGGAAGTAGTATACATGGAAATAAATACGATACCGGAAGCATTTCAAACTAAATTAAGAATCGCTATTATGTCCGCATTAATTACAGGCGAAAGAACTTTTAAGGAATTAAAACTATTTACAGAATCTACGGATGGGAATTTAGGTGCTCAATTGTCAAAACTAGACAATTTAGGATATTTAACAATCAGGAAAGAATTTATAAATCGAAAACCTCAAACAACATATTCTTTAACTCATAAGGGAATCACAGAGTTTAAAGAATATGTATATATGTTGGAAAATTTATTGAGAGATAGTGGCTATTATTAAAGAGTTAGAATTTATATGCTGTTTGCTATAACATAAAAATTTTAAAGATTTCAGTTTTGTTCAGCTATTTTACTTTTTCATTTGAGTCCATTCGTGAGTCCGTAAAAAATAGATGTGGTAAAACGCGCCTTTTCATCAATGTTTCAGATCAACAGTAATATTTGAGTTTCGTCTCCCTGATAGTTATTTCTTTGAACTTGAATGTAGTCGAATGTGGAAGCGCCCCTTTCTTTTAAAATTATGGGTCTTTATGATAATTTGCATAGCGATAAAGATTTGATTACTTTTTTGATTACTCATTGATTACCATAGTCTGAAACCCCTTTAAATAAGGACATTTTTTAAAACTCATTCTCGCAGAGGCCGCAAGTTCAAATCTTGTCGCATCGACTCCTTGGCAGGGGCACCGCAAAGCTTGCAAATATGGGCTTTGCGGACTTTTTTTATTTTTGAGTTATTCTGTCTGTACCCCTAAAAATCGAGTGTTCCCAAAAATCGGATTGCTTGCGTTTCTTATCCAAATAATCCTGCTGATGCAAGCGATATTTCACTTAAATCATTTTCGCTTGTATTCAATCTATGCCGATTGAAATGGGAATATATATTCAGCGTGGTTTGTGCGTCACTATGCCCTAACCAGTAGTGTAGTTTTTTGATATCCCATCCTTTATTTATCAGCATAGAGGTCCAGCTATGTCTTAACTTATGCAATGTGATTTCTGGACGTCCGAACTTCCTTGTAGCTTTAGAAAAGAGTTTGGATATATAATCTGGGTCATAACATGTGCCATCTTCTCATGTAAAGATATATCCATCGTCATTCTTATAATCATTTCCAAAGAACTTTTTATTTTCTTGTTGCTCTTTACGAATCTGTTCCAGACATTTCACAGCAGTATCGAACAGGTTTAAAACACGTTTACTGGAATGTGTTTTTGTGGAATCCTCCGCTTCATAGACAACCTGCTTGCTGCTCAATCTAAATCGTAATACTCTTTTAAAAGGCTAACATTTTCACTAACTGTGATTCTGTTAGCTTTTCTAATATCCTGTGAAACTCTTGAATCACTTTCTGTTTCATCCTGCAAACTCTCCCCAGACTGTATTTGGTTGAGCGAAATTCCTTTTTGCAATCCGAAAATGTCCATGACAATATTATAAACTCGAACATATATTCCGCCAATCGAAATTTTCTTTATACTTGATTTAAAATTCAAGGAGATTTTTGTTTCGTGTTTTATGGAAATCCAAGCGAGTTTGGCAGTGTTTTGCTTTCTTTCTACTTAACAATAAGTTGTATGGCCGCTTTAAATCCTGCTTTGAAAAAGTATGCTTCTCGTTTTTCGATAATAAAATCAATTGTATTAAGGAAAATTCCTTTTTCACTGTTGGGAACATAAGATTCAATGTATGTTAATAGTTCCTTGTCGATTTTTATTAAGGCTTCTTCCGTTTTTTCAGAATCGGCACAGATATAATATAATTCTTGTGCTATGTCCATAGTAGTCCCTCCATATTTGTATGATTTTTGGCTTTCTTTGTAATAATACCTTTTATAGAGTATTGGCTATAGATAGCCAATACTGTTATTACCATTTTAATGCAATAATAAAAAAAAGGCAATAGCAAAAGGAAAAAATATATGATTGTATTTGATAGACTATGGGATACCATGAAGGAAAAGGGCGTGTCGCAGTATGCTCTTATTAATACCTACAAAATTAGTGAGTCGCAACTGACCAGATTACGGAGAAATGAGATTGTGAAAACTGAAATATTGAGTAAGTTATGTGTAATATTGGATTGTAGAATTGAGGATATTTGTGAATTTAAAAGAGAGAATGGATAGATAGGGGATGTAATAAATGCCTTTATTCTAAGTATTTACAAGGCTATACATGGATTCAATAGAACTTCTCCCAATCTACGTTTAGCCAATTCGGGACGCAGAGGCCGCAAGTTCAAATCTTGTCGCATCGATTTTTCCTGGAAGATACCGATAAAACGGTATCTTTTTTCTTTGATTACCTTTGATTACTCGTGATTACTTTTGGCAACGATTTTGTGATGGCTTGCACATATACGGATTTTGTCTGTAAGTCAGATACATCATAGGTATAGTAATGTTCATTTACCTGTTCAGAATGCCCCATCATAGCAGAAACCACAGTGGAAGGAACACCATTACATTTTAACTTTGAAGAAACAGTGCGGCGATAAGAATGTATGGTTTTGATTGGGATACCTGCCTGTCTGCTTTTCACTTTGGCACAGTCTGAAATTTTGGTAGCAACAATCCTGCCGTTTTCATCAGAAAATACAAACTCTGTAAGATAGCCATATCTTTCTTCTGTTTCTCGGATACGCTTTAACAAATCCCTGATTTCATCCGTAAGGGGAAATGTTCTGGTGCGGCGATTCTTCGCATCCCCTATTGTATGCTGTCCGGTTACCCTGCTGTAATTCTCTGCCTTGCTAACCGTGATACAGTCATCGGATATATCTTCCCATTTCAGAGCCGCTATTTCACCAATCCGAAAACCTGTAAGGGAAGCAAATTCTACTGCAAGTGTGGGTATGTAGGCAGGCCTCTTCAGGTAATCCTCTTGAAACCTTTCATACAGCAAAGCCATTTCCTCGTGGGTAAAGGGGTTGGCAGGCTTTTTGGCATTATGGAGGTTTCATCAATTAATTTATGAAATAGAAATGCTTAATTTCCTGATTCAGTCTGTTTAATAATATCCCAGTAGACACTTACGGTTTCCCGATTGATGCCAAGTTTTCGGGCAACCTGGCTTTTTTTGAAGCCTTTTCTCTTTTGTTCTTGGATTTTTGAATAATTCATCCAATCAACCATCCTTTCTTCACCTCCAAATGACAGTATATCATTCAGTGATGTTCATTAATAGTTGCTGGATTTTATTTGCCTAAATCTGCTGGTTATAGTTTACCACTTACAAAAAATCGAAGTTATGTAGATTCTGGTGGAAATATCGATAAAAATCTTATATAATGAGTATTAAAGATATTCTCCATATAATTGTTATAACAGAAATCGGAATTTTTAGAGTGGTTGTTATAATGAGAGAGGTAGTTTTGGGAAGAACTAAAATCAGTTATATGATGAAAAGGCATTACAAAATACAACAGTTAGCGATTCTAAAATTAAAGAAGAATTCGCTTAATGAGGTTCAATTTATGAAATGTGAATGTGCATATTGCAAAAATAATAATGATTTCGATATACCTAGCGATATAATTGAAAGTCTTGAAAATGGGAATTTAGTTTTATTTTGTGGTGGAGGGATTAGCACAGAATCAAAGATTGTTTTTCCAAATAGTTTTTATGAGACTATATGTTATGAATTAGACGAAAAACCTATCTATTCCTTTAGTAATCTTATGTCAAGATTTTGTGAACTCCCAAACGGTAGAAAGAAGCTAATAAAGAGGATAAGAGATAGGTTTAATTACATTAAATCATTTCGTGAAATTTATGATTCGGCAACAAGATTTCATAGGGAATTATCTAAATTTTATATGATTGATACTATTGTTACAACAAATTGGGACGATTATTTTGAAGAGCAATGTAGAGCTGTCCCGATTGTGACCGAGGAAGATTTAGCATTGTGGGATTCATCATATCGCAATGTTTTAAAAATTCATGGCTCTGTCAACAGTATAGGTACAATTATCGCTACCGACGAAGATTACGAAAGATGTTATAATGAATTATCAGAGAATCTTATAGGTGGAAAATTAAAGGATATTTTAGCCACAAAGACGGTTGTTTTTATTGGGTATTCATTTGGGGATGAAGATTTGAATAAAATATTGCAGTTCGTTAAAGATAAAATGCAAAGTTATACTCCGCATTTATTTATTGTAACCATTGATAAAAATTTAAATGAAAAAGTAGATTATCCAAGCAAATCTATTATACATACAGACGGGACATTCTTTTTACATAAGCTTAATAACTACTTAGTGGGAAAAAAATATATCAATACCTTACAGGGGGAAGAAGTTATTGAAAGAAAATATAGCGAATTAGTGACTGCTCACTCATTAATTTCTGATATGGAAATTGAAAAATTTCCGAATAATTTGTATACGTTATTTTATCAAGATGGAATGATTCATGCGTTTGAACGATTTTTAGAGATGAGAAACTCTGGCATATATTATCGTCCAGGATATATTTATAATGTATCAAGTGGATATAAAGAAAAAATAAAAGATTATCATGACAAAAAAACATACTTTGATGAAATGTATTTTGAGGGCTATTTATCAGGATTAGTTGCATTGCTTATGAATGAGGATGAACTTAACGGTTTGCCTTTCTACTGCAAACCACCAGATGAATTTTTTGTTGAATTGACTGATTATCTTGAAAGTATACAAAATAATATAGAGAGTGAGTATTCAGATTATGCAAAAAAGTTTGTCGATGAACACAATTTTGAAGGTTTAGTTTGGCACCACACTCCATATGGATAAGTTGTATAAACTATGAGAAGGATAACACACAACAAACTGGGATTTGTAAAAGTAAAGGAAGGAAACAAAATGAATAGAATGTCAGCAAGATTTGTAGCAAAAAAAAGTTGGTATGAGTGCAACATGGGTATATGATATGTGGAAATATATGGGTTTGGTTATTAAAAACAAATTTGGTGATTGGGTGTTAACAGATTCGGGAAGAAAAATTGGTGGTAGAATGTCAGAAGGTAATCATTTGTCTGTGCCAACATTTGAATTTGAAATAATAGAAAAAAAGATGATAGATTTTTACAACAAACATAGAAAAAAGAAAAAGCTCAGTTTGTCAACTTATCTATAACCTGTAGATATTGTTATAGCTATAATTGGAAGGGATATATGACGTGATTGCAGAAATAAAACATAAAGTAGTTGCTCAAAGTTCAGAAGATCAGTTGACAGGGGATATTTTTGGTGTACTGCGTTATCTTCCGTATTCTATAGTTCGGAAGGTTTTGGCAAACTGTATTGAGCCATCGAATATAAGCAAGATTTTGCCCGAGCCACACCTGTTTGATAGAAATAGCAATTGGGGAAGGTGTGTTAATTTTTGACCTCGTTACCCATCATCAAAAACTGAACCAGACGTTGTAATGGACTTCGGAGATGTTGTAGTTCTCGGAAAACAACTTAATTTGTTCAGACATTGCCAGCTTGTTGCAAGAAAAAGGATTTGATAGGTTCAGAGGGTTTGATATGATGAATAAAGATACAATGGCAGCGTTTAAAACTGTACGAGAAGGGCATAAGGATGTAGAGAAATTTATTTCAAGATGCATAGAGTTTATGGAAGTTAAGAAGGAATTTTTACTTGCTCTAAGGACCAGTAGCATTAAGTTTTTACGCTGGAATACGGACAAAGACTATAGGGGGTGGTCTTAGCTTAGCTTCATTATTGTGTTTCAATGTGTAAAAGACAAAAAGATCCCTCGAAGTGATTGGCGTGATGGTTCATTATATGTTTTAGACTACGCAAAGCATTTGACGTGAGATATGATGATTTCTTTGTTGGGATTGAGTAATTATTTATATGCATTACATATGGTCGGTTTGAGCATAAAGTGTATATGTTGTTTATTTATTGTCAAATTAATTTTGTAATAGGGAGAAATAACTAATGATAGTTCTTACTAATGAGTATTTAAATTATAACCCACCCTTACCACCAGTATTATATCATTATTGTTCAACGCAAGCCTTTTTAAGTATTATTCAAAACAGATCAATTTGGTTATCAGATGCAGACAAGACTAATGACAAAATGGAACTAAGATTTATCTTTAAAGAAATAAAAAAAGTTATTGATGTTGCAATAAATTCTTATAGCAGTCAATATGATGATGAGATATTATGTTATGTAAAGGAAACTTCTTTTAAAATAATTGAGAATTTATTTAATAAAACTGCACCTATCGTTTCAAATGGAAAATTTTTTTTAACATGTTTTTCTGAAGATGGAGATTTATTAAGTCAGTGGCGAGCATATGCTAATAATGGAAAAGGAATTGCTATAGGTTTTAATTCTAATTTATTTGCAGGATTTGCAAATAGTACATCATACGGGTTTACAAAAATTATATATAATGAAAATATTCTTTGCGAATTTTTACAAAAGGCAATTAATGAACCGTTAAAATGGGCAATGGATAGTTGTATAGATGAAACCACCAGGGAATATGATAAGGATGATTTAATATTTCAAATTGCAATTTTAATTCAAGGAATTTGGCAAGAAGGGTTTGTATATAAACATGGTAGTTTTAGTGAAGAACGAGAGTGGCGCATATTTCGTAGAGCACAATCTTCAAACTTTAATGATGATGATGGAGTAGATGATTATGGGTATGCTGATTTTCTAGAAGGATTATTTATTAATAATGAAAAATATCTAGGGAATTTTAGTCGTAGTCAATTAAAATATAGGTACACAGATAATGACATTCGATTGTATTATGACTTATGTTTTGAGAAATGCAAAAAAGACATAATCAAGGAAATAATTTTAGGTCCTAAATGTGAAATTGCAGAACTTGACTTGAAATTGCTTTTAGCTCAAAATAAATATATTGAAGATGTATGGACAGATAGTATCAAGATAATTAAATCTGAAAGTCCTTATGTATAATATATTTTAATGAATGCCATTCCAGTAGCCGAAATAATATAAGCGAATATACAAGTTCTCCTTTCTGAAAGGCTTTGTCGAATCTAGGAATCGTTGTGTCAATCTTAGTAGCGTATATCAACCACACAAAAAAGTGACCGCCAAGCCAAAGGATAGTCACTTTTTCATAAATTGATTAAATTTGGGCTGACCGTCTATCGGCAACACCTTTTATCTAATATCATCTTAACAAAATTTTCATGAATTGTCAAATATGAATGTGTTATTTAGAACTTAACTAACTTCCAAACTAACTTCCACCCCACATCTTCCAAAGTGGAAGTTACTTTAAAAACTATCCCTGCAAAAGTTGAGGTCTGCAAAAGTTGACACAAAAAAGTAATTGACAAAATTTCCACTATTTGCTATACTATAGTTAGTTGGCACTAACTTAAAAAATAATTTTAATTATGGGTTGAATTATGGGTGGTCCAATTATGGTTCGGGAAGTGCTGCACGAGTAGTAGGTGTATCATTTTCAAAAGTAATACAGGTAATTAATATGCAAACTGGCTCTTGGCCGACGAATGCTTGGAGCTATTTAGATGATTCTGTTATTCAGTTTGCACTATTTCTAACAATTGTAGTAATAGTTTTTGGAATTATATTACTGATTTCTTCAATTAGAGATAAAATGACAAAAAATTAAAAAATTGAAAGTGGTAGGTAAATAGGTTCTTTCCAAAGTTTATTGAAATGCCAACTATTTGATATCCTTTAACACATCCAAGTCTGGTCAATCTTATCACCTGAATTTTGTTATCTTCATCTACCGTGTTTTCTAATATTACATTATCAAATATTCCCCTGAATGCCAAAATGAATTAAATATTGTTTTAGTATATTTTTATGAAAAACAAAGAAAAAATCTGTGAAACACAAACAAAAATATTTAAAATAAAGAAATAATGTTGACATCAAAGATTCGTAATGTTAAATTATAGTCAGGAACAAAGTTGACAATCAAAATATTCTTGGCCGGGAATAGAAGGAAATTATTATTTTAAGTGAGGTAAAGGCAATGAAAGCATTAGCGAGATATGGGAAAGAGTTTGGCGGATATCGAATAATTGATGTTCCAAAACCGGTTTGTGGTGAGCACGATGTTGTAATCGAAGTGAAAGCGGCAGCTATATGCGGTGCTGATATGAAACACTACAAAGTAGATAATGGTTCAGATGAGTTTAACTCAATCAGAGGACATGAATTTGCCGGTGAAATTGTTGAAGTTGGAAGCAGTGTAACTGATTGGAAAGTAGGTCAAAGAATTGTTTCTGATAATAGTGCACACGTATGTGGAATTTGCCCGGCGTGTGAAACGGGAGATTACCTGTGCTGCCCGGAAAAGGTTAATTTGGGACTGGATAATAATACTTGGGGGGGTGGATTTTCTAAGTATTGTTTAATTCCGGGAGAGATTTTACGAATTCACAAACATGCGATTTGGGCGATACCGGAAAGTGTGAGCTATGAAGAGGCAGCAGTATTAGACCCGATTTGTAATGCTTACAAATCATTAGCGCAACAGTCACATTTACTTCCGGGACAGGATGTAGTAGTATTCGGAACCGGTCCGTTAGGTCTTTTTTCGGTACAGATTGCGAAGATTATGGGTGCGGTTAACATCGTTATGGTTGGACTTGAAGAAGATACCAAAGTGCGTTTTGGCGTAGCCAAAGAATTAGGAGCGACTCATTTGGTAAACGCTTCCACTGAAAATGTAGTAGAACGCTGTCAGGAAATCTGCGGAAAAGAAAATCTTGGTTTAGTGATCGAATGTTCCGGTGCGAATATCGCGCTTAAGCAAGCGATTGAAATGCTGAGACCGAACGGTGAAGTAGTTCGAGTGGGAATGGGCTTTAAGCCATTAGAATTTTCAATCAATGATATTACCGCATGGAATAAAAGTATTATCGGGCATATGGCATATGACGCAACATCATGGAGAAATGCACTGCGGTTATTGGAAAAGGGAATGATTAAAGTAAAACCGATGATTACCCATCGCGTTGGACTATCAGAATGGGAGAAAGGTTTCCAGGCAATGGCAGATAAAGAAGCAATTAAAGTAATGATTCAATATGACTATGACGACTAAATAGTTAGAACTTTACAATATGGAAAGAGTAAAGAAAGGAAAATATTTATTATGGATAAAAAAACAAATATAAATATCGGCGCCAGACTGGATCGTCTTCCGAACTCAAGCTGGCATGTAAAAATGTGGCTGGTGACAGCGTTTTCGCTTTTGGTCTGCTGGTCAAACGGTATCGGCGGTGCAGTACAGAATATTCTCCTGAATGAACTGCATTGGCTGACGGAAGGCTCCACCCTTCTGGCGTTTTGGACCATAACTTATACAGCAGGTCAGTTATTTGGTGCCTTGATCGGCGGTCCATTGGGCGATAAGATTGGTCGTAGAAAAAGTATTCTTTTATATGAAATAATACATATTATCGCCATGGTATGTGGTGCGGCTTCGCCAAATATCTATGTACTTTATATTTTTAGACTTCTTCAGGGATTTGCGCTGGGAGCTCTTTTGGTTGTTCTGTTTGCTGGATTTACAGAGTATGTTCCGGGCAGAAACCGCGGTACATGGTCAAGCCGTTCCTCTTTCATTGGGAACTGGGCGCATCCGATTTGTAATGGTGTAGCGTTGTTAATTGCTGCAACAGGTGTAAGCTACAACATGAACTGGAGAATTCAGTTTATGGTTCCGTCCGTGCTTTCTATCCTTGCATCAATTCTGATTGCCAGAAAGTTTCCGGAATCTCCAAGATGGCTGGAAGCTCATGGAAGATATAAAGAAGCAGATGAGATTATGACGAAGATTGAAAAAGAGATTGAAGCATCTACAGGAAAACCGCTTCCACCGGTAACAGAAGAGCCGAAGGCAGTAAAACAGCTGCCATATTCCGCGCTGTTTAAAGGAAAACTTTTAAGAAGAACCATTGTTGGAGCACTTGTTTTGATCGGCATGAATACAATCCAGTATACATTGATGAACTGGATGCCGTCGATGCTCCGCTCTCTGGGCTATGATACTTCTCAATCACAATTCATGACCATGTTTGGGCTTTTTGGAGCGCCTTTTGGAATCTTTATCACATCTTTGATTATGGACAAGATCCCGCGGCGAATCATGGGTGTCTCCCTGCTGGCAGGCATGGCGGTTCTGGGAATTATAACAGGTCAGCAGACGAATATGATAGGCCTGATTGTTTTTACTTTTCTTCTGAACACGATTATTTATATGTATGTATGCTACGCGTCGGCAGTATATGTACCGGAAATGTGGCCGACATCGGCAAAACTTTCGGGGTCTGGGTTCTGTAATGCAATGGGACGAGTCAGCAATATCTTCTTCCCCTTCCTTGTAACATATGTAGCAAATTCATTTGGTTCAGGCAGTGTATTTGTTTTGATCTCCATCGTTGCAGTAATGATTGCTATTTGCATCTTGATTTTTGGAGTTGAGACAAGAGGAGAATCTGTCGAAGATATTGGTAATGTATAATATTGCATAGAGAGGAAGTGCGTGAAATGAAAAACACAGAAGCTATTTTAACTGTTCCCGGAAGAATTAAGATAAAAGATGCCGCTATGCCAAGACCAAAAGCCGACGAGGTAATGATCAAAGTAGAGTATGTCGGAATCTGTGGTTCCGATGTGCATGGATTTGAATCAGGACCCTTTATCCCTCCAAAAGACCCGAATCAAAAAATAGGTCTGGGGCATGAGTGTGCCGGCAGCGTAGCAGCGATTGGAGAAAAGGTTACAAAGTTTAAAGTGGGTGACCGGGTTACAATTGAACCGGGCGTACCATGCGGTAAATGCAGATATTGCCTGGAAGGCAAATATAATATTTGCCCCGATGTGGATTTCATGGCAACACAGCCGAATTATCGAGGGGCATTAACGAATTATCTGTGCCATCCGGAAAGTTTTACATACCGCTTACCGGAAAGCATGGATATGATAGAAGGGGCTTTGGTAGAACCGGCAGCGGTGGGTATGCACGCGGCGATGTTGGCAGATGTAAAACCAGGAGACGCAGTAGTAATATTAGGTGCTGGATGTATTGGCTTGATGACTTTGCAGGCTTGTAAGGTTATGGGTGTGTCCGATATTATTGTCGCAGATGTGTTGCAGAAACGTTTGAATCTTGCGAAAGAATTGGGTGCGAAAGCAGTGATAAACGGTAAAGAAGAAGACACGGTTGAAAGAGTAAAAGAGATGGTTGGTGACTTAGGGGCTGATGTGATCTTTGAAACTGCCGGCTCGGTAATCACTGCAAAACAAGCGCCGTTAATGGTAAGACGCGGCGGAAAAATTATGATTGTAGGAACGATACCGGGGGAAACGCCGATTGATTTTTTGAAAATTAACCGTGAGGTTCATATTCAAACAGTGTTCCGCTATGCGAATCGCTTTCCGGCGACCATTCAGGCGATTGAGTCAAAGAAGTTTAATGTGAAATCAATGGTAACGCATAGGTACGGTTATCCGGAGGTTCAGCAGGCATTTGAAGAATCACTGAGTTTGAAAAGTGAAATCGTGAAAAGTGTTATAAAAATAGAAAGTTAAGAGGAAATATTAATGTTAGCAAGTATGAAGTATTGGGAAGAAAAAGCACAAGCAGGCAACTATGCAATTCCCCATTTTAATGTATGGAATGCAGAAATGCTAATGAGTGTTATCGATGCGGCAGCAGAAGCAAAGGCCCCGATTATTATCTCATTTGGAACCGGATTTATAGGCAATACATCCTTTGAAGATTTTTGTTATATGATGTCATCCATGGCAAAGAAGGCGGCTGTTCCGATCATCATTCACTGGGATCACGGCAGAAGTTTAGAAATTGTGCAGAATGCTTATGAGCATGGTATGAATTCGGTGATGCGTGATGCATCGGCATTTGATTTAGAGGAGAACATCCGATTAACGAAAGAAGTAGTTGACTATTTTCATCCATTGGGAGTTCCGGTAGAAGCAGAACTTGGCCATGTGGGAAATGAGACGGTATATGAAGAGGCCCTGTCATCTTACCAGTATACCGATCCAAATCAGGCGGCAGAATTCGTAGAACGCACCGGCTGTGACTCTCTGGCTGTAGCAATCGGAAATCAGCATGGAGTTTACACCTCTGAGCCAAAACTAAACTTTGAAGTGCTGGAAAAGGTACGAAATGCAGTATCTGTGCCTTTGGTATTACATGGGGCGTCGGGAATTGGTGATGAAGATATTAAAAAGGCGATCTCAATGGGAATTGCTAAGATTAATATTCATACGGAGTTGTGCCAGGCGGCGATGGAAGCGGTAAATAGAAATACGGATAAGCCATTTTTAGAATTGGAAAGACGAGTGCGTGATGCAGTAAAACAAAGGGCATTGGATAAGATTGTTTTATTTGGAACAGCAGGAAAGGCGAAAAACGCATGAAAAATAAGGCAGATGTAATTTGTGTCGGAGCAGCGGTGATAGATATACCGCTGCAACCGGTCAATAAGAACATATTTGAAGTGGAATCTTATCCGCTGGAAAGAATTGCAATGACAATTGGCGGTGATGCGATGAATGAAGCGGTCATTATATCACGTCTTGGCTATCAGACAGCGCTAGTGTCAAAGATCGGTGATGATATGGCCGGACACACAATTATGGAAGTGTGTAAGAAAGAAGGTATTTGCACCAAAGGACTTAAAGTGGATAAAAGCATCGACACTTCTATTAATGTCGGATTAGTGACCGAGGACGGCGAGCGGACCTTTGTAACCAACCGAAACAGCAGCCTTTGGAAGATTGATATTGATGATATTAGTTTTGACGGTTTTGCGGAAGCCAGGCTCCTGTCATTGGCGAGTATTTTTAATAATCCTTTGCTTGACTGTCCGGCTTTAGTAAAGATATTTAAAGAGGCGAAAAAGCATTGCCTGACGATCTGTGCAGATATGGTTATGCCTCGTCTGGGTGAGACGCTGGCAGATATTGCAGAAGCCTTGCGCTATGTGGATTATTTTTTCCCCAATTATGAAGAAGCATGCTTACTAACCGCTAAAACGGATTTAGAGGAGATTGCCGATTGCTTTATGGCATATGGTGTGAAGTGTGTGGTAATCAAGCACGGAAAAAAGGGCTGTTTTATTAAGCATGGAAATAAAAAGGCAAAGGTGCCGGCGGTACCGGGTGTGAAAGCTCTGGATACGATTGGAGCCGGCGATAATTTCGTTTCAGGATTTATAACAGCACTTTTAGATGGCAGACCAATCGGAGAATGTGGGCGGTTTGCTAATGCAGCAGCAGCAATCAGCGTGCAGCATCTTGGTGCAACAGCAGGTGTGAAAAGCAGAGAGCAGGTGGAAGAAAGCCTGAACGTATATAAAGGTGCCGCTATCTGGCAGTAAGGTAATGTGGAGGAAGAAAAAGAATGAAAAAGATAGAATTAGCCAGCAGTAAAATAATGGTTTCCAAAATGGGGCTGGGAACATGGGCGATTGGCGGCGGTCCGGCATGGGGCGGTGATAAAGATTTAGATAGCTGTATCGACGCAATCTGTGAGTCGGTGAGATGCAAAATGAATCTCATTGATACGGCGCCGGGTTACAACTTTGGAAATAGTGAAGTGATTGTTGGGAAAGCCCTTCAGAAGCTGAAGCGAGAAGAGGTAGTGCTGATTACGAAGTGTGGAATTGTATGGAATCGAACGGGCAGTTTATTCAATAAAGTTGGTGATGTACAACTCTATAAGAATCTGACAGGAGAATCAATACGCCAGGAAGCAGAAGAGAGCTTAGAACGTCTGGGGACAGATTATATCGACATATATATGACTCACTGGCAGTCAGTGGAACCATTTTTCACACCGATTTCGGAGACGATGGAAGTGCTGAATGAGTTGAAAGCAGAAGGCAAGATTAAGGCCATCGGTGTTGCGAATGTAGATGCAGATCATATTAAGGAATATTTAAAATATGGTGAGCTGGATATTGTACAGGGTAAATACAGTGTTCTTGACCGGTCTGTGGAGGAAGATTTATTACCGATTTGCCGTGAGAACAGAATCGTCCTGCAGGCGTATTCACCGTTAGAGCAAGGATTATTAAGCGGCACCCTCCCCCGTGATTATAAACCGCAAGGTGCGCAAATCGGAAAGAAGTGGTTCGAAGCAGAGAATATGCAAAAAGCGATGGACATGATGGATGAATGGAAACCGTTATGCGAGAAATATGAATGCACGGTTGCTGATTTAGCTTTGGCATGGGTAATGAATCAGGGGTGTGATATTACGGTACTTAGCGGAGCAAGTACGGCCAGGCAGATTCGAGCGAATAGCAAAGCAGCCAGTATAGAGCTCTCCCATGTGGATTTAATACAAATGAGAGTGTTAGCAGAAAATCTGGAAAAAAAATAAAAATTCTTTAAATAAAAGAAACAATCGCCACAAATAAATCTGCTATGTTATAATGAGACAGGAATAATTCAGAAAGAAGGGAAGTGTGCATATGGCAGCAAGAGACCGGCTGCGAACCATTAAGCAAATAATTATAGCAGAAAAGAAAGTGATCGTTTCGGAACTGAGCCAGAAGTTTGATGTTACAGAAGAAACAATTCGGCGTGATTTGGAAAAGCTTGAAAGTGAAGGTGTTTTGACCAGAACATATGGAGGAGCAGTATTAAGTGCAGAAACTCAAGTGGAAGGAATTCATTTTTATAAACGGGCATCTTGTTTTCAAGATGAAAAGAAAATGATAGCGAAAGAAACAGTAAAAATATTAAAAAATCACACAGCAATAGCAGCAGATGCAAGCTCCACTGTTATGGAGACGATCAAGCTGCTGCCAAACAGTTCTGATATTACATTGCTTACAAATTCTACGGAAGTGTTTATGGAAATGGCACAGTCGAAAATGGATATTATTTCGACAGGCGGACTTTTTAACAGACGCTCTTTAGCCCTGCAGGGAACGATTGCGCAACAGAGTCTGGAGAATTATCATGTTGATATACTGTTAATGAGTTGTAAAGGTTTGGATATGTATAAAGGCGCAATGGACTCAAATGAAGGTGAGGCTGAGATTAAAAAGTTATTGGTGAAACAGGCGGAAGAGGTTGCTTTGCTGGTTGATTCTTCAAAATTTGATAAATCAGCATTGGTGAAGCTCATCGATTTAAAAGATTTAGATTATATTATTACAAACGTAAAGCCGGAAGATAAATGGATAGAATTCTGTGACAAACATAATATTAAACTGATTTATTAGATACCAATATCAAAGAGCTGCTATAAACGTGAATTTGTTTTATAACAGCTCTTCGTTTATAAGCAAGGAGCAGGTATGATGTTTAAAAAAATGGAAAAGCATAGTGCTGAATGGATACCGCTTCTCATTGGCATTCTTCTTTTTGTTACGGTTTTGCAGGTCGCAAAGGCAGGAGGGAGGGTCACTGAGCCAAGTGAAGAAAGGTTGTCAAAAGAACAGCAAGCAACGGAGGCGGAAGAAGTGATTATCGGGGTGCTTTTGCCAATGAGCGGTACTCAGGCTAAAGCTGGCGCGGAAGTGTTGGCGGCGGTGGAAATGTTTGTTGATATTATTAATGAAGAAAGTAAGATTGGAATTCCCTTGGCAGAAGGCAGGGGATTACCGAACCTGAATGGAAAGAAAATCAAGATTGTATACGGTGATTTGAAGAGTGCCGACACGGCCTTGTCAGAAGCGGAAAGGTTGATTACATCTGAAGCAGCAATTGGTATCTGCGGAATGTTCAGTAGTGCGACGACGAAGACGGCAGCAGTTTCTACGGAGAAGTATAAAGCAATTTTAATATCCGAGGGGACATCGCCTTCTTTGACGGCCAAGGGTTATGAGTACTTTTTTCGAATATTTCCAGATGATACGATGTATGTAAGGGATACCTATCAGTTTTTAGAAAATCTAAATGAAATGGAAGATGCCGGCATTAGGACAGTAGCGTTTGTATCAGAGGATACCGAATTTGGGAAAAATATTGAAGTAATTGAACGAGAATATGCGGAAGAATTTGGTTTTGATGTAGTTGAGAATATTACATATAGCTCCAATGCGACCAACCTGATCAGTGAATGTCTGAAGATCAAGAAAGCCGATCCTGACGTACTCATGATGTCTTCTTATATCTCGGATGTAATTCTTTATATGAATACCTTTAAGCAGATTGATTATATGCCCGGGATGATTATTGGACAGCGCGGCGGTTTTATGGCAAGTGAGCTGTTCACAGCACTCGGAGCGGATGCCGAAGGATTGTATTCGACAAGTGCGTGGGCATTGGATTTGAATTTGCCATTGGTGCAAGAATTAAATGAATTATACAAGGCAGAATATTCAGGTGGGGTGGACTTGATTGCCGATGTTCTGAAGTGTGCTGCCGATGTTTATGTTCTTTCATTAGCAGTGAACCAGGCAGGCAGCACGGATGTAGATGCGATTAAGAGTGCAATGCATAATTTGAAGTATCCTTCTGATCAGTTATTTATCTCGGGAAAAGGTTTTACTTTTGATGAGGCGGGCCAGAATAACGAAGGGGTTTCATTAATATCCCAGATTCAGGACGGTAAGTATCAAACGGTTTATCCGAAAGAGCTGAAAAATATAGATGCAATATATCCGGTGCCTGGCTGGGAATAGAGAGAGTAGAAGGTTAGCGTATGATTATTCAATGTATTTTTGAAGGATTAATAATAGGTTCAATATTAGCCATGATTGCAATGGGAATAGCTCTGATCTGGGGTGTTATGAATGTATTGAGCTTCGCCCAGGGTGAGTTTCTGATGCTCGGTATGTATATCGCTTTTTATTTGAATCAAAAATTAGATTGGGATCCGATTTTATCCATACCGGTTACAATGGCAGTGATGTTTGGCTTAGGAGTAGTCATCTATAAAGTGCTGATCAGCAGGGCGTTAAAAGGACCGGTTCTATCCCAGCGATTGATTACATTTGCCCTTGGTATGGTGTTGGCAAACGGTATGCTGATGTTGGTCAGCAGTGAATTCAGAACTATAAAAGAGGTAATGTTTACGGGAACGGTTAATTTAGACTATTTGGTAGTGAGCAAAGAAAAGCTGGTGCCGCTGATATCATCGATGACTATTACCGCATTACTGTTTTGGTTTATCAATAAAACCCGTTACGGTAAGGCAATCCGGGCCACGGCAATGGAAAAAGATGCGGCGGAATTGGTTGGTATTGACAGTGAAAAGGCATATATGATTGCATTTGGTATTTCCTGTGGGGTTGCCGGAGCAGCGGGATGTATTTTGTCTTATTACTATTATATTACACCGACCGTTGGCTCAGGATTTTTACTGTTTGGCGTTATTGCAGTGGCACTTGGCGGTTTTGGAAGTATTTTCGGTGCCTTTGCGGGCGGTATATTGATGGGCTTAATTGATGTATTTGCCGGAGTATATTTTAATACTGCATTAAAATATGTTGTGGTCTGTGTTGTGTTTATGCTAATCGTATCATTTAAACCAAAAGGACTGTTTGGCAAATAGGTAAGAAGGAGTAGAACGAAGATGTGGAAGGTAATAACCAGAGATAAAAAATTTTGCACCGGTTTTTGTTTGGCGCTGATCGTTGCCATGATTCTGCCTGTTTTTATAAAGAAGCCTTTTGTCATGCATATATTGATATTGGTGTGTATTTGGATGCTGCTGGGGATGGGGTGGAATATTATTGGCGGCTATGCCGGGCAGATTTCTAACGGACATGCACTTTTCTATGGGATTGGTGCTTATACCTGTGGAATTGGAATGTATTTATTTAAGATCAGCCCTTGGATTATGATGTGGGCCGGCATGGTCATTTCAGCGTTGACGGCAATTATTTTAGGCGGTCCGCTGCTGCGGCTTAAGGGACATTATTTTGCAGTGGCGACCATGGCGGCAGCAGAATGCGGACGAATTATCTTCCTGAACTTAGACTTTGTCGGCGGGGCTACCGGAATAGATTTTTTAAATAAGGATTTGCCGGCGTGGTATACCATGCAATTTACAGAGAAGGAGCCATATTATTACATATTCTTATGTTTTGTTGTAATTGTATTCCTGCTGACAAAGGTTATGGACGGTTCAAAGTTAGGATATTATCTGCGAGCGATAAAATCCAATGAAGATTCCGCTCAGAGTGTCGGGATTAACACAACGAAGTATAAGATGCTGGCATATATATTTAGTGCAGTCATTGTCAGTCTGGCAGGTAGTTTATATGCGAATTATATCCAGTATATTGACCCGTATATCTTGATGCCGCTGAATATTTCGATGATGATTTGTCTGGTTGCTGTTATGGGTGGTATAGGTACGGTGGTTGGACCGGTAGTCGGTGCTTTCGTAATGACGGTGATATCGGAGTGGACCAGGTCAACCTTTGCGTCAATTAACGGATTTGACTTATTTATTTACGGAGTTTTAGTAATTGTTATCGTTACTTATATGCCTGGCGGTATTGTTTCTATTTTCAATAAGAAGAAAGCGGGGTGTGAAAAGGTATGAGTGTGATATTAGATGTTCGGCATGCGACCAAAAGGTTTGGCGGGTTAATGGCCAATGAGGACATAACATTTCAAGTGCAACAAGGGGAGGTGTTAGGGGTAGTAGGTCCGAATGGCGCAGGAAAAACGACCCTGTTTAACTCTCTTAGTAATTTTCATAAGCTTACTTCCGGAGAGATTTTCTTTGAAGGGAAACGGATAAATCATCTGCAGCCTTATCAGGTGGCCCATTTGGGAATAGCCCGAACCTTTCAGATACCACAGGCTATGGGTGAAATGACTGTTTATGAAAATGTTTTGGTTGCGGCAATGGGGAAAGATAAGGATGAAAAGAGAACTGAAGAAAATACCCGTCTTACGGTTGCTATGTGTGGATTGGCGGGTTTAACCGATAAAATGGCAAAGTCATTAAATGTAATGCAGAAAAAACGATTGGAAATAGCAAGAGCAATCGCCATTAAACCAAAGTTACTGTTGCTTGATGAGACGATGGCAGGCTTAACGGGAGTGGAACGAGTCGAGGCGGTGAATCTGGTTAGAAGGATTCACCAGATGGGAGTAACTATTTTGATGATTGAGCACGTTATGGAAGTGGTGATGAATGTTTCTGACCGCGTCATGGTGTTGGATTCCGGAAAGGTATTAGCAGTGGGAACGCCGGAGGAAATCGGAGATAATGACGATGTGATCCAGGCGTATCTTGGTGGCAAGAAGATGTAAAAAAGGAGAGGCGTATGCTTGAGGTAAAAAATATAAAGTCCGGATATGAAGAGATACCGGTTTTGCAGGATGTTTCTTTTCGGGTAGAGACCGGACAGATTGTTGCAATATTGGGTGGCAATGGCGTTGGTAAGACTACATTACTTAAGACAGTAGTAGGACGGGTAAAACCGTTAAGCGGTGATATCATCTACCAAGGTGAATCTATTCTAAATCTGCCGACGCATCAGTTGATAAAAAAAGGTATATCAATGGTTCCGGAAGGGCGGTTGCTATTTGGTAAAATGACTGTATTGGAAAATCTGGAAATGGGTGCTTTTAGCGTACGTAATAAGGCACTGATAAAGGAACGCTTAGAGGAAGTCTATAATATTTTTCCACACATCAGAGAACGGAGTAACCAGCGGGTAGAGACGCTGTCCGGCGGTGAACAGCAGATGGTTGCCATTGCCAGAGGGATGATGGGTGGCCCCAAACTTTTGATTTTGGATGAGCCGTCATTAGGATTATCACCCAAGCTGGTTTGTGAAGTGTTTGCGTTTATCAAAAAGATTAATAAGCTGGGAATCAGCATAATCATGGTTGAGCAAAATGCTGTAGATACGCTGGAAATCGCAGACTATGCCTATCTGATAAGTCATGGTGAAGTAGTTATGGAAGGCGCGGGTGAAAGTCTTTTACAAGAGGAGCGGATTAAGAAAGTATATTTGGGGATTGATTAAATACACCATAAGTTTTCACGGCAAAACCTGCTTTCTCGTATTGCTCATAATTTTTTTTCTTGATTTTCTGTCCTGTCTCCCTGATTTCCAGATACGGTTTTGTATCGTCTATGGCTATATCTAACCGTGTAAATTTCCCATTATATGATAAACAGTCCCCCAATTAATATCACAGTATCTCATTTTGGAAAAAAGTATAGTTTAGTTTTTTTTAACTATATTATATTGAAATTTTATATAATTTTAATTTATTTTTAATTTTATTTGCGCTTATTACTAGTTTTTGGCTGTTTATTATTATTTTAAATTTATTGGTAAAAATATGATATTATATTTTATAAACATAAAATTAGCTAGTGAGGTGTGAAACTTTTGATAAAATTTATAGATTTTTTAAAGTGCTATAAAAATAATATTATAATTAAGGAAAGTAATTTTATTATTCCTAATAGTAAAGTTTCATTTTTTATGGGACCAAATGGTGTTGGTAAAACAACATTGATAAAATGTCTGCTGGGATTAGAAAAATATAAAGGTGAAATATTATATGATTCATATGATATAGAAAAAGTAAGAAATAAAATAATAGTTCTTTGGGATGATTGTCCATTTATAGAAAATTTATCAGGTTGGGAAAACTTAATAATTTTATCAGAAAAATTAGTTATAAATAAAGAAGAATTAGAAAGCCAGATTAGAGAATATATGGATGATAATTTGATAAAAAGACAAGTAAAAACATATTCATATGGTCAAAGAAAAAAATTAGCATTAATATTATTGAATATATTAAAGCCGGAGATAATTATAATGGATGAAATATCCAATGGCTTGGATTATGATTTAATGCAGTCCTTAAGAAAAGATATATTAAAGATGGCAAAAAATCATACAATTATTCTTACTGGACATCAGTTTGGATTTTATGAAGGAATTATTGATGTGGTTTACATAATAAAGGATGGAGAAATTCTACTTATTGAAGATAACTATAAAGAAAGTACAAGAAAGTTAGAGGATATCTATGAGAATAATTTTAAAGGACAAACTTGAAATAATAGCTTCAGAATTCCGAAGAATGTATTATTCTAATCTAATATTATATTTTTTGTTATCAATTTTAGCAATGATTATATTAATTTTTTATATGAATTATAAAGAAATAACATTGGCTTATGAAGATTACACCAGAGTTCAAGATTTGTATGAAAATGAAGAAGATATGAAAGAGGATTTAGAGATAAATGACTATAATATGGTAGAAAATCCTATTTCATATTATAATGAGCAATTAAAATCACTGCTGTTTGTAAATTCACCTGATTATACTTTAACACAAATATTTGAGGCGGGAATTATATTTTTTCCTATTATTTTCGGTATTTTTGGATTATTATTAGGATGTGCAGACTATAAAACTAAAATAATTAAACATAAAGTTGCCCGCGTAGGGCGTAAAAATTATTATTTAAGCAAAATCAGTACATCTATGATTACCATACTTTTCTTTTTTTTGATTATGATTATTATTAGTAAAATAGCAGGAATAATTATGTATAATGTTATATGTAATAAAATTCCTGTAAATAATTTTAGCAGTCATAATTTGTCATTAAGTTCAAATGTTTTAGTGCAATTTATTTTCATGTATTTTATATCAATAGTTTATTCATCTATCGGCATGTTAATTGGTGTATTGACAAAAGGAGCAATACGTGGAGTGGTTCTAATCGCAGCATATGCTTATGCCGTACCTGTTTTTAGTAAATTTGACTTGAAAAACAGTTATTATTTTATCATGGATCAATTATGCGATTTTTATGGAGTCATAAAAATATCTGGAATAAAGGACAGTTCAATATTAATATCTATGATAATTATTATGGGATTTTTAATATTCACAAATATTGCTACATATTTAGTAATAATTAAGCGAAGTGCATATGAATGATTGAGGAGGAAAGTTTAACTTACATGTCTTTTAATGGAATAACACAAACTGGCTCAAATCTAATGTTATTTAGTTATAATTTGACAACATCCATTATCTTGGTTATAATAGTCGCAGACAGTTCATTTGTACCATCCTGTCTATAAACAAAACCAGGACTGCAATTTACAAAATAACCGATGATCTCATAAGCAGATTGTCTTATTTACTTGCAGGTGCCATAGTGCCTGCTTTTTT
>Ga0153938_1000182_pt1 | contig 23610 bp, 35 predicted proteins | sample TSNY022MetaG_FD_104740 | JGI IMG/M metagenome (GOLD analysis project Ga0153938, IMG submission 104740) | Attine ant fungus gardens microbial communities from New Jersey, USA - TSNJ022 MetaG | ecosystem: Host-associated > Fungi > Mycelium > Unclassified | place: USA:New Jersey: Brendan T. Byrne... | reverse complement strand
CAGGAGGAACAGAATGTTGCTGACCAGCTGATGCCGAACCCGGACGCAGATGCGTCAGGAACACGTTTTCATGGTTCAATAGGGCAGACCAGGGGGAATGATGGCAATAACAGTCCAAGTGACAATGTTAAGCGTACATACCGCCTAGAGAAGAGCCGAAGGGAAGAGTATATTCAAAGAATTCTCTCAAGTGGGAAAGTGCAGAACATTGGCAATGAGACGGCGCTCCCCGCTGCTACGGAATCTCCGGAATTCGAACTCGAAGACGAGGAAGATGATGCCTCTGAGTCAGAAGGATCACCCGTGAGATCACTTAGGGAAGACAGTGAACTGGCCATGTCATCTGACGACCAGGCGACCGAGCAGCAATTCTTGTCGAACCCATTAAGCCTTTTGGATTCGCCTGCAGACAGAAGATTCCAGAAGCAACAACCTCAAACTAATAGTTTTCGACTGCAGAGTCCGACTCCCTATCGATCTCAGAACCGGGGGTATCCGACTGTCCAGAGATCCTCGCAAGTTGCTGACGTACACCATCGAGCTTCAGACATGTTGGTCGAAACTGCACTGGTAAAGCAGATAATAAAGGACACATCAGATAGTAGCAGGAGTAGAGGCCTTTCATCAACATCCAGTTTCATTGAAACACGCCCTTCGATGTCCCACGTAAATACTCCTCCGCCGGCTCAGGGACCATCGAGACATCCATCTATCCAGTATTTAATTTCAGCCCCTCGACAAAGCCAGGGGGCGTTAGAGTCTTTTACCCGTAGCCGTCGCCACGCTTCCGAAGAATCAACGAGTTCAGAATAACCTTGATGCACTTTTTACTGGGACGAAGACAGCACTTTTGGTTGAACGTAACTTATGACTTCCTGGCCGGATCTGCTCTTTGTTAGTATCTACACATCTATAGTTGGGTTGTAGTCCTGGATATGCAATACAATTTACCATTTCTAGCATATATCAATAAATTAGAATAGTCACGAACTATTAGAAAGGTACAGATGAGTCCATAAGTATTATTATTATAAGAATAAAAATGGGTAGATTCGATCGAAAGCGCGCAATGGAAGCTGGAGGCATGGTGGTGTACAAACTAATTAAGGCTGTCAGCTTGGAGGGTCTCGAATTTACTTCGTGCCAAACGAATGTTCAGCCTGACAGCTGCCGTTTCTATGATATGGACATCAAGACTCATCTTCATGAAGGTACGATGATGAAAACGGACACACCGATTGTGGGATCATGAAGAATCACCAACACATAGGTGTTTTTAGTCAGCTCGTCGAGCACAGCGCTGAAATCATGCAAGTCGAGTTCGAGAGCGTGAAACTCCTCACGGACACGAGAACATGTACACTTGAATGACTTGATGAGTTCAGAGGTACGTTCGTAGCGTGTAGGTTCGAGTCTATGATCGGAACCATCTTTGGCGTAGGTTGGTAATGCCGAAGAGGCGACGTCAGTGCCAGAGGATGAGGTAGCAATGACGAGGAAAGTTGTGCGCTCGAAGAGGATGACTTCAGTTGCACCGCAGGCCTGAGCGAAAATGGCAAGGTGCTTGGAGAGGATATTGGCATTTGGAATAAGAGTGTGAACTATATTTGACCACGCCTGCAAAACGGGAGCAGTCAGCAAGGGTGATGAGAGACAAGAATATTGTGGGGATGGACTTTGTAGAGGGTCTGATCGAAAATGGTTGTACCAAAAAGCGAAATGGGAGCATCACCACTCGCTTCTTGGAGCTCCTGTCGTTTTTTGTCGAGGATTTGCTGAGGTTCGCGGACGAGATCCATTTTATGGAGTAAGATAAAAATGGCAGCTTCAGGACTATAGTACCGTAGGCCGTCCAGACAATCACGGTAGTATTCCATGTCTTTTGTCGTCTCATGGGACTCGACGTCAAACACATAGATCATGACACCAACTGACTGAAAGATGGTGGACCGCTGAGTTGTTAAATATGAGTCCATGAAGGAGTCTTGGCCACCGCAGTCCCAGAGGTTGAGGATGAGGTCGCCGAGGAAACGAACATGATTTTGCTCGACGTCGATGGTTGCGCCCAAGCGAGAGGTGAGAGACGCGGGGTTATTTGAGCTGAGGATATGAGCAGGGATGGGAAGGAACGAGTTGATTGGGCTCACAAGATCAAGGACCGCATGGAGGTTTTCCCACTGCCGGACGCCCCCATAAGGAGAACCTGGGATGATGTTACTGCTGTGTGCCAAATGACAAAAACAGGAGAAAAAGACCTTTTTCTTCATGGTTGTGGTAGTTTGAGAGAAGGCGCGGGAGTCATGACTTGCTCTATTTTAATACATGTTCATTTATGCAAATTTGCCCGCCTTCCAGCGCCTTGTCTGCGAAGCCATTTCAACCGCAGCAAGGCCCCAGTCCTCGCCATGGTTGTGGCCCCCAGCCCTCCCCAGCCCAGCCCTCTCCAATGCCTGATCATCGTCCAACGCAGTCAGAACTCCAAATATGACTGGGACTCCTGTGTCCAGTTGGACACGCATAAGCGCGTGAGACACGCTCTCGCAGATGTACTCAAAATGCATCGTAGCGCCTTTGATGAGGACACCAACGGCGATGACGGCATCGAATGGCCCGCTGGGGACGGAAACAGTGGGGGGCGCAGGGGTGCCTGTGCGAGACCCCAGGTTTGGAGAAATGTTGCCGAGGAGATCTTTCGTTGTATCACTGGGCTCATACATATGCGAGCCAGCGATCACCCTGAAGCCATCCCCGTAGTGTCAGATCACACATGTAGCAATCTCCAAGCACCTACTTTGAACATGCAAATGGCAACTCGAAGCTTCCAGGAACAGACTGAATCACGATATTAGACTCCTTGACGCCGCGCTCCTTGAGTTTGGAGACCGCACCGGCAACGAGGGCATCGATTATAACTCTGTTCCACCTGGCATGGACGATGGCAACGCGAAGGTCGGAGCCGTCGTATTCAAAACCAGTTTGCGAGATTCCCTTGATGGTGCTCATTGTCGTCCACAGTAATGTTCTGTCCCGTGGGAATTATTGCCTGTAATATTCTCCCATCAGAAAAAACCTCTTCATCCAATACCACCATGGACAGAAACATGGCTGGTCAGCGTTTTATCCTTCGTAGACGCATCTTTTGTCACTGATTCTCCAAGTTTAACAGAAAAATATACCCTAATATACACATTTCTTGTCCAAAACTCTCTTACTAAAACGGCGCAGGCCCTCAAGAAGGAAGTCAAAGATGTTGTCGTACTCAAGGATGGTGTAAACCCAGAAGGGCCTTCCTTAAACAAGATTTTGCATTATTGGAAAACACACCAAAGGAAACAAGCTTTGTGCGTGCTCTTGGCCGTTCCAGGATGTTCATACTAATTCCTCCTAGGGATGGCTGTATGTACTCGTTGCTCTGTGGGTTACCCCATGTCTGATGTTGCCTGAAGCTTCGAAGGAGTCCACCTCTGACTCTGACTCTGACTCTGACTCTGATTCAGACGAAGCGTCAACACAAACGCTGGTTCAAAAAACCAAGGCCAAAAAAGTACACTCTGGTACGCTTGACTCTGTAACCCTCAGCTTCGCTTCCTTATCATTTCACCAGACCCATCTGAGGACAAGAATGGCTCAGGCTCAGAGTCAGGTCGGCTGACTTACTTCCGCCTAACGCAAAATAATCTGATTCAAAAGATATAGATGATGAATTTAGCGACCATGATCCTGAAGTTTCCTCAAAACTCGAAACTCTGTCTGATTCAAAGACTACCTTGACATCTGATCTTAGGCCTTTGCCCATAAAAGATGCTTCTGCGGAACGTGAAGCTAGCAGAATCCCTCCTTCTGTTGCTGCAAAAAATGACGACACTGATAGTGACTCCTCGAATCTTTCGTCTTCTTCATCTTCCTCGTCATCTTCATCTTCATCTTCAAGCTCTGACTCTGGCTCAAAACTTGCCGTTCCTCCAGGTTCGATAGCTAAAACGAAGAAAAATTCAAAGATCAGGCACAAGCAAAAGGACGTCAGGAAGAAGAACCGTGATTCTTCTTCTTCTTCTTCTTCTTCCGGTCCCAGTGGCAAACCGTTGGAACCTGAAGATGAAGAAAAGGTTAAAATAGATGTCGAAAAGAAGAACAGCAAGAAAAGCAGAGACAGGAAAAGAGAAAAAGACATCAACAAGAACACAACTACACGACCGGGTTCCAAAGCTATTGATTCCTCTCAAAAGACTTCAGTGTTGTCTGAGCCTAAACTTGACGCCGAGAGGATATCAGAGTCCAAGTCTAAATACAAACAGAAATCAAAATCAAAGTCTGGGAATGCACCGAACCCTGTTGAAGAACAGCTTACGACTACGAAGAAACGCAGAATCTCACAAGACGGTACTGCAGTATCAACGGCCACTATCGACAATTTCGGCCAAGCTCCTCTATCGAGTGCCAATGACAATATCGTGAATGGGAAGAAAGGAAGATCTAGTGGACTCCGATTCCAGCGTATCAATCCCGACTCGGTTTCAACAAATTCAATGATCGACTCTCGTTACGAAACAAAGGTTTGTATTTCTGCAAAGACGCTGTCACTATTTATTATGCTGAAATGTCCACTGATCATCTGAAAATGACAGACTGGACCGATGAATGATTATGGACGACGTGCTCATCAGGATTTGATTGTTACGCGTGGAGCTGGATTTAGAAAAGAAAAGAATAAAAAGAAGAGGGGAAGTTATAAGGGTGGCGAGATTACCGTGCGTACTTGGCTCATCATGTATGAGTCTTTGACTAATGATCGGGTTAGTTGCAGAGTCACAGCTACAAATTTACTGACTGAAGAGGAGTGGGTTATGATATTGGCATGGTGATGCTTCCACCTGATCTATGAAACTCATCTAATTTTTTGCTTTCTCATCCCAATCGAAGGCTGATGCCATGATGTACACTCTCATAGAAATTACAACTCGATGAGAGTTCTAAATGTCTCTGAGCGCTCAGGCATATGCCCACTATGATAAAAAAAAGCGTCGATTAGGATGTGGGTTGCATAGCCAGGGGGTCTGTTGCTGTGGGTGAATTTGGAACTTTGGTCAAACAACCATCATGTTATGCGAGAATGGAAGCCTCTTACCTTTCGCCGAGTACAAGTCTTCTGCCGCGCTCTTGATGTGGAATCGCCCGTATCTACAAGCTATATTCCTCGAGGATCGAACCGAGTTATCTATGACTTCGGGTTGAATCACCTTCCGTGGAATTTTATCTCTCAGAATTAATTTCATCCGTGTGAAAAAGACATAAGATGGTGTTCACGCCAGCTGCATTTCATGTACGGATGCTATTGATCAGAATCGTCACGCCGAGATCTTGAGACGCGGGTGCATTTCCAGCATCATTGTACACACGTCTGGTTTTACCAATTCTTACTGTCATGCTCTTGTAAAACGTCTTATCCCTCCCCTCCGTGTCTTTCTGTTTCTCGTATTGGAAGACCGAGTCGGAAATTCTGGATTTTTCTTCACCCAACAATGAATGCATTGACCTCGGATATTTTACCCTGTGGCACTACATTGGCGTCCTTTATATCATTTTCTCGGGTGCAGATTGCTACACAAATGGAAATACTATTCTAGGGCCGTCTCCATAATCAGCAAGGCACATTCTTTCTAGGTCCCGAAGCAAAGCCTCATGACAATAATGTACATAAGACACGGTCTCATTACAACTATCGAACCTTGCCTTATAAGCTAGATTCTACTTAGCCGCTTCTGCACACTTTGACACTTTTGGTCCTTTCTCTGTTCAAGGTCTTATCATGTCTTCTGGCGAACGTCGATCTTGGAGTTCTGAAAGGTACCTAGCTTTCGTCGGAAAATGGGTATCTCAGCTCAACCATTGGTACTTCTCTCTAAAACCACCGACGAGACTTGTGCCCGTGCCAGGGCCAGCCATCGTTGAGTTGCCTGATGGAGCCAAGCTTGCATACGACGTTCTGGGGTCTCAACATCTGGGGAATACAACGCCGGTTGTAATGATCTGTGGTATGACGGCGCTGAAGAGTGACAACAAGAAAGTGAACGAGGCTGTGGCTGAAAGTCATCCCGGTAATTACATCCTTTGCGATTCTATATTTCAATCTGCTCAAGAATTTTTCTCTCTCTTAGTATTGGTATACGACCACCGGTGGGCCTTTCGACGATTCTAAAATTTCCTTGTTTACTGATGTTTCGGCATAGAGGGATGGGAGACTCATCGCTGACTCTGGCGGGGGACGAGGAGATTACAATTGAACTCCTCGCTCGAGATTTGCTTTTCTTGCTCGAACACCTTGGATGGGAAGAAATTGCACTTTGTGGTCATTCTATGGGTGGTATGTCTCCCCAACATGGAAACCTCGTCTTCTCCTGCCAAGTAATGTTAACAAACGCATAGGTGTAATAGCACAACAGCTACTCGTCCTTCCCTATCTTCCTGTGAATCCCGCACCTCTGCCGTTTCGTACGACACACCTTTTCCTTATCGCTACCAGGTGCGAAGTAATTCAAGGACATGGTTTGCCGATCACAGCTGTCCCAGGGAAGCCTAGGTCGTTAGAGGAAAGGCGTGAGGGGGCGAAAAGAGTCATCGCCGCCACTCTAGATCCTGCGTGGGTCAAGGATAATGGGCCTCGGTTTGATGAGATTTTGGCGAGAGTGGTGAGCGATAATTTGAGGTGCGTAGATTCCTGTATGGATCCTATGCATTGCATGATGCATCTCTCGCTTGTTGATAGCAATCGACCCGCTGAGATGGTTGGTGCGTCCTTCTTCCGAAAGTCTTTCGTGAATAGATTGATTGATTGATTTGTGACAAAAGCTAAACAATCAGTGGCTGTATGCACCTCTCTCTCTTGAAGTCATTTGATTTCGCATCTCTGATTGAATAAAATCTCAGCTTAGGAATTTTGATTTTGCACAGTATCTCGAGCATCTATCCAGCGAGATGCCTGTGCTGGTCATTCACGGAAAACTTGACCAAGTCATTCCGTTCAATTGTGCAGAGGTATGCTTTGTTCGCTTTTCTCCCGTCTCCGGGCGGTAAACATTGTTACTATTCACTTCACAGAACATTATCAGTCATATTCCTTGGGCTCAATTAGTTCAGGAAGGTTCTCAGCTTGGACAGGTTCCAACGCTTCACTTTGGTCATCTGTGGTATGAGTACTTTGACTCTCAAGTTTGGCACGACGTGTTACATGTGTTTATGCAATCGGTGCCACAGTAGGAGCGAGAAAGAAAATTCCGACGTCTTCATCATTGACCAGCTTCTGAGGTTTTGTTCAACTTGTTTCCCATCACATAGACTACTTCTGTTGTTGATCGTACAGGCACCTTTTATCAAAATAGGAGGCGGATATCCTGAAATTAGTAGATCTGGCTCTCTGTGTTATCCTCAATGTATGATACACAGGGATGCACGGACATTATTCTACCCTCCCTCACCAAAAAAAGTTTGTGTTGTGTGGGTCCTGAACTGGTACATCACTTCGAGGATTCGTATACTTCAACGGGGAAATACCTATTTGCAATTCTCTCGGTTAGCAACTTGATATATAGCACCGACTCCATTTGTTGATAGAATCAGGATCCACGTGTGGAGCAGTGAATGTGGACTATGAGTTCATCCTTAATCACTCTGACTACCCCACTGGGATGACGATAACCGTCTTTTGAACGCACCATTCTCTTTGATTCCCACACGTTCTCAAGACAATCTCTCTTATTAAGTCCACATACACAAGTCATCAGTATATAATCAGTAGGATTAAGTTAAGATGGAGACTGATGGTTCGAATATTTCGGATTGATGTCATTGAGAGAACAGCAGCAACTTCCCAAAAAAAGCAAAAAAGAAGGGCGTATAAATTATGATGAATGTCGAATATTCAATGAAGACGACTAAAGGTGGTCAATGGGGCGTATCGCGGTTGATTTAATCCATGGTGCATTCACGATTTTCGGATCCCCATGCCACTGTTGTTTAGGCTTAGATTCATCCGCTACCCTTTGCAGGAAGGCGTACAATGCAGAGGGTTTGTGTGTTTCAATGTTGTTATGAATGAGATTTTCCCGGCGACTCCGTCTCCGGGCACAGTCCTCCCTCGGTGGCATGATGATAATTTTGGGATAGATGTATCTCGACCAAATGCGAACTGCGAGTCGACGGCTGCGAGCTTGGCTATTAAGCACGATATACTTGATATCGTGCGGCATTTTAGCGAGGTCAAATTGAAACAGGAATCGGCAGTCCCAAAGAAATTCGATCACGGCCGGACCTCCTCCCTTACCTCCATCCCATCTTTCTAGTGCCGGCTTTAAGATCGAAGAGAGGTCCATGTTCAAATGATTTCTTGAGCCATAATGATCATCTATTCTCTCCAGAGGAGGCTCTCGCGTAGCCATCCATCCAACTATTCCGTCCCCCAAATCAGCTGTTTTGGGTCTCTTGATTCTTCCACCGATGTCTAAGAAGTTTGTTCCTTTCTGCCTTGCATCTACAACAACAGGGGTCCACAATACACCGGCTCCTGCGGTGAACGATGTTGGCATCAAGTCATCTGAGGTTTGGAAAGGGTTTGGATTCCATAATTGAGAGACCAGCTGGTTCAAAGCATATCTGGACCGACGAGCCTGGGCTCGTAGGGACCCCCAGGGATGGTAAGAGACATAACGGAGTATACGTAGTACCACAGCATATTGGAGTAGTGGCTCTGTGATGCTCTGGAGAGAACGAGTCGAGAGGAGGAAGGTGCTAGGGGGCGAGGGAAGGCGTATCCTTGTGATTTGGCTCGAAGCTGAGATGAAAGACATCACTGAGTGGCTGCATTTGAGGGCGAAAGATTCTTTACCTTGGTTTTCGATATCACCAGCATAGAGATCTATTGCTTTAGCGGCTTGCCTCAGGGTTTCTGAGGAACTTTTGAGGTTGACGAGGAGATGGGTAGTTTCCGAGTGTTTACTGATGGCCAGATCAATGTCTTCCAATTTTTTCTGAATATCGGGAGGAAATGTTTTGAGATCTAGAGGGCTGTCCTATCCATATTTGAGTTTCAAGGCGAACGAGCGACTACAATCGTTCTGGCTCACACTCTTGTCATTTTTAGAGATGATGGCACGTAAAGCATTGCGAAGGGTGATATCAGGCTGAAAGTTCGTTGAATCTGTTACATAGTCCAACCCATTCTCTTCACAAGTTTCAAGTATCCGATCCTGGAGGTCACTCAGTCCCATTCAGAAAATTACAACGTGCACGGGTCGAACACACCTTTGATACCTCAAGCAGGGGTCTGATAATCCATTTGTTCATCCCCTGAAAGCCGACCCATTCCAGCTTCTCTCTCGCTCCCATACCCCATCGTCGACATACTAACATCCCTCTGCCACCCAGTAGAGTACTATTCCTCCCGAGTCTCATCAGGGCTGTTTCAACCTGGTCATCTGCGTGATGTCCCATTGCTGCTACACCAACGTCCTCTCTTTGCATCCACTTCCAGAGAAGATGGTATCGTACTGTGCGTGCTGTAGCCTCAAATGACTGTGATTGGAACGGCGACGGAGGGAATGGGTAGGAACCCCATGGAACCCGTGCGGTAGTATGTGGTATGTTAAGATTCTTTGCGTTCAGAGCACTTTTCTCAGCCATGGCAGATGAAGAAGCCTGGAGATCATGGTCAATTGTCAATGAATAGACATGTGCAGGAGAAGTAGACGGTGAAGGCGTCGAGTCCTTGATATAGCGGTTGATGAGGAACAAAAGACACGTAGAGTCTGGTCCACCGCTATTCGAGACCCCTTTTTTTGAGGTTATCAACATTTCAAAAATCATGTACAAGAGACTCACCGATACGGAGAGGCCATCCGGACGGAGGCTTCGCAGTCTGGAAAAACTTGGCGAATTCCCCTTTGGTAATCGGCAGTGGACGCATGAAAGAAATTATAAATAGCCGGCACAGAAGGTACAAAAGGCACTCTCCCATCACTGCTAACAACATTCCTCTCCCTTTTGATGGACATTGGGCATTTCTTCGGAAATACTCTGGGACTCACGAAGATCCCGCCGCACATTCCTACGATTATATCGTCTTTTGCTGCTTTCACGTTTATTCATCTTGTGTTTGCGCCGTGGATTTGCTCGAGGTGGTTTCCCGAGTCGTATGGTTCCAAGAAAAGTAGAATAGCAAAAAATAACTGGTTTGTCTAACTTGTCTGTTGCCTTTGCTCGTTCATGCAGTCCTTCTAGGGCCATTCATGTCGTCTCTCAAGTCCATAGCATCGTTATCGTTACTACTGCGTTTTACGCCATTTTGACCGAAACACCAGACTTTAAACTTGACAAAGCGTGCGGGTGGAATGACTCAATAGGATTCGTCCACGGCATCGCTGTAGGATATTTCATCTGGGATTCATTGGACGCCATCATCAACTTTGTCGATTTTGGTTTTATCGTTCACGGCATTGCCTGTACATTAGTTTATGGGTTGTCATATGTGAGCATATCGTGCCTTATACCCACTTGTACACTGTGGCGAGAATGCTGATAGGTGCTGGATTTGTTCTTGAACCGAATTCCTTAGAGGCCTTTTGTTGCATACTATGCTATCCGCTGCCTCCTATGGGAAACCAGCACATTTTTTCTAAATATTCACTGGTACGACTTTGCACCGCAGTGTTCCCTTGCTACGGCTAACGGATTATGCTGACTCACAGGTTTTTGGATAAGACCGGAAACGCGGGCACAAAATTCCAATTAATCAATGGAATTTTCTTACTATTCTCGTTCTTCTGTGTGAGATTAATCTATGGCGGGAGCGTTTCGATACGTTTCATTTTCACACTTGCCAAAGAATGGCATAATGTACCCTGGTTTTATATCATTGTATACGGAGGGGGCAACTGTATTTTGCAAGGGCTGAATATTTTCTGGTATGTCCTCCTGAATTTGATCAGAAGTGATTCTCTTGTGTTTACAATAAGTAGGTTTATGAAGATGATTGCCGCGTTGCGTAAGAGGTTTAACGGTCAAAAGTGAGTGGGATTTCAAATCCTAGCGAGGGTGCGAGGTTAGAATCTCCGAAGCTCCCGAAACTGACAACGGTAAAAATCAAACCTCTTCATGGCCAAAATGACCGAAACTCCGTCAAGTCGGCACATAATTCTTCTTCGCTATGCTCTTGTACGTTGGTCCATCATCAGGTATTTTCGATCCTGAAGCTGTGTATATGAGCTTCTCTTGTTACATCTATGATCATCTGCCTTGTTCATCCTGGTTATTCTATATGTATATGTGGATCTGTGTAACGAAGTCGTGATAATCTACTATGGAGTTCTACATGTATTCAAGTCATCAAAATTGTGCCGTATTTGGATTCTACTGCACGAAAGCAGCACAAACAATCTCGCGCACGCGCCATTCCCAGGCGACGAGATTAATGCGTCTTGTAACTTCTATCCGGATGGAACTGGTGGAGTGAAGTATGCAGTGGAGATATGCAAAAGCTAACGCATCAAGCGGTGTTGGATTGCTATAAACTCAGTGTCAACTGCAGAGCACTTGAATAAAGCCGATGGAAGGGCGCACGTAGAGCCTAAAAACCATTTGTCCGATCCAAGGCGGTCAGAAAGAGCAGCAATAGCCTCACGATACCGTGTCATAACAGCCTGCCGAGATATTCGGGTTCCCCACGGTGGTAGGAGAGATAAGTAGCCGGTCAATGGGGGAGGTGGTGGCGTAAGCAATGTCGCAAGGGGATGGTAAGTTTCGGGCTTAGATGACGGGAACAACAGCGTATGAAGGTATGAAGGCTTTGGTTGAGCCAGAATCTTCAGAGGTTCAAGTTACTGGGATGAACAAATCCGATACCAAGAGACGCACCAGAGCAGCATGAACCACGTCTTCTAGGAGTGAAACCCAAGCTCTACTTTCGTCTCTCGCACTTTTGTCTATGTATCCCTCATTTTCATCTTGAACACTAGAAACACCAAGCTTCGCATCCACCCATGTGGGAATCATTTGTGCGGCCAACAATTCCCCATCCTGTTCCTCCATCAGATTTTTATCATGACTTTCGTCCTTTGGAAGAACACCCTCCGAAAGGGGAACATGCAAGTTCGGTAAACGGTTCTCCAAAGCACCATCTGACGAAACATCGAATCGCACACGTATGGAATTGAGTCCACGTAGTGCAATGTAGGCTTGCCATTTCAAACATTCAACATCAGCACTCAACAGCATAGAGGTGTTTTCCGTCACAGAACTTGATCCGCCATTCGGTGTGTACCCGGATGGTGGACTGAGCCAGAGAGTGGCAGTTTGAACTGGCCGATATGGATTTGACGGGAGGGTGATGCGAGGGTTTTGTCTGAGTGGAAATTTTGCGATGAAGGCTGAGAAAAAAGCTGTGTTTTTTTCGGAGGATTTTGCGGCCATCGTCACAGAAAAGGATGAACTGCACAAGTGTAGCTCCGTCACGTCATTTCGTCACAACCATCTTCTTGCGAACAAACATCTCTTTGTATCCTGGCCTAGACTCTTTTGAGATGAGTATATGAATTGTGACTCGATGGAGCAAAGGGAATATGAACGATCGATACCTCAAGAACTATGTAGAATCACCAACTTTATGATCGGGTAGCCTGACTCTTTTGCCATAAGCCAGACCCAGACCCTTGCATGTCGTGAATGCAAGCATTCATATTTTCTTCCAATACCCTCTACAAGGAATGGAGTACTCAACGACTGAGTCTTCGAAAAAATCAGGTTTTGTCAATGACATCTCTGCGCAGACTTGACTCTGATCTTTCTACCGATGGGGTCAGCATCAATACAATTATCATGCCAGAAGCATCCTCTGAGTTGACTTTGCATTAGTCTCTTATTATGAAAGCCTCTGCCAAAACCCAGAAGGTAACCTTAGTGTGCGGGATAACTTTGCCATATGATCGCATGTAGATTTAATTTGTCTATAGAATAATTTATACATCACTCTCGGTGTTGTGAATGGTATCATTTGCCGCTGGATCAAAGGAATAACTGACACGCACGAGTCTCCATTGGAAATTCGAGTGAAGCATGGAAATGGCATAAGCCATTGAAAACATCACAAAGACATGATCAGCGAGGTGTTTGATGATAGAAGGTGAATCAGAGTGACCACTATTTTGAGATCCCAGGAGATGGCACACGCGACCAAAAGTGTACTGTTGAGAGCATTCAAGGCCTTGCACTCAGGAGAGGTCATAGCCGGAGTATGAGCAAAAGCTCTTATCCGTATTGCATTCCCCTACCAGGTTGATCTGAGGGAAGGATGCCAACAACAGACATGGTAATCGAGTGCTGGTTAATAGTGGTTTATAGCCCTGATGCAACGGTTACAGATTGTATGGATGAGCAGCTGCCTTTCTTGACAGAGAAATTAGTCCCACAGGGTCGAACGAAAGATGATGACGAACGGTCCGAAATGTCATTATCATTTGTTTGCTACGTATTACACTGACCTTTTATGTCGGAAATTTCATCCTCCCCTTCACGTCCCACTACTCCGGCATATGCTTCTGTAAATCAGACGCCCACAACTCGTCCGTATAGATTCACTTGGGACCATTCGTCTCGACCAGGACCAGAGAGCGTGTCGGGGACAACCGAAGGCCGTGGAGGGGACTATGTTAACCAGTCAATACCGACACCATTTCCTTTAGGCACTCTGAATACGTCTACGACGAATCTTGCTCTCGGTGCTCTGCCAACCGAATGGAGCAGCTCGAAGCATGGCTTTCATGGTACACTACTGCACTCGTTGCTTTATTCAAACCTTGAACTGCATTTACAGCTATATCCACTGTCTTGAACAATCCACATAAAACGCAGGCACCTCCGAAAGCACATTCGTCACTACCCGCTGTCCCTCCAGCTGACCTTCCTCGCGTTCGTCGGAAGGATTTCGATTCGTATCTCAAGGCTATCATACCTGAATGGGAACGATTTGAACGAAACAATCGGTTCGGGCGAGAAGGACAGGCACAACTCAACTCGAGTGCCTTGCAGAGTCACGATGACGACGACACTGTCTCTTCTCTGGCCTCGGACACTGGACACCGAACACCCACCGCCAACGTACCCTTATTCTCCTCAATTCCTTCAGCTTCCTCACGTAGAGGCTCTCTCGTACCTGTGAACTCTGGGCCAATCATCCCACTTGAGAGCATTCCTTCTGTTTTCTTTGAACGGACTTTCGACCTAGCTAATCCCTCCACGTTTACCAAGGTCACGGAACAGCCCAGTGAACTTGCACTGTTGTCACCCTCAGCTGTCATATCAGCACCAACTGACGATATCACAGAATTGACATCTTCTGCCACGCTACCGCTACATGACAAGTTCTCTCATTATGCGGATATTGTCGAACAACATCTCATTCGAGAAATCTCCCTTCGCTCTACGTCCTTTTTCGCTGCTCTCACAAACTTACAAGACCTACAATCTGAATCCGATGTTTGCCTGGATCGGATAGTCAAATTGCGTGGTTTGTTGCAAGATGTAGATGAGCGGACCGCCAAAAAGGGACTAGAAGTAGTAAAGAAATACAGAGAGGTGGAAGTGGTACAGGAAATTAGAGAAGCTGTGAAGAACGTTGAAAATGTCATTGAAATGACCGGGGTTGCCAAAGGACTGGTCAGCGCTGGACAGTGGGGTGAAGCATTAAACGTTGTTGAGGAGCTGAAGGATATGCAAAATACAGTACAAGTTGAGTCGACAGAGAACATGAAGCTAGGCAGAGATTTTAGCAAGAAACTGGAAACGATGACGGAAGATGATGAGGAAGGGGAGGATCTCTCTGCAGGAGATACTGCCCAGAAGCCGACGCTTGGATTTCCATTATCTGCTCTTGCTGCATTCTCCGAGCTGCCCATCCACTTGCGTGTTCTCACACTAGAAATTTCAAAGAGTTTATCGCAAGAAATGATAGTTGTTCTCCGCCACGACTTGGAAGAACGTCTTGGACACAATCAGGATACAAAAACGGGTACCAATGAGCATGCTGCTCGTAATGAGAGGGATTTACGAGATAGACTGAAACCTTTGCTGCAGAATCTGGTGCGGACAAAAGGACTTAGAGATGCAACATTGGAGTGGAGAGATGTGGTATTGAGTCAAGTTCGACGAGTGCCGAAGCAAATGATAAGTGGGTTTGATAAGGAATGGGATGAGGAGGAGGAAGAAAAACGGTGAGTGTTTGAATTTAATATCCTACAATCATCTTCATCTTGATGTTATCCTGAGGATGAGTCTCGTGCAGTATCTGAAGGGCATAGAACACCAACATTTTATGCCACTATTACAAAAAGTCTACCAACGATTTTTAGCACTTGTGGAAGGAATTCAGGCCCAGAACGCTCTTATCGTCGATATACTAGATTCAATACAGTATGCAATTTACTTGGGTGGCTTCTGGATTTTTTTCTTTGTTAACATGGTTTTTAAAGGAAATCCACATCCTCAAGGGAAAATTTTACCTCCCAAGTTATCGTGGAAGACCTCTCAGATCTTCTTTCTTCGACTGCTGAACTCTCGCATACAACCTCTTCACAATTCTTGCACGCCCGCACGGAGTCGCACTCACTGCTCCCCCTTCCTCGCTTCCTCGCTTTGTACTTTGATTCCATGGCTTTCGTGGTGAAATGTGAGATACTGTGTCGACGTATGATTATCGGCCTCCGTGGCGTAGTGATACGGCAAGCGTCGCTGTACTTGACCAAGTTTCATCAAGGGAGGATAGAGAGATGCGCCAAAGTGGTGTTGGACGAGATGTGGAACCAAGTGGACGTTGGAGTTGAGGTACAGGGTATCGTGGATGTTCTCGTAAGATGTGCTGTCAGAGATGCAGAGGAGCTGAAGGTTGATGTGGAGGGTGTTGTGCTAGGTGGTCCGAGCTTGGCCAATGGTGTTAGGGTCCACCAGAGCAAGGAGAACGGTGTTTCATCACCGTCGAGTCCTCGGAAGCTACCCAAACTACGTGCACTTCCTCCAACGAAGACCTTTGCTGAATTGAGTCAAATGGAATCGGTTCCATCGTCAGATTCGAAAGAATCAACAAAATCGTCCGGATCGACCAAGGACGGCGCGAAACATCTCAAGATTGAGGATAGGTCTTATTTTGTCGTTTCTGCTACTGCGGAGGTGCTAGTGTTACTGATCGACTATCTGAAGATCGTGATCAATCTGAGGTATGATCGTCTTAACTTGAATGCCAAGTCGTCCTGATGCTGATTGGGTCATGGGTTGTGCACAGCACGTTGACCAAAGACACTATAACCAAAGTTGTCGAGTTTCTCATGACGTTCAATTCCCGAACGTGTCAGCTGGTCTTGGGTGCAGGTGCTATGAGGAGTGCGGGATTGAAGCATATCACCGCGAAGCATCTTGGTTCGTCTTATTTTTTTTTTTACTTGCCCATCCGATCCCATGAATCATCTCAAGTCATTCAATCTTGTGGATGTTTTCTATCAGCTTCTTGACATTCCAGGACAGCAAAAAAAATGGATTTGAGGTCGTGTGCCATACTTTTTTTTTTGTGCACACCCTTTGGGTCGCTCGCCTGATTGAAATGCTTCCTCCTCTTCTCACTTTGGTATTCTTCCTCCCCCCTGATAGAAATGGAACTAACAGGAACCATCTTCTCAGCTTTGGCATCGCAGTCGCTCAGTGTCGTGTCAGAGCTAATACCCTACGTGCGAGAGACGTTTAGGAGGCATCTGAATCAAGCTGAAGCTGTCCTGTTGGTGGATTTTGACAAGTTGAAAAGGGTACGTGTGTTTGGTTCGTTGAGTGGTCTTTTTCCTTCTGTTTTTCCGTGTTACCACGACTACGGTATGACATTGGTAAACGTTGCAGATGATGGATTTCTTGATTCTCGTCTGACGTGGTGAAGACGTGTTTTTTGCGTGTTTTTCTTTGGTGCTGTTGTGGCAGCAATTACTTTCTTGGCTTGTAAGATGGTTTGTGTAACCAAAAAAAGCGTCAGGATGACTCGATAATTCGCACATCTTTTTTTTTTCAGGGGAAGGGAGCTTCTTCGCTTTATTGATTGACGTGTCCACTCGATTCGATTCGATTCGCATTCTTCTGTAAAGGAAGACCGGACTTGAGAATTTCCTCTCAATTTCCTTTTTTTTTTCTACGTGTAAAATGCAGTGACTGAGACTGAGAATGGGTGATTGGATAGGATTATCAAGTGCATCAAACTGAGATTCACGCCAAGCTGATTTCGATTATGGGTGATAGGTTGAGTGTTCATATTGAGACTCTAAAGGTATGTTGTGTGTGTGTGCGCGATTCTTCGATGATTTTTTGATTATTATGATGCTAGGGGATTGATTGGAGTCAGGCTGGTGATGGCCATGTTAATGGCTATATGCAGACTTTGGTCAAGGAAACTGTCACGCTACATAAAGTTCTTTCGAGATATCTTTCCGTGGCTGTTGTTGAGGTAAGATCTAATGACACAGTCTTCCGTTTTTTTCTCTGTCAAGTTCTCAAGTTCTCCCGAAGTGGAGATGGGAAGCCGCTTTTTTGGTATATCCTGCATTAGCCCCGAGGACTTGTTGTTGTTGTTTTCATTTTTTTTTTGAATGCTGGGATGATGCTAATGATTTTTTCCCTCACTGGGCTATTGCAGTTTGTGATGACAGAAGTTTTCGCGGGGATCAATCATCGTTTGTCGGAAGTGTACGGGAATATTGAATTGCCCAATCAAGATTCCAAAGCCAGGTAATGAATCTCATTTTCTTTACGTTTTTTAAGATCTTGACCTCACTCGGGGTTTCCTTCATTTTAGATTACTCGCCGATGCGAGGTTTTTGCATAAAGAATTGTCTGGGTTGAAGAACGTGGTGGGAGCGCCGATGGGGATGTTGGAGACGGTGGTATCGGAGAAATTGATCCCACGTGCGATGGTGTCTTTGTCTTCGTCTGGGATTTCGGGTGTGGTGCAGGTGCCTAGTCGTTCGAGCACGTTGTCGGCCAATCAGCGATTGAAGGGATTGTTGTCGCGTTCGAGTCCGAGGTCGCCATCAAGCCCTCCTTCTTCACTTCCAATTGTGCAACATGCTTTTGCGAGTGGGGATGATGGTCAAGTGGCGCTGAATGAGGTATCCAATCGTGTCCTGAGCGCCTCTCCTCCGACGGATATGTAAAACGTGGGCGATGGCGTCTTTTTATTTATTTATTTACTACGTACACAGTCCGCGGTGCCGATGGCGTCATTGTTGGCCTGTTTTCTTATCTCATGAGCTTTATGAGATTCAGTCTATTGCGCCATTTGGGAATGGAATGGCTGCGTTTTTTGAGCGAGAAATGTTTGAAAGAAACATCCTTCGGATTTTCCTTCCAAATGGGGATTGATTGACGTGTTGTGAGGATTTGATTTCTTTGATTTTTTTTTTCGCTGTTTTCAACGACAAGTGATAATCAAGAGTGTGATCGGGTCATTCAGTCCGTCAGGTAAAGGGTATTGTTTGTTTTATATATAATTATCGAGGAACGTTGGGAGGAACGTGTGATTGTTCTTATTTGGGGATTGTTCGAAAAGATCGGAGGGTTCCCGAAAAAGGATAATGGTAGGATAAGTGCGAGAGAGAGGGTTTCTTGTGTTCGGAAACCTTGCCGAGGGAGATGGTGGATCAAGTGATTATTTTTAGGAGTTGATCGGATGAGGACCGGAACCGGGGACGAGCCAAGGGTCATGAGAGGATTTTGTCGTGACACGGGCTGAAATACCTCATGAGGAGAGTAATTCTCTTTTGTTTTTTTTCAATGGATGAGGGTGGTTGGCGAGATCTAGTCGATTTTGATGGGATTCAAAAGTTGTCGGAGATAGATGAAAGAGCTCCTGAGTGTGGCGAGGAGACGGTAGCATGCGATGAGCTCCTGAGAATCGAAGATGAGAGTGGTGGAGGGAGCTGAGGATCTGATCTGGGTACTGCAGCGGTTGGATAAGAGGGTGTCCGGGGGAGCGACCTGAGGGAAAAGGACCAAAGTAGAGTGAAGAATAAAAGGCAGGTGGGTAGATTGGATGGATCCATGTTTGAGGAAATCTGCCTTGTGTGTGGAAGACAGCTGACTGACTACGCGTCTGCCTACTGCAGCGACGACTGCCACGGGAGAGATGCCACCTCTCCCTCCATCTCCTCCTCCAGCAGCGCCCTCTCCTCTCCCAACGCTGCGGGCCCTGATCTTTCTCCTCTCCTCCTCTCTCCCGATGACGATCTTCTCCATCTAGATTCAGAAGACCCCAAACAGCTCTCCTCTCCCAACGACGCCCTCCGCTATGCCCGCCGCCCCTCTGCCACCAACAACCACTCCACCGTCCCCGCCGTCCATCGCCGCATGTCCTCCACCTCCGACTCCTCCTCCGCCGCCCGACGACCCTTCGACGACCTCTCTGATCCAGAGGACGCCGACCTCTTCTCTCAAAAGGGCTCTGACAGAGCCGTCCGTCTGCCCCCTTGCTTTTCGCTACTACAAACCTCCCAACCCCAGTCCTCTCCCGTCTCCTCCTCGTCAGGTCGGACAGTAGCGCGCCCATCTCCCCCGACCCCCAAGCTCCCAGAGTCCTCTCTCTATTCCACCCCTCGGGGCCGTCGCCGGGCGCGTCGTCAGTCGAGCACAGACTCCTCCCATTCCGAACAAGTCGAGCGGGGGCGCGCGACCTTGCGCGGGAGCATGACTGGCGGTCGCCGGGGTCGGGCCCGCAACGACGAGCTCGACGGCATCGGCTTCTCCTCAGAGGCGCCAGGGTTTGGATCAGGACGGAGCGGACTTGTTGGTCGGGACATTTGTAAAATCAAGTAGATTACGGAATATAAGTAGAGTAGATCAAGTGACATTAGCACCTCTACCACCATCCTGGAAACACACAGTCGTCCCCACTCCCCAGACCCAAGGGCTCCTAAGCGTCTGAGACTAGACTACATGCCCACTCTCTACGCCGATGACGACGACGCTCTCATCCACACAGAACAGTTCGTCCGCCTCGTCTGCCAGTCCCTCCGCGATGCTGGCTACACGTATGCCAACAGCCCCATCCAGCCCCCTTCCATGCTCACTTTCTCTCCCCAGCCAGTCCGCTGCCACCCTCGAGGCAGAGTCCGGCTACGCCATGGAGTCGCCACAGGTCTCCCAGTTCAGGCGTTACATCCTCACCGGCCTCTGGGCAAAGGCAGAGACCCTCCTCCCCTCTCTCTTTCCAGACAACCACGACCACCTCTGCGTAAACCCCCCTCTTCTTTCTCCGTGCACACTCTCCTACTTACCTTGTCACAGGATGCCCGTTTTCTCATAAGTCAGCAAAAGTATCTCGAACTTTTAGAAGCCAGAAAGACCACCGCCGCTCTCCACGTCCTCAGAAACGAACTCGCCCCCATCAACACAGAAACAGAACACCTCCATACCCTCTCAAGGTCTTTCCAGCCCTTTTCTTGCCTCGCCTTTCCATGCTCACTTGATCAGCTTCCTCATGTGCTCAGATCCCCAACAACTACGCCAGCGGTCCGGCTGGGACGGTGCTTCCGGCTCCTCCAGAGCACAGCTACTCGCCGACCTCCAATGTCTGTCCAGTTCCTTTCTAAGGCTCTCATCTGACTTGTTCTAGTTTATATCCCCCCCTCTGTCATGATCCCCCAACGACGCCTCGCTACCCTCCTTCACCAAGCACGAGAATACCAGCATTCACGATGTGTATATCACAATTCATCCCTGCAATCTTCCTCCTTTTCATTATATACTGATCATCATTGTAATAAATCCGACTTTCCAAACACCACCACCACCATCTTGCACGGCCATTCAGACGAGGTCTGGAATCTACAGTGGAGCCACGACGGCTCCTATCTCGCCACCTGTGGCAAGGACAAGACAGCCATCATTTGGAAAATCACCGTGAGTCATCCCAAACTCCTCCCTGTAACACTCCCGTGACCTTTTTTTTTTTTACAGATATCAGCAGATTCCGCCGCCGATTGGTCAACACACCATATACTACGAGACCACCAATACCCTGTCGGCTGTCTCGCCTGGTCTCTCGACGACGCCATCCTCCTCACAAGTGCAGAACAGCATATCAAGCTCTGGAACGCCCAGGTCTGTCAATTTACCTTCTTTTGTCTCTCCACCTTCTCACGTTCCAATGTCAGACTGGCGTGTGTCTTGAAACACTCACAGAGCATTCAGAAACAGTGACAGCCCTAGCTTGGCTCCCAAATGGCACGGGCTTTCTTTCAGGTGCCCTCGACGGCAAAGTCATTCACTGGGTAACCATTTCTTGCACTCTCCAGTCTCATCTATGGACCTATCCTTTTATAGAATGCGGACGGCAGATTACACGATTCATGGGGTCTCATACCCATACGCGTCACCGATCTCGCAGTCACACCTGACTTGACACGACTCGTTACCATTGGCATGGACCGCAATTCGTCTTCTTCAGATCTCGCTTCAACAACAAGAGCCGGAGCAGTTCACGCAGCCACGAGTAATGGCAGTGAACCCCATCCTGGAGGGACAAACACGCCGGCCGGTACTGGTGCTGCAGCACCAACAGGCAATCATGTCAATGGAGGTGGAGACTCGAATGGTACCCATAAGATGATCATTTATAATTTGGCGACCAAGACGTCTGAATTGTGAGTCTTTTTTTTATAGTTGAAGTGTTGTTGTCTTGATTTCTGTTCATAATAGCACTGTTGCGCTTCAAGGTGATCTTACCAGTGTCAAAATTTCGCACAACTCGCGATACGCTCTTATCAACCTCGCACCTGACGTGAGTCTGGGGGTTCCAATTGTACTGAGGGAACTTTCCTTTTATTGATGCCCGGGGATTGTTAGGAACTTCGACTTTGGGATCTACATACGAAGCGTGTTGCTCGCAAGTACATGGGGCAGAAGCAGGGTCGGCATGTCATCAGAAGCTGTTTTGGTGGAGTGGATGGACATTTTGTCGTCAGCGGAAGCGAAGGTTCGTGAGTTTTTTTTTGAAAAAACTTTTTCGCGTTTTGTTTTCGACGAATGCTTATCTCCGTGGTTTCCCTTGTATTCTTTTTTTTTCCATTTCTCCCGGCGATCTCATCTCACCCCTCTGTGTCTGTTCGACTTGGCATATGTTCGTATATATCCGCCATATTTTTGGTCGCGTGCGGACTGCGGTCTGTTCGCTGGGACTCAACTTTTTTTTCCCTCTTTTGGCTTTACCTTGCTTGCGCTTTATTAATATGCTATACACACACGCACACACTCTCTCTTCTGGATCATCATTGATATGGAATCATCGAAACCACAGATAGCAAAGTGTACGTATGGAACTGTGAATCGGGATCGATACTGGAAGAATTATCGGGGCATGGGGAAGGAAGTGTGAATTCTGTGGCGTGGCATCCGAGGAATGAGAGGATGTTTGCGTCATGTTCGGATGATCACACGGTGAGGATATGGGAGTCACCACCTGCTGTTTTGACGACGTCGAATATGGGACGGGGGCGAGTTGGTGGGCGAATGATGTTGTTGGGAGGAGAGGGAGGGATGGGTGTTGGTTCGAGGAATGGGTATTTGAGTCATGGTAATGGTAATGGTGTGTCGAATGGGAAGGGGAAGGGTGTGGTTAGGCAGAGTTGGGATGGACATGGAGCGATGGATGTTGGGAGTGGAAGTGCTAGTTAAGTTGTGAAGAAGAAGGTGGTGGTGTTGGATGGAGGATGTTGGGAGATGATGATGATCTTTTTTTTTCTTTTTTTCTTTTTTTAAACAAGTTGATGCCCAACATGAAGATGATAGATTTTGGTTCGGTGCTTCTCATTCTTAGTACGAATACGCACGCACACACATACACGTTTCACACATATTTTCTCTCTCTCTCTTCGCTACGCTTCTTCACTTCACTTCACTTCACTTCACTTCACTTCGTTGGAGAAATGGCATTCATCTTCTTCTCCCTGTAGGAGAAAGCATTCTTTTTTTTTTTTTGCAATGCATATACATATACGTGATTACAAGGTACAGATCCCAGATCCCAGATACATACATACATACAAAGCTCCTTTTTTTTTACTCTCTTCTGAAACGGTTGTTGCACATGACCATGATCATGACCATGATGGATGATGATGATTATTTTTTCGTTTCGTTTTTAGAGCCTGGTTTAATAGCATTGCATTTCGTGGTGTAGATAGTTTTATTGTGGTCTTTCGAGCTCTCTCTCTGCTTTTTTTTATTTAATTTGTGGCGTTGTTTTTATAAGGCTCCCCTCCCTGTGTTAGAATTGACCATGACCATGACGTTAGGTGAGGTATTTTCCCTGACGGATTGTTCGTTTGGGTGAAATGAGATACCACACATGCGCACAACTTGATCAATGAGGAATTCGGACCGGTCCTGGAGCACGTTTATAGTACGAGAATCGGCTTGATTCTTCTTTCTTTTTCTTTCTTTTCTTTTCTTTCTTTCTTTGCAAGGCAGGCTATCTATATGTATACATGCGTCCTTACACTTTGTTTGATGGGGTCCTTTTTGTAAAGATTTTTTTTTCCTCCTTGAAGT
>Ga0153938_1000180_pt1 | contig 23853 bp, 18 predicted proteins | sample TSNY022MetaG_FD_104740 | JGI IMG/M metagenome (GOLD analysis project Ga0153938, IMG submission 104740) | Attine ant fungus gardens microbial communities from New Jersey, USA - TSNJ022 MetaG | ecosystem: Host-associated > Fungi > Mycelium > Unclassified | place: USA:New Jersey: Brendan T. Byrne... | reverse complement strand
TCTCTACTTCTGAAGTACCAACCATTGGGTTTGAAGATAGCGGTGGCTACAATACCCTATATAAATTTGGATTTCAAGATGGGAAGAAGGTGATTGCACGGATTCCCTCCAAAAGATCGCCGGAAAAGTCCTATATTGAGTCCTCCGTTGCCACCATGTGTTTTGCTCGTTATGTTCGTAACATTCCGACACCAGAAGTCTTCGCGTGGAATGCCACTCACGATCACATAATTGGCGTGCCGTTCATCATCCAGGAGTATGTGGACAACGTCATAGAGCCTTGGCGAGGTTGGGTGTCCATCACAGAGGACCAGCGTTCCTGCTTGTTTAATGAACTGGCAGAATATCATAGCGCTTTACTTGTTCTGCTTCCGTATCCACTGCACGGAGTTGGGAATCTTGTTTTTGCACCCAGTCTCCCAGCCAATTCTGCACTTTCTGATCCGAGGAGCTACATGGTGCGGCCGTTGCGCTTGTTGGCATCAGAGCTGCGGCCAGTACCATTTGTAGCTTCTTCAGTATCTCTTTCCGACGTCTGGCAACAGTTGTGGTCACATCACAATGAACTTAGTTTATGTGATTCAGGTTCACGCATAAACCGCGATACACTTTTTCTCGATGACGACGAAGAGTGTGACATAACAACATTTACGATGGCTGCATCACAAGCGCGTACATATGCTGAAAGCGCGCTCCGTATGGTGGAACAACATCCTCAATACGCACAGCCCTGCCTGGTCAACTATGACTACGCCTTTCGCAACATCCTCATCGACCCAAAAACTTATCGGATCAAGGCCTTTATTGACTGGGATGACGTTCATGTAATGCCATTCGTTGTCGGTGTAAACTTTCCTGAAGATATAAAACAATTTATTCCGTTTGGTCTTGCCCCAGACGCCGACTATTACCGCGAGGGAGAATTTAGCGATTTTCCTCCCAATGAGCATGGCACGATCGTAGGTGCAGTGGGACCCGATGGGAAATTGACGGGCGCAGACCAGTATGGAAAGTCAACTGGGGTAGACGAACGAGACGAGAGGATTCGCAATACTACGTATCGAGAACGATATATCGAGGCCTTACAAAAACTGGATCCGCGCATTGCTCACTCTGATATGTGGGGAGTACGCCGGATATTTCTTAAGGCTCACGCTTTGCTTAAGAGAGGTGGCGCAATATGGTGGTCTAAGCGACAATGGCTCAATCAGATTTCGGTATGAATTCTTGTTTCTGAAAGGTCTCATTCTGATCTAACTGCTTTCTGGAAGGAAGAGGAGAATAAATGAGTGAAGCACTGTTTCGGACTTTGTCAAGAGTTTCGTCTTCATGTGAGATTCAGCTTGTGCTCAAACATACATATCCCAAGACTTATATCAGGTCTGCCTCCATCCTATTACAAGGCAGTCAACATACGCCAAATATCACAATACACCAGGGTAAGAGGTATGATGAGGTCTCCGACTTCCATGACATGCGATTTTCACAAAAAATGATATGAAGCAATCAATACTCCTCGAAACGAGCACGGAAATACAAAGTTAAGACGTCTATACTGTTTCATGTGGAGTATTGTATGAAACTAACCAATTATTGCGATGTAAATAATTTGCATGAGAGTGATGTTGAGCTTCCGAGTGTGTAAGCCCAAAACCCTTCAGCTAGACACCCAGACTACCAAATTGGGAACGCTATTATTGTTACTAGATGCTCAATAAATAGAAAAACAATAAACCTACCAATTGCATTATAGCCGTTCTCTCATTTTCTGGAAGACCATTAATTTGGTCCTGTGTTAGAGCTAATACTTGCATTAACATGGCCTTGAACAAGGAGGATAAGCATCAATTTTATGAATACCTGAAATAACAGCATACGAACCCTTTGACTTTCGCTTATAGCCGGTGTTGCCGCAGTAGTAGCATGTTGAGGTACTGGAGGAGAGGGCGCTGTTTGTAAGGATGCCAGTGGTGTTCCTGCGGTAGGTGGCGGTCGATAATAGGATACATTGGCGGGTGGGAACATTGCTGATGCAGGCGGCAGCGTTGAGGGCGGAGGCATCGTAACCATGGGCAGTGGTGATTGAAAAGGCACATGTGCCGGTAAAGGAGCAAATGCTGGCTGAGATAGGTGTTGCGGTGGAACTGGACGTGGAGGCGTCTCAGAAGGTCCACTCGGAGGTTGCATTCCTGTCTGCTCAAGCATCCTATGGAGGATAGCAGGATCCACAATATTATTTAACACAAGTGCCTGAAAAAGTGCATAGGCAAACTGAGGATGCTTGACTAGAAGTTGTCGAGCTTGTTCTTGGTGAGTGATGATGAATGCCTGGAGGGAACAGGGACATTGTAGGAAATTTTAGGATTATCTGGCAATACAGAAACTCACCTTCATTTGTGCCAGGACTTCCATCAGTTGAGCCGGAGGCATCTTAGCGAGAGTATTAGTGATGAAGTCAAGAGCTGTAGTTCCTTTGGGAAGATGGACTCCAGGAGGAAGATGAGACATGAAATCGCTCTCGTGCATACGGGGATTACCGCTTCTGTGTCGAGGTTCAGCGGGTCCGGGAACGCCGCCATCTACCAATTCACCCCGCACTGTTGTTTTGCCTTCGAGAAACGGGTCAGAATCAGCTAAATCAATTCGGAGCGGTCGCCCGCCGACATCTACATTGTTCAAATTGCGGACAGCACTTAGAGCAGTTTCGTGATCTGAGTCAGCCAGGTGCAATGAATGATTCACAATTCTGTGAGAGTCAAGAGTATTCAGGTGAACAGAGGTCCGAGATATCCCAATTTCGTTTCACGTACAATCAGATTACGATTTGATATCCCCAGGAAAATTTACAACGTTACCCTTTGTACCGAGTGAATAACGTCAAACATACCGGCAAACTCGCAGAAACCATATCCACGAGGCTTTCCCGTTTCTCTGTCAAATACAAGTCTCAACAAACCACATTGAGCCAATGTTCCCCAAAACGCTGGTCATGAAAAGGTACCTAAACCCAATGACTTGGCCCACAGTCTTGAAAACATCTATGAGTTGTTCTTCACCCATATTATATGGTACATTGCCAACTAAGGATCAACCATCAGAATAGAAATGCCAATTTAGAAAACCACACGAACCAAATACTACCTTACTCATGATCGAAAAGACCGAAGATGGATGTCCCAAACTGACCTATTTTCCATCATGTGATTCGTGGGATAGCTACAGTCGACGTCAGCCTGGCAGGTTCAATTATTAACCTCAAATGATTCAGTGCGTCAATTACTAAGACAATGAGTCACTGCCTCCCCTGACTAGCTAGGGTGGCGGTAATGCCCTGTCATGTTCCGGTAAATGCAGCTATTTCTGTATTCCTTTATTTGATCCTTAGACATAATACCCGGACCAGATACACCATTGACTTTGATTTTGCAGTTAGCTCAGCAACGGTGTCGAGTCATTTTTTGGAGTCACCCGTCGATTTTGCTGTGTTCGGGGTCCCATACACCCCGCCTTTTGTATATAGAACCTAGATCCGAGACAATTGTGTTTCTCAAATCTTATAATGCCTTCTAATCCTTCAACACCCATTGATTCTTCTTCCCAACAAACTTCGTTTCAAGACGCAGTTTCTCGGGGTGTGCAGTCCAAAGTACATCAGCTCATCAAAGCCGGTATTCTTCGTCCTGCTCGGATTAACGAGCAATGTGGCGGCAGTTGGAAGCCACGGTAATTCTACAAACCACACTGATGCCTGAATCATTATAACTGACGCTTCTCCTAGAATGAATCTGATTGATGATCCATCTTCCCCCAACATCATTGTTATCTTCGAATTGCCTGGGGTCAGAAATGAGAACATCATCCTTCACATGAAAGATGGCCAATTTATAGTAATTGGTATTAGAGACGATCCTTCTGCAGAAGCACTGGTGGCTGCAAAAGCTTCTCTACCAACATCCACAGATTCTGGTGGAACTGATGCGAATCTCGATCCTCATGATCCAGAAAACCCATTGAAGGACGTTCCAGATGATTCAGTCGTAACATGCAGTGCAAAGCCTTTGATGGATGGGTGTATCCGCGAGCTACGCTATGGTTCATTCTTCCGTAGTATTGCTCTACCGGAGGGTATCAAGGTAAGCCTAGATGTTCCTTGAACTGCCTCTTATGATTCATCTTTGAATGTAGAAATCTGAAATCACTGCGAAGATCGAAAATGGCATGCTAACTGTGACTTGGCCGCGTGCACCAGCCGCCCGATCGTCTATCTCTGGAGTGGCCCCAAATTCAGGTGCTCCCGATGCTGCCATGAACGCTACCGACTCTACTTCAGATACCTTCCCTTCCGTTCCTACAGAGACGGCTTCGATATTATAGTGAAGCGGCCGAGCCTACGTTTCAGACATTGGCTTTGCTTGGTGATAAACTAGGTTCGTGCGGATTGACCAGCTATTCGTCAGAGGTTGGCGCTGTCTGACAAGACCACAACGACAGCTGCAAATCAGGATCATTGATATCGCCTCATCTCATCTCATTTTCTCTTCTAAGTTGGTTTTGTATAATCATGCATCGCTTTCTTATCTTTATTGGTCCAATTTTCACAGGGCCTGTTGTCACCAAGCTACTCTGTAACTTATAATGTGGAATAGCCTGTATTCTATAGCGTCACTAGTGAACTCGAGATGATTCCTTATAATTTTTGTTTTTGGTTGATATTTTCTAAATTTAGCAAGAATGTTATTGATGTACCAGATTTATTTACAATTAATCAGACATCGTTTTTGATATAAATTGAGCTAGCATATCAAACATGGCTTCTATTCAGAATTGCCTCACAGAGGTTTAGAAAATGGTCTAATGGAGCATCTCACATTAGGTGAACCATCAGAGGAACACAAATCATAGCTCGCTGATTGGAAAGACCCCAGCAATTTGAACTTCACCCTCGTGTGAGGGAAGATCAAGATGTCTATGAATGCATTTACTTGCTATTGAAGATACCAATATAAAAGCCTGACCTGAGATGCATTCGAACAATCATCTGAGTAGGCACAGGCTGATCGATTATTGTTCATTCATTCATCATATGAATAACAACAAGGAGATGAGAACCTGTAGTTACCACGAGGAAAATCCACTTTGTAATCAAGCCATTTTTCTGACGACAACAATCCACCGAGAACATTTTATAAACCTGAAAAACCTAGGAGCTAAGGGGTGGCATTCACAGAAAAACTGATCATATCCTTTTTTGCCTCCATCAAGACCATTAGGCCAAGGAGACTTCTCACACCACTGCATCTGTCTGCTCCACCGTTGTGTGCTCCTTCTCATCATTTCTCTCCGAAGATTGAGCCTGTGGTTCTCCACCAGAAGACGGCACAGTCATTTTGGGCGTTTTTTGAAGCTGTTCATCCAGCGGATCTCCTGTCTTGTTTAGATCCCTTTGAGTTTGTTCCTCGAAACCATCTTCATTAAATCTCTCATCACAACAACATCCACAACATCCTGCATTTTGCCCAGAACAACAACACCCGTTTGCTCCTAGTCGAGCTATGATTACGCGAGCGACGGATCAAGTCAGTATCAATATTTTTAGCGCTTAGAAGTAGGTACGAGAGTTGTTTGAGACATCCTTTGCCGTTGCGAAAGGGTAGAGTGAGTTAAATGAGTTAAGACATACATGTATTAGTCCATCGCGTGAATTCGGAGCTAATAGCCAAGCCTATAGTGTGGTTGTCTGGTCAGCTGCGCTCACGCAGCACTGAGTGATACGCACAGCAACAGCCACAGAGGCCAGAAATGCATTCTCCTACGAAGTTCGCCATGTTGATAGTGAAGAGAGATCGTCAAGTACGGAGAAGAGGGCCAGCCGGGCATCGTGGCCTCAAGAAGCACGGCATAAGTAAGGCCTGAACAATCCCTTTTCGGTGCCCGGGCGATGCAGACGTCATTATCTCCATTGGGATTCAAAAACACTCTTTCGCACTTTTCGCACTTGAGACATATTGTGGTTTGGCGCTTCCGGCCCTTGATATCTGACAATGAACAGAGTATTGCACGATATGAATGCTAGCTTTTACGCAGGTAAAACCTCTCGAAGGCTGCTCTCCACTTCCGACGTACTCTCTAGGAATTTCGTTGGCCATGGTCTTTGCATTTTAGAATCATCTAGGTAAATCCAGTTCGGAGAAGGGGTATCTCGAATGTGTGAGAAGTCTTGAACAGCTGAAGGAGCCTTAATCTGGAGGCTTTGTAAGCTTTATTAGCGTGATTTGTGTGCAACCCTCACAGCTTCTCCCGATCGCTCCGAAGCGAGTAGTGTTTGAGGATATGATGTAAAACGGATATCATGACAGTCCTCCACGATCGGATTTGATGTTATGGAGAGAAAAACGTCCACCTTGACTGAAGTGTGCATACGAAACTAGTAAATGTCTGTGGATTCTTTCTCTGATATTTGCAGAGGCAGGAAATTGTACCTGATGACAGCCTACTACGATGACGCAACGAGAAAGATCGTGCGCGAGAATACTACAATTGATGAGAGGAAGGAGGAGAACAGAATTTGAAATCTTCTTCAAGTGGATGGCGGAGATCTCGAACTCGGAAGTACCACCTGTTGGGAGGAGGTTTAGAATGCAATGGTCAAGGTCTGAAACAGTAAGACCGGATGTCCGCGGTGAACCGATAAGAGAAGCGACTGTCAGATAGGCATGTGTATGGGATGAAATCAGAGGTTTTGAAGGCGGGAGTTCTGAAGTTGATGATGTGGGTTTGTTTTTGACCGATTTTATTGGATTCAAAACCGTCACTTTCTCGCGCTTGAAAGAAAACTTGGGCTTTGGGGCTGTTGCCGCACGGAGTCCGTTCAAACTCGTCTCTAACGTGTTCACTTGCTACACGGGTAATTGAGCTCGCGGCGGTGGACTCTCGAAAGCAAGACATGCCGTCTGATACAATTTTCGGTCATAGGAAGGAAGGGATCCGGCAGCATCAGCAAGAGCCTTGGCCAACCGAGCTATGTCCGTTGAAAGGGTTTGAATTGCGTCAGATGTGGGGCGCCCATGAACATCCTCTAGTCGTTTTTCAAGTTCTATATCGGTGACAACTTAGGGCAATCATGGAAAAAAATAGGCTGTTGGCAGCAGACCTGAGTGACTGGAGCGAAAATCTGTGGTAAAATTCTGAGAAAACGTCCAGATAGCATGCTCGTTTCCAGCGCTCATCATCCAAGAGACAGTTTTGAATGATGGTAGGTTATAAAAGGAAGTATTACTCATCCTGACAATGTTGATTTCATTGCAGGTCAAGATCACTCAACAATAGAACAAGTGAAACGGATGCGAATTAGGTGAACTAACAAACAAGCTCGATGCGTGATAAAATGATTCCAAATCACCGACCATATCTTGATACACATGTGAATATAATTGCTGGTTTCTTATGGAATAGCAACTCACTTCTGCAATTCCCACTCACGATTATCCAAAGGGCACACGTTGCGAGTTTTGAGCCAACGAGAGATGCAGTGGAAGTGAAAGGCATGCTGAGAGCGATCAAAGGAACGAAAGAATAATGAAACAGGGTACGTACATTGCAGATACCCCACGCAGCATTACATTCCTCACTAGTCGCTGATACTTGGTTGGCCTGACAGTCGATGCCTGTGTGATCATGGTTGTCAACGAACCAATTATTTAGGTTTGGAAACTTACAGAGATCCATGATGTGATTCCTGCAAATCGCACAATTGTCGACAACGATATCTACAGATATGCTATGAGTGCCACATCAAGAGTTTTTCAGGGTTAGGAAAGCACACCCCAGGCCCAAAGAGCAACAGCATTCCACTGGAGGATAGCGCATATCAGTAGATGATACTCATGAACGCTTCGACTAGAACGAAGACGTACTTTCTTAACCTCAAATCTAGGCTTTGCCTCTTTTTTCTCTTTGCCTCTTGGAGCGGGATGATCAACTTCCATGTCGGACATTGTGTAGTCAACGAGGTGTCTAGCAAGTATTGCGATCCTGATAGGATGTGGTAACCTTGTATATCTTTCATTCCCACGCGATCATATGTTCTTGCTCACGAAACAGAGTCGTAGCGGATCACTATGCTAGGCCACTATTGAAATCCAGCTCAAGGAATTGAGATGATCCATGGAGTAACATCCTCATAGTAGATTTAACATATTTTAGTAGCAGCTCATCCATCAGTAACGAAGAACTGCTCTCACTGTATGAATCTGTACCTCTCTAGATATGATAAAGCCCCTTTTTCATGATTTATGTCTGTCTCTTTCTCAAACTCGCTCAAAATCCTCCGTATCGTACTCCTCCTCGAACTCTGCTGTTGATTCAACCATATTTGTATTGCTATATTTGTATTCCATCTCATTTAAACGCTTACGCCCGTATAAATATTGTTTGGGGCAACCGAAAACAAGCCCAGGCAGTAAAACTGGTGATCAAGCAGGATTCAGTTTCGTCCTGTCGTCTAGCTTTGTACACTAGACATCGATTTGCAGTGCTGCAATATGACATCCAGCCAATCTTCTGCTATGACTGGGAATAAAGTCCCCTTCAGTGACTTCCACATGTAGACCTAGCCCAATGATTCTTGTAACACCCAGATCTCATCTTCATTCAGGAAGTTACCGAAGGCTAGAGAGTTGAGATTAGGCTGTGGAGAATTTTTATTGCGTAGTTATCCTCAGCAACCTTATAACCCGTCATGACCTCCTCATACTAGTTTATTCTGCAGATTCCGACGATCTTTCAGCGCCACGAGCTTCTGAACAATCTCGTCCAATGGAATAGTTTCCGAACGTGCCTTAGTACCAACGTCATCGCGATTACGCACATTGACTGAACGGGCATCCAGTTCCTCTTGTCCGACGACTGAGAGTATTCCGGATGTAGAAAATATGTGCAGGAGCCAATCAAATACACACAATCACAAAGATATACAAGAGTTCGGTTTTCATAGGTGGGAGTTTTCGTCAGCTACCGTTGTACGGAGGACCGAAAAATACTGACCAAGGATGAAGTTGTACTGCGCGATCTCTCCGTTTCTTATTTTCTTAGGTAGTGTATTTTCACCATTGTCTACATCGGCCCACAGACCCAGTTGCGAAAGTCGATCTGCAACTTCCGTAGCATATTCTTTCTATTTAGGCCATGAAAGACCAAGAAAGATGAGGATGCGTCAGAAAAACGCAGAGAGGAAGTGCTCACATAAGGAGTTGCCACCGGGATGACTAGGACCTGTCTCGGCGAAATCCAGAATGGCCTAATGGTAGGCAGTCGTCACAAGCTATGGTTTGCAGGTATGGAGCCTCAAACGTACCACTTTCCAGCGAAATGTTCAGTAATAATAGCAATGAATCGTTCCAGACTACCCAAGATCGCACGATGGATCATGACTGGTCGGGCGGCTGCCTCGTCTGCGGAGCGGTACTTTAGATTGAATCTTTCAGGTAACTGAAAGTCAAGTTGTATCGTGGCACACTGGAACGATCGGCGAAGAGCATCCTGGATAGTGATGTCAATCTTCGGACCATAGAATGCGCCATCACCTGGGTTGAGATCCCACTGTCCAGGATAGTTGGCATCGAGTGCTTGTTTGAGTTGCTGTGAAGGATATCGTGAGCATGAAAATGGCCGATTCGGAACAAGCATACATACATCCTCAGCCTGGTTCCACGTTTCAATTGAACCAAGATAGTTCTCTGGACGAGTAGACAGTTCGAGCTTAAACTGAAACCCAAAAAGACCGTATATGTGCTTCATGAAATCGAACAGAGCTGCAATCTCTTCGGTGATCTGAGATGGCATGCAGAACACATGAGTATCATCTTGTACGAATCTTCGCACTCGCGTCAAACCACTCAGAGCACCAGAAGCTTCATTTCTATGGATGATACCAAATTCGGCCATCCGAATTGGTAGTTCCTTATAGCTCCTATCTCTTGAATCAAAAATTAAGGCGTGTCCTGGACAATTCATGGGCTTCAGTGCCCACTTCTCCTTCTCGACATCTAGCACGAACATATCATCCCTATAATTCTGCCAATGTCCTGAGGTCTCCCACAGTTTGCTGTTATACATGTTGGGAGATATGACTTCTTGATATCCGCGTTTGAAGTATTCCGAACGCATGAGCTCAACAAGGGCATTGTAGATACGTGCACCATGAGGAAGGAAGAAACAGCTCCCGGGACTAAGGTCATGGAAGAAGAACAATTCTTGGTCTTTGCCAATCTTCCGGTGGTCGCGTTTTGCTGCTTCCACCAAGAAGGCTTTGTATTCAACAAGTTGTTTTTTGTCGGGGAATGAGATGCCATAGATGCGCTGAAGTGAGTCATTGGCAGCATCACCAAGGAAGTAGGAAGCAGAATTCTGACCAAGATCTGTTAGTCACCCCGACAAACAAAGAGTCGTCATGCAATACCTTGGTAACCATGAATGCCTTGATCTTTCCGGTGTGGGGTATATGAGGTCCAACACATAGATCCACCATGGGGCCACATCGATAGACTGTGGTAGAAGCACCATCAGGGACTTTTGTTTGGATGAGGTACTGCTTGTATTTATTGTACTAGAGACAATAGGAAAGTAGGTCAAGTGTGACTCAATTACCACGGGACTCACGTTAAACATTTTGAGAAGGTTTTCTTTTGAGACCACAAGACGTTCGAACTTCTGCTTCTCCTTGATCGCCAATTCCGATACTTTTTCCAAGGCAGGATAATCGGAAACGGAGACAGGCCTATCAGTAGCCATCTCATAAAAAAAGCCGTCGTCCGTTGGAGGACCAAGGCAGAGGTGACAACCATAATGCCTTTCAGCAGCCTCCCCGAGAACGTGCGCAGAAGAGTGCCAGAAAACCTTTTTGCCTGGTGACAACACAACTGATGAACACATACAATAATTGAGTTCATGGTAGCTCACCTTCGGGATTCTCAAAATCGAGGAGCTCAAGTTTGACGGATTTCTCTAATGGACGTTCAAGATCCCAAAGTTCTCCATCAACCTGATAATTGTCTGCGACCAGATACACAGTCAATGAAATTCATGACATACCTTCGCAATAACGATGCGATCAGAAAGGCTTTTTGATAGCTGTTTGGCAATATCCATTGGCGACGTTTCCCAGCTAATTCCATTCCGCTCTGTCCCATCAGGCAAAGTAATAGTAATCTCTTGGCGCGGTTGTTCTGAAGAAGTCCCCGTTGAGTGTGCTGCGTCTTGAGACCAACCACTGACTGACTGGCAATAGAAGCATCATATTCCGCTTTCAAATCATTGAACATTCTGATACGATGGTCAAAAAATTCGGGTAAAGGTTCAAGCTATCACAACGAATATATCACGAAGTAACAAAGTAGCATATGTTGACTCACCTCCAAGGGATGTGAGGGGTTTGTAGCAGCCTTAGCTTTTTTTTCTTGATTATGTGTTTTATGTTGTGGTGCACTAGCGGCATGCTGATTGTCAAGTGCAGGTATCTGCTCAGGATGAACGGTAGAAGTGACAAGATTTGCCATCGAAAGCCGAAATGTTTGAGGATGATGTAGATGTACGTAGCGCTGTTTCACAAACGATTGGCTTAATCGAAGAGGAAGAAAAAGAAATCGTTTTGCCAACATCCAATCGATGGAGTCACATTCTGAATTCTGGAGTCACAGAAATGGTATCCAATTCCCACAATCATATACATTTCACGGTTGATGTCACGTTTCTCGTGACACAAACCGCCTCCTCCCAATTATGAAATCTTCGGGCAAAATTATCATCAAACCTTCCAAACGTGCACGATATACCGCTTCTGAAGCTGGGAGTGAAGTATCACCTGACGATCCAAACCAGACCTCAAATGACCCGATGGATGAAAACGATCACGATGTGATCATGAACGAACCAGAGGAAAATGACGATGACAAAAGTGAAAATGGGACAGGGGACATAGACGACGAACCAGAAGAGCCTGACCAAGTATCTATACCCCTCAAACGCGGTCGTGGAAGACCCAAAGGTTCAGGGATCAAACCCACTCCTTCTCACGGTACGACTTCTACACCTTCGGCACCTAGAGGTCGCCCGAGAGGTCGTGGTCGTCCTAGAGGCAGACCACCAAAAGGTTTAAGCACTCACACCCCTGTCGGCCTAACAATACGCTTGAAAGCGCCAAAAGAAGATGAGGAAGGGGAGACTGATGAAGAATATCTCCCTGAGGTTGAAGCTCCAGTGGCTGGTGTAGGTGTAGAAAGTCCAAATGCGGGAATGAAGGAAGATGAAATTCCCATTGGTGGCGGAAGACCTTTTCGAAAAATCCAAAATAGAGTATATGTTATTGATGGAGATGAATTTATTACGGAGGACGATCCCAAGGGTGACCAGAAGGTAGACAAGTGGGGAAACCTCCTCGGTGGTATGTACATGTCTTCGTTCCTTTTACTGAAACCATATACTGACTTGACTTGATATCCCTCATGTATTCTTGTCAACAACAGGTCGTAAATTCAAAGCAGCGACATTCGCGCTTCCAAATCGTAACCCTCATCGTCAATACATGCTCGCCATCGATGCAGCGCGTACATCCGGATTCCGTGACTCTCTCTACTATTTTCGCCGCAACCCTCTCGCGTTCAAACTCAATGCCACTCAACCTGAAAAGGACTACCTCATCTCTGAAGGCAAACTTGGCTCCCATCTACGAACGAGAAGTGTCACTCTCATTACTGCACGAAGTGCTTTCAAGTTGCATGGAAGCAAAATGGTCATTGGTGCATATCTTTTTCAGAACTGAGAACAGGTATGCTGATACCAAAGTTTATAGACGGTAGATGGGTGACGGATGATTATTACGAATCTAAAATTCTTGCCGAAATCAGTGCTAAAGGTATATCGCCAGGAGATCTAGTTGGCGAACTTCCCGATCCAAATGCACCTTCGCACACACATCAAACCGATGCAACTGTTGCCGGCGGCTCCTCGTCCATGTTTCCTTCTTTCAACACAAACCTTGCCGTCGCTGGCGGAGGTATCTATCGTGCTGGTGGACCAACAACTATTTTTGGTGGAAGCGGCTGGGGTCCATTCAGTGATGGCCCATTAAACGCGGTAAGGAAAAGTCTTTTGAGTCGTGATGGTGTTACGGAAGAGAACTGGATGTGGATGATGAGTTCGAGAGTCCAAGATGCAGATAATGAGTGGGCAAGACTAAGGAAGGAAGGGCGGGGGAAAGAGGGATTGAGTGTGGACGGCATCGTCATGGGAGGAAAGGGTACCAATTGGACGAGGGCCGATACTACCTCTCATTTCAGCAATACGGATGCAGATAAGAAAATTGGAGAGGCCAGAGAAGGGACAATTGTCGATGATACCAAGGAAATTCCTTTGTCTGTCGCAACAGGGAGAAATCGCCAGATTGGTAACGTTGTGCGGACTGCGGTACAAGGAGGTGGAGCTATTGGTGTTTATGAACATCATACCAATTTAATATTATGTGAGTCAACTTTATTTCTTTGTTCCAATATCACCTTTTACTTTAACCGTGATCATGGCCCAGATCGCGCAGATACACAGCCAACGCGGGCGACGTGGGAGTCTTTATCGAGCCCTGAACGGCGTATTTTAGGAGGTACAAAAGCAGGAAATGGAGCTTGGGGATTGGCTTGGGTTGATACTGTAATGCAACTTCCTGATGAAGATGAAGATGTTCTGAACAGAAGAGAAGAAGAGCACAGGGAGCGTGAGGCATTCATCAAGGAGGCAGAGATGTCCACCGTTAATTTACGTGGAACGAGTATTGTAAGTGTGCACGAAGGGAGTGGAGGAAGAGGAGAAAGTATAAATACAAGAGATGCGAGCGTAATGAGCTTCGGGGTATAGCTTCCTATAATTTGTCTATGGTTTTTGGGCTGATGTTACCCTATCTTATTAATGTCGATGCTTGTCTATTCTGTTAGTTGTCAACACTGGGATACTAAGACAAGAGTACTTGAAGTTGCAAGTTGTCTTATGCCTGATCAGCATGAAAAGCGTAGTGTAGAAAATCAGACGTTCGCTTCCAGCAGGATTCCATAAATGGGCACCTTACGTCTGCTCAGTCGACATCTGAAGATTATATATACAGTCAAGCCTCTAATAAGGCATACCCCTCGGTCACGGTCAGATGGTACGCCTTATTAGAAAGTATGCCTTAATAGAAATTCCCCTTTTTTCAGCTGGAAATTGACCGAAAACAGGTTTATTTCTGACCCTACTATAATATTTCTACATGTAAATTAGGCCTTCTACCATGTTCTGCTCACCACCAACATTCACACCCAAAGAACAACTCCAGCCAACCCCCCCCCCCCAAAAGCTCAGGTGTAGCCAGTAGTGTAAAAACAAAATATTGTTGATTAAATATGTACAACATTGCTGAAACGATAGGGAAACTATTAGGGAAATGACAACTCAGGTGGCTGACATTTTAAAAAAGTATGCTTTATGACATCCAGAAATTGTATGCCCTATCCCTTATACCCTGCAAATTGACTTGGTAGCTGGAAAATGTATGCCTTATCAGAGGTTTGACTGTATATAAATTATCTTGCTTTGAGTTTTTCCCCTTCGGCTCGCCCTTATACAATTATTTAATAGCACAGCTGTATTGTGATGACACTAAGAATAGTTGATATCTTCAGTCTTCAAGGTGTAAAACAATGAAATGATTAAATCTTATGGAGAAATTATACTCATAATATCGAAGAAAAAACTAAGTTGATCATGATACAAACATCCACAACTACGGTGATGGTCGAAAAAGGAGTTTACAAATACATATGAAAAAGAAAATAAACCACTCCTTTATCTGAAATGCTGATCCCAATTTGTATTTGGATTCATGAGTCTTACGATCATGGCAAGATATAGATCAAGAAATTTACTCAGCCCACGACTTGTTGGAAGGAGTACGAGGACCGAAAAGACCAGGACTCGTGGCACGAGGTACTGTAAGGCTAGGCTCGATGGACGGTGGAGTAGGCGCTTGGTCCGGGTCAGCTACAGAGCACGGTTGTTCAGTGATCAGGTCTGGCTCACAAAAATTGTCACTTACGGAGCCACGTCGCCCAAGATTGCGTAACTTGACGTCGTGGATCCATCATATTATGGGGGTGGACATGTGGAAGAGCTGCTGGAGGAGGCGCATGAGCAGCTGTTCTATCTTTTTTCTTGCCTTTGCGTTTGCCGATTTGACGCCAACCTGGCTTAGCCGCTGGAGCAGGAAGGTCAGTATCTGCTGGTGGAGGGGGTGGCTCTTGTGAGACTGGTGCTGTAGCGGCAGGGGGCTGCCAATCAGGCTGGAATTCACCACCTGGTCCGTACTTGGATTTCATGCAGAGCAGGAAGCCCATTTCGCTGACAATAATTTGAGTGATTCCAGTCTACAAGAAGGTACGAAACATACTGTTGAAGATTTCGTCGCTCTTCACGCAATTTTCCGACTTCGCCTAAAAGCATGCGTACTTCAGCTGCCAGCGCCTTGCTGAATTCATCAAGATACTGAGGGGCCAAGTCGGTACATTATGAAGCATGATAATGGCCGTCAAACTTACACCTTGTACATTGAAGGGAACTTGTTCTTGTGCTGTAGATTTGACAGCCTCAAGTGTTTCTTTATGATGCCTCTCGCAATCATTTCGCCAATCCTCAGAGAGCTGTCTCAAAAGCTCCTGTTGCTCTGCATTCTGGCGCTGTAGTTGCTCAATAATACTTTCTAGAGCTTCAACCAGAAGGAAGATTAGGAGACTCAGACATCTGAGGGACAATCAGGATGTACCTGGCTTTGACTGATTCTGTATCCTCTCATCAGTCGCTCGTTGGATCTCGGCTTGGAGGTCATCATGAATTTTTTGAATCATCTCGCGAAGCTCAAGGGTCTCCACGTCTTTATCTTGTCGCCTTGCAGCTTTTTCCGCGTATCGATTATCAGAGTCTTTTTTCTTTTGGACCGTTATGTCACGGTTATCCTGGAGTAGATTTGTGATATCGTTGAGTTGCGCTCTCAGAAGTTCATCCCGCTCAAGAGATTCTGCCCTCTCCCGTTCTCGGATGTCCGCCTCTTCAGCCATTCTTGCCTGCTTCTCACCTTGTAGATCAGCTTTGACAACAGCTAATTCCTCCTCTAAAGCTCTGATCCGAGCTACTTGTTCTTCCTGAAACTGTCGACGGGTTTCCTCAGCTTCATTCATCAAACGCCCGCGTTCAGTTGCAGCTGCCTCTCGTTCTCGTGCAAATTCCTCTCTTTCCAGACGGACAGTCTCAAGTATGTCTTCTGCATGTCTTGATGCAACACCTTCAACCACACTTCGCATCGAAGACGCGATCGATTTGGTCTCAAGATCTGCGGGTAATCTTGGAGTTTCTGGTCGAGGTTCTGCTGAGGCCTCTGAAATGACTTCGAGGGTTGGAGTTCGAGGCGTTTGAGACCTGGTAGACGGCGATCTCGTTAATGAGGGCCGATCAGATAGTTCATGTAAAGGTCGAGCGGGAGGAAGAGCCTCCAGGCGACTTTGAAGTGTATCCCAGAGGTGTTCAGTTCGTTCTCTATTCTCATGTTCTCGTCGTTCTTGATTTTCTAAAAAGATTTTTTCTCGGTGTTCTTCATTACGCCGGAATTCCGCTTCCCGTTCGTCCTCCGCTTGAGTTGCGGCAAGAGCAACATCATGGAGATGTCGCTCAATAGCACCCAACCTTTCGTGGCGCTCGCGTTCGTGCTCGACATCCTGGAGCTCAATGGGAGTAGCACTTCTGTGAGACTTGGGAGGAGGATGAATCGTAGATGCAAGTCTACGAGGAGGGACAGGAAGAGGGGAATCATAGTCAGAGTAGCCGGCATCACTTTCAGCAACAGGAGGCACTCCAGTTGAGACTTCATGCTCTACTTGCTCGATTGGACGACCTTCAAAGGTGGAGGGTTGCTCGGACGGTCGTCGTGATATATATACAGGGGAACCGCTTCTCTCTTGTCGGAGTGGTTGGGCTGGTGGAGAACGAGTAGCTGGGGGGCTAGATATTTCAGGGGAACGAGTGAGTGACGAACGAGCACCAGTTGCTGGAGGCTCCGCTGAGGAACGGATATGAGGAGGAGGGATATAGGTTTGAGGCGTCGGCGTCCGACTGGGAGTAGAAGCAATCGGGATAGCCCACCGGCTAGGAGCGTCATCCGTTGGGGAATGCGGACGGCCATCGTCTGCTTCATATAGAGAGTGAACTGGAGAGTAATAAGCTGAAGGATCGTGAAAATTGAGAATCAAAATGAAGATAGGAAGAAGGGGTGACTAACCAGGTCCCGAGGGGTGTTGAGTAGTCGGCGTACGACTGCGTGGTATCTGATGAGGATCATGAGTGACAATGTCTTCTGGCTCAATCGCAACGATAGTGGGGGCGCGGTGAGAGAGACGCGAGGCACGAGAAACAGTAGAAGGAGGAGCTACAGTTATGGGAGATCCAGGTCTGGATGGTCTTGGTTCTGAATAGTCAACATGGCGTGTTTCAGGAGCTAGTACTCGCAGCGGCGATTCTGGGCGGCCATGAATTAAGGGGCTTGTAGGTGTACGAGAGAGTTCATGACGAGAGTGAGGACGTGAAAGTTGTCTCGGCAGATGGACACCAGAAGGAGAACCGGGAGGTCCCAGGCTAGGAGGAACACGGGAACGAGAGCTAGGATATCGAGAAACGGAGGGATATTCATAACGACTGTATTCTGGGGTTCTACGTTTGTCGTGATCATCAATTGGAGTACGAGATCGTTGGTCATGATCATCGTCATGTTCCAAATGAAGACTGTGGGACCGTCGATGATAGTCATCATCGTGCTCGTGGGGTATAGAATCAGGCCGTCGACAATGGTCATCATCGCGCTCGCGGGTAGGAGAACGAGGCCGCCGATGGTGGTCATCATCACGCTCGCGGGGCGGGGTGCGAGACCGTCGACGATGGTCACCATCACGCTCGCGGGTAGAAGAACGAGGCCGTTGACGATGGTCACCATCACGCTCGCGGGTAGGGGAACGAGGTCGTCGGCGATGATAATCATCACGCTCGCGGGTAGGAGAACGAGGTCGTCGACGATGGTCATCATCGCGCTCGCGGGGCGGGGTGCGAGACCGTCGACGATAGTCATCGTCACGCTCCCTGGGTGGGGTGTAAGAGTGTCGGCGACGGCTATCATCACGTTCCCAAGGCAAAGTGCGAGAGCGCCGGCGACGGTCATCGTCGCGTTCCCGAGGCGGAGTATAAGAGCGTTGCCTATCGCCACCATCGCGTTCTCGATATGATGTAGGAGAACGTCGACGAGGCCTGCGGTCATGTTGATGTTCTTGAGGTGGAGTACGAGAATATTGGCGTTGCCGTTCTGAAGACCTTCCATGGTATCTCCTGTGAGGAGAGCGAGAGTATGAACGTCCGTGGACTGTCGGTGTCCTTGAGCGCGATCGGTCTCGTCCTCTGACAGGAGTCCTCGGAGATGAACGGCGATGTGAGGAGTATTCTGATGGATAAAAAAGGTGGCTTGGTGAGTGTCCTAAGGTTTGGTCATGGCGGGGCAAATGCCCTGGCCTGGAGGAAGGATAGCGAGGAATTCGTGTATCTGCCAAGCTTGTGGGAGAAAATGATCTACTTCTGGTGTGACGAGGGGGATATTCACCGGAAATAATAGTTCGAATCGGGGGTGAATGGGATCTGAGGCGATGTTGGGAGCTGGATCGTGAGCGACTTCTCCCTCTTGACGGGGCTATTGTAATCGGTGTGCGAGGTGGGCTTGAGTGTGCCCGGGAAGGTGAATGTGAGGGAGTCTGTGACCTTGAAAGTAGACCAGAGCGACTGATTGTAGGTGGTTGCAATTGTGGGTAATCAATGCCAGTAGAAGGAATCACAATTTGTGGCGGCGGTGCTGAAGTAGGTACAGTTGATGGAATCATGATGGGTATAGGCGTAGGGCTACGAGGTCGGCTATGAACAGATCCGCGACTAGGGCTGTGTCTGCTACTCCTGCTCTCAGTCCTAGGCCGTTCAATGCTAAGGCTACGACTCGAGGGTGACCTGCTTGACTCATGAATGAGTAGAGGAGCTGGTGGATAAGACTGAGGAGGCATCTGTATAATGGTCGGAGGAAGTGGGTGAGAAGACAACATTTCATGTTCGGAGGGCACTTCATGTTCGGAGGGTACTCCAGGCTCATAGCGGGAGGGTGAAAAAGAGCGGGAGCTACGTGACTGAGATTCTGAAGGGCGAACAATCATATGCTGGGGAGGAATCGGAGTCGTTGGCGTATAATAGTGATGCGATGGGCTGCCTGAATACCGCGAACGGCGCGAACTAGGGGACTGCGAGGGGGGCATTCGCGTTGGGCTTTCGTCTCTCTCTTCTTCCGGATATCGCCCAGAAGAGTGTCTACTGAGTGGACTTCCAGTTTGACTTCGGGATTGACGGGTACTTAAACTTGCAGTTCTTGAACTCTGATAGGATCTGTCCGAATATGATCTCGACGGTGAGGTCTGAATGATTATAGGAGGCGGAGGGTGACCAGGAGGTATATATAAACTCTCGGTAGGTACAGATGGGACTCGAGCTGCTGTAGGAGTTGTTGGCATCATGCCTGGATCCATGGGCTGCTGTATGCCTGGCTGACCAATAACAATGGTCTGGGGAGGGGGTTGTTGTTGTAGAGGGAATTGCTGCGGGTCAGGATGTTGAGCAGACCGAGGTACATCAACCGTTGCTGGAAGATGCTGGGGAGGAACTGGGATAACTTCAATCTCAGGAGCACTCCTTGATGGTCCAGCAGGTTGGGATCCGTGAAGTTCATGTTCAGGCGATTCACTACGCGAAAGTCGAGTTCTGGGCGTTTCAGTTCTTGATCTGCCACTCCCATACCCACTCCTGCTACCCCTTGGCGTTCGGCTGGGACTTCGACTACTACCGCTGGAGCTATAGCTGACACTTCCACTTCGGTCCCGCAAGTAACTACTAGGACTCTGAAGGCTGGTCCGTCTAGATAGATGCGTGGCTGATCGACGAGGTGAATGGCTTTCTTGTGTTGAGTCGGTCCTACTACTCGACGGGCTAGGAGTTCTTCCAGGGGCAACGAGATTGATGCGACTCCCCGTTGGCGGAGGAATTATTCGAGGCTCAGTCTCACTTTCTAAGACATCTGGCGGGATGAATGGTTCAGGCGTTGCCGATCGTTGCACTGGGGTAGATTGATGAGAAGAGAGACCGGGGGTCATATAAGTTTGATCCATTGGAATGACGGGTGCTTGTTGGCCCCATGTACCTGGGGTGTGTGCGCCTGCCGGTTGTTGAGTACCAGGGATAACAGGAGGAATAACTGGGGGAAAGGACGGTGAAGGAGTCACATCAGGAGGGATGACAGGGGGTGGAACACCTGTGCCGGGATGGGGTTGGTGTTGGGGTATAAAAGTTCCAGGAGGGTAATGTTGAGGCTCCGGCATGGACATTGGTATACCTTGACCTGGAACGACCACTTGTCCTTCACTGGAAGAGGTGACTGTGGGGGAATAATGTCCTGGGACGGCTGAAAATGATTGAGAAAGACAAAAGGCAACGTAATAAACAGGATCTCACCCATTCCTCGCCCAGTAGCAAGGTTATTGACTTCTCGTCTCAGATTTTCAATACGTGCATTGACGCCCCTAATCTCTGCTTGACGATCCTGCACATCCCGTGCAAGCCAATTATTCAGATCAGCCATATAACGCATGAGTTCACGCTGTTGGTCAACGGTTGCCACCTGCGCCAGTCGGTTTTCCTGGCAATCCACGAGTTAAACAATGTTTATGATCATTGTTTGCCACTCACCCGAAGTACCTCCATCATCGCATCAAATTCCGGTGGCATTGGAATCTGGATCTATCCGATGTTAGCAAAACATTTGAACGAGTCCAATCGGCTACATACAGGTCCTGAGGGCATTGGAATATAAACCCTTTCTGCAGGAGCGGGAGCAGAGTTGGGTTGAGTTGTAGGTAGTGGAGTCGGAGTTGGCTGGATCGATCCTGCTCTTCTCTCATCATGTCTTGGGTCGGTCATTGAGTCACGACGGGGTAGTGTTTGTGAGGGTTGAGGAGGTCGCTGCTGTTGCGATGGCGGCAGCCGTGGCCACTGGGACAAAATAAGATGAAGATACAATGCGTCATATCTCTAGCACTTGCCTGCCGGGGAAGGTACCAACTTGGGCCAGGAGGTGCAGTGGCTGCTCCACTATCCCGAGGAGGGGGCTGAGACAAAGGACCACCTGGTAAACGGATAACATTGATGAGATGAAGAAGTCAACTCACAAAAACAGGTTGAGGGGTTGGAAAAATCCTTCTTGGCCCCGGACGCCGCCATATTTGATCAACTTCCCGCAAATGCTCCTGCGGAATGGCAAATGGAGGAATGTGCCCAGACGGAAGGTTCTGAAGATAATCGGAGGCAGTCATTTCTGGAAATCTTGAGGCCGTTTCTCCTCTGGGCTGTGTGTGAGAACGGCGAGTCGCACTCGGTCCAACTCCTCTGGGATCGTAAAACGTGATATCGGGGACAGACACTGTAAATGGGCGAGAGGGGAGGGTATCCATAGACATAGGACTGGTGCTCCTCGGTCGAATCGACCTTGGCTCAAAGACAAAAGGCTGAAGTGGAGGAGGACGATTTGCTGCTACAGGAGGTAATGATGAAATTGAGCCCATGAGTTGATCTAGGATTGAAGGCATCGCTTGAGAAGGAACTGGCATTCGCAGAGGTGGTCTGCTGGAAGGAAAACTCTCGAGCTGAATTCGAAGATCACTCAAGGAATCGCTGGTAGTCAAGATAGATGATTCCGGATGTTCAGACTCGGCACGAGGAAGAACTGGTTCGGGAATTGGAATATTGATTGGTTCTTGACGGCGTCCTTGATCAGCGAGATTCCTAATCAGATTTTCAATGCGATTTAGGCGGTCATGCAGCTCCGAGTTATCAACAGGTTGAGGCTCTGGGCGCGAACGCAGGAGATCAATCATTCGGTTAGTCGAGCCTTGACCATTCTGCAGGTCAGTCAATTGATGAAGAATGTTGTCTAGTTGACCTCGCAGAGAGTCCATGAGATCGTCAAGCGATGGCACTGCAGGTGGAGGCGGGGGCGGCGTTGGTAAAGGTGCTATCCGGGTGGCAACAGGTGTTGAGAGGGATGAGGTCGTTGCAATTGACGGTGGGTGCATCAAGATGACAGGAGCAACAGGGCTAACAGGGCTTGGAGTTGTGGTACTTCTTTCAGGAGTCGGTGTGAGACTTGTTGTCGTCTCAGGCGTGGGTGTGGATGCCGATGTTTCCAGACTTGTGGTCTCCAGTGATGAGGTGAAAGATGAAGTTGAAATCTCAGATTCCTCCTCAAACGATTCACTGTCATCCGGGAGCATGGGTATGCTTCGAGGGCGTTCCTCAGGCACTATGGGCATTGGTTCCACTGATTCCCAGTCTATGTCTGAAGGCTCATATACAGATCCTTCTAGCAATGAATCATCTGAGTGATGAGATGACAAGAAAGACACAGAACTCGCATTGCTATTTGAACGGGAAACGGTTACACCAGAATCACGAATATGACCTTCCATTGTGATAAATTCTTCCGTCATTGCACCATCGCTTCCGATGGCACGCGAGACGACTATATGAGATGCAAAGGGAGGTGCAAGATGCGACGTTGGTGCAGGAATGTCATCGTGAATGCGCTCAAATATTACAGGTCGTTCCACTATTTGAGGTTGATGTGTGTGCTGCTCAGTGACTTGGGGCGGGGATGGGGGTGCCAATGTAGGTACAGGAACGTCATCGTGGATATTCTCAAAGACTCGCTGTGGCACTCGAGGTCCGCGTGCATGTCGGTCAATGATTCTGGAAGATCCTGGAACACTTTGTTGAATAATGATAGGTGAGGAAGGGCGATGAAGGAAATCTGAAAGATCACGAAGTTCGTCACGAAGTACTCGCAAGTTATCTGCTAATCCTTGAGCCTCTTCGCCACGGGTATCATGATATCTTCGTAGGTCGTCAGCCAAACGATCAAGGTCTCTACCCATATCTCGAGATGGCCCAATACTTGGAGAACTCTCAGTGAGAAGAGTTCCTGGAGCAGAGACTGACGTTGCAGTAGGTGTATGCTCGCTGACGGATCCAGAGTCTTCTGGTGTGACTAGACTAGAAAGTCTCTGGACGTCGACGACGCTTGGAGCTTGAACGGGGCTTGGTGTATAGGACAGTTCTCTTGGAAAAGCAGAAGCCATCGGTGTGGCAGAGCGCTACCCAAATACACTGAGATTGTGTAGCAGGGAAATGAGACAATTACTCACAGATCTAATATGCTCCGAGGGTACCACTGTACTCAACAATGATGGTTCAGTTGAAATAGTGCTCAACCGGTCCTCATCCCCTTCGTCTCTCAGAATAGGAGAAAATTCAACATCAGGCTCAGGTTCCTCCAACTCTTCTTCGATGGTATCAGCCAATGAAGAAGAATAGTCGAGCACGGACGTCTCAGTTTCAGACTCTGTCATATAAGATGACGAAACTGTTAATGGTGATCTTGCAACGGCGGGGGCGATGGGGATCGCCTGGGGCAGAACAGGAGAGCAGGTGATAGACGCAGGCTCAGAAGTTATAGACAGGCTAAAGGGGGTCAAGGCAGAAGAGGCGCTTGCCGAGAGTGACGAAAGGGGTGTGATTGAAGCAAGAGGCGAACGAGGTGCAAGCGACGTCAATGGCGAGGTTGAAGGAGGAACAGTACTCAGCTTATCGACAGAAGAAAGCGATGATATA
>Ga0153938_1000177_pt1 | contig 23947 bp, 24 predicted proteins | sample TSNY022MetaG_FD_104740 | JGI IMG/M metagenome (GOLD analysis project Ga0153938, IMG submission 104740) | Attine ant fungus gardens microbial communities from New Jersey, USA - TSNJ022 MetaG | ecosystem: Host-associated > Fungi > Mycelium > Unclassified | place: USA:New Jersey: Brendan T. Byrne... | reverse complement strand
TAGTAACATTCGCGCCAGCAATGATCTTGGCCACATCAGAAGCAGTGCCGCCGAGCTCTTCCTTTACATTGATTGTTGCATGTTCCAGTGTCTGGCTTCCAGGTTTGTTGGTAACCGAGCTAGCGGCCAGACGCTTCTGCAGAAACGATGTACCTAGGATCTGAGGTCGTGCACTTGGCATAGATCCTCTCAAGACAGGAACACCTGCCCTAGCTATGATATGAGGGTTTCTACAAACACTCGTACGTAACAGAGGACGAAACATTGTGTTCATGGCGGGCTTGAGAAGAGAGTGAGTCCACGGTCCACCTTAAGACATAACTATAGTTCATGACGTCACATTATTACTGGTATTAGAAGTTCTATCGAAATAGATAAAATACAATAACTGTAATTTGATGTACACTGTCAGATTATTCTGCAATACAAAAGAGGTGAATTAACCCGTCAGAGAAGATCGAAGAAGAGCTGAGCGGGCACTCGATGGAATAGAGTTGAAATACTAGATTATTAAGGTAGATGATTGAAGCCCCGAAATCCCAACCATTTTATCAGTTCTGGCTTGTCGGCTGCCTTTTCCTCAATGGTAGAAGGCGAACATGTCTGTTCTTTTTAACAGTCTGTCCCTGTAAGCCGAAATAGCGCTGCGTCTGGAAGCTCCAGTGGAGAGATCTAGCAACAATATCAGCATATCGTGCGGAACTATTTACCTATCTTCAAACTTACCCAACAATCCAATCTTGGAGACCCTGTATGTAAGTGGCGACCATTTTGTCGACTTCAGCTCCCCATGAAGGAACAAGCCCTTTGTAGCGTTCGAAGTTGTCAATTGTATCAGCGCAGAGCTGTCCCACGTAGTCAACGGCACTCTGGAGACTATGATTATGATGCTTCATCAAGATCACGATCATGTTGTGAGTATCTCCATGAGACTGTTCGACATTATAAGAGAAGAGGTCCTAGATTAATGACATGAATTTCCAGAGTACTTATCAAGATTCAGATGGACACTTACATTAGACCAGGTCACCAGGTCGTTTGTGTACTGGCCAAGTGCCTCGATGACAGGGTTTTCAGCAACATAGTCTGGTAGATCAATGCCGGCTGCGTATCTGTGAGAAGAGGGTGGAAATGAGTCATATATATAATCCTTGACTGAAGTAGACTCACTCAATAAATGCCCAGCAAGGCTTGCAACCTGAAGCGTCATCCATCAGTAAGATCTAATACATGACCTCATAGACACGTACCCGATGTATCACGTCGAATATCAATGTAAGACTCGAGGGTCGGAATTTCACCTGAGTCGCGAGCTTTTGCTTGAATATTCACTGCCTCAAAGAAAAGGCCCATGGTCTCCCTGAAGCGTGCCTGTGCTCCTGGACCACAGTCCTTAATGCAGCGGCGCCAGAAGCTAAGATTCAAATAAAATCGACGATCAGAATAAGACAACGTAAGATTCAAGAGAATGTAACGTACTCTCTCGCAAGCTTGCCAGGAGTGGGCTCTTCAGGAAATTCCACCGTGGGCCTGTATTCCTCAGGGAACCAAAACGCATTCATGACGACATTGGCAAGAGTGGTTTCCTCACGAGTCTTCATTCCGTCGCTGATATTGTCACTAGGATTGACACGGATGAGCTGAGGGGTTAAGAATAGATGAATAGAAAACATACAGATGGAAGAGATAGCCAAGGAAATCGGCTATGACACGGAGGCGTTCCGCTGTCGCAGAGGTGTAGGTGTAGGCAGTCAGTTCACCCGCCTGGAGGCCATACATAGCTCGACGGGCCTTCGGGCTGAGCTCAGGGCAGCATGTATCAAGCCATTGGACATGTTGCTTCGCAATTTCGTCTCCGTGAGGATTGTATGTGAGTTTGTATCTGCAGTGAGAGACGAGGTCTGGAAGGATGAAGGAAACAGGCTGATCGGAGTAATCGATACGACCCATGTTCAAAGGAGAAGGGATGGCTAGGAAATATGGGGCGAGGAGGAGAGGGATGAGAGGTCCCAAGAACTCCAGTGTCCGTTTTATAGGGCTTCAGAAGTTCTGCTACCATCAAATGAGATCTCCTGGATCTGAATCCTTTCACCAAAACGTTATTCATTGATACCAGGGTCACAAGCACTTTCTAACCGGCTGTACCAATATGACTTGCCTAATCCTGCACTGAATCGGTCGCACATCAAGCTTCATGTCAAATCTTACCTGCATCTCATCGTAGAAAGACACCTACCGGTAAGATCTTTCCCGCCAGGTACGCCCATTTGGCAGATTTCGGAGGTATCATTGAATTGTGTGTATCGAACTACGGTCACCCCAAATGGTAATCGAGCTTTGACTAGGCAGATCTAATTCATTTCTTCATATCCCGAGCTGTATATGCCGGCATTGATTAATTAGATTGAACATTGAGATATGAATTGTTCAGATTAAGTACCGACACTTTTGTTTACCAAACGCCCACACGTCGGCCATTTGAACCAGTCTCCGTTTTCCTGAAGCCGCCGGAAAGGTTTCCTACATTGAGACTGGATATCAATAAGCGAAAATCGCAATGAGTCAGATTTATTAAAAGACAGGTTGTGTGAGACTTTATTTATGGTCAACCTACGGATTGTCGTGATAGATGATGTGATAAATTGTCACATAAGGCAACCAAGTAGTTTTGTGCATTGCGACGAGATTGAAAAGATGAGATAGTGTCGCGATTCCCCGCCCTACACTGCCAGTGCACTAGAAAGGTGATTGTCAGCTGTGAACTGTCAACGATTCTACCCTGAGTGATTCATGGTGCCATCAATTGTTTCGCACGTTGAATCGAATTTCTCACCGCCGGTAACATTGTGGGATCTTAGGTTAGTAGTATTACGAGTATACGTTATATTCAGAGATTTGGCAGATAAAAGCCTAATCAAAAGAGTTCGACCGGAGCACGGAGGACCACTGGGCGTCAACAGAGATGTTACAGGCTGGGTCCTGGAAAATAGTCTGAATCTAGTTGAGTGCATATTACATGGGCTTTTCATCGGTATTTCCACTATGATACAAGTTCAATGGCCATCAAAAAAATAGTTCACACCTTGAGTTTCCAATGTAGTTGACGGAGGTGTTTAGTCTGGCTCCCGCTGAAGATACTAGTACCTTTATTTGATATATTCCATCGCTGGATCGCCGACTGACACGGCAGACAATCATCATCGTGATCATTTTGTCACATCTTAAGCTTGTTATCACTTCCTTCACACAATCGCAGCAGCTGTAAAAATACAAAACATTCTTTATCCTATTGTGCCAGCCAGTGAATTTGTTATTTATTCAAATAAGCTTCACAGTGGACAAACTTCATGCTTGTCAATGGTTGATGATTCCATACAGAAACATTATCGGCAAATTATTTCCAGCATGATGCCGCTGTGACAATGGAAGATACCTCTCTAGTATTGCATTAATATGACGTAAATTTACTGAAATTTGGACTGCATGTAATCATCATGCCTATGACAAGCAAATAAAGCTCTACTCCGCCAGATCATTTGACAGCTGAAGGATATCGTGTGAGGACCCGAAATGGGTCCAACAACATGATTCAGTTTTGGTGCATCATATTTCCTGGTCGAATCTGGGCAAGGTTTTTAGGAATAAATAGATACGATTCTGTTTTTGCGCGTCAAGTGTTTTTCATCACTGTACTGGGATGACTGATGGTGTGCTAGAACCTCAGTGCTGAAGTACCCCAGTATGCAAGAGGTTTTTTTTCAACAGAACTGATTCTATTCAGTGGAGCATGAACCAGAGAAACAACTAGAACAGTGTAGAAACAGTGATGGCATGGATAAATAAGGTAAGCAACGAATCTTTCTTTACTTCGTCGTCATGGCCCTTCCTTCCTCTACTGCAAACTGGCATTGGAAGAACAAGAATATCACGGATTGGAGTAGGAGATGGATGGATAATGAACTAACTTCCGTCTCCGTCACCGCCGAAAAGGGTGAGATCGTCTCGATCTCCGCCGTGACAGAAATGGACGGAGACGTTGAGCTTGGCCAGAGAAAGTCCAAGTACGTACTTTTTGGATTGCTCTCGTAATGGTCTTTAACTCCTGCGCTACTCCAGACTTATCACAATTTTCGACACTTGTATCTCGTTATCCTGGACTGGAAAGACAAGCGACGGAACCGAAGTTAGTGGCTCGCTGACAATCCCCGAAGTGTCACATGAAATACTCTGCGATAAGCTTTCTGGATTCCAGGTCATTACTTTCAGTTTCGTCCATACTGATGTGAAGGCTAACTTTCATATCTCGGCAGTATCAATGGTCGCTTGACACACCACCATCGGCAGAAGTCAGTGCGCTTTTCGCCTTCGCTCAGACGAGCCTTCCCGCCGTCCTTGAAAAGAAACTTGCAATGTTCCCTCAGGCTATTATTGACACTCACGGCAAGGATCTCACCGTCAGTACTGAGCCGAGTCGGACTGGTACATCGACTCCTTCCATACCTGCCAGTAAACCCGTGGTATCGGCAGCGCGTTCAGCACTTTCTCAGCCCATACGTAGTGGCGCATCAACTAATGTAAATACCACCACAGTGACGGCCTCTGCTAACTTTCAAGCCTCCGCCGAGGATCTATTTAGTCTCCTCACCGACCAAACAAGAATCCCCTCGTGGACCCGCGCCCCTGCGGTCTCTATCGCACAACCTAATTCAGAATATTCTCTTTTCGGTGGTGGTGTTCAGGGGAAGTATACTTCCCTAGAACCTGCCAAAAAAATTGTGCAGACCTGGACGCTTAAGTCGCCAACCTGGCCAAATGAGCACTATGCATTTTTGACTACCTCGTTCAATCAGTCAGATGATTCAACAAAAGTTACGTGGAATCTGGATGGTGTACCTCTGGGTTCCGAAGATGAGATTGAGAGGAATATAAAAGGCTATTAGTAAGTAATCATGGCTTGCATTCGAGATCCACTGACCAGCCTTTGTCAGTATTCATGGGCTCAAATCAATCGGGTATGTAGAACTCTTTGTTCCTCAATCATCCTACGTTCTTTCCAGGCATGCCCTGGAGTCACCTTCGCGGTCAAGTAAAGAAGCATCTTCACCCTCCATTTACCGATCGGCTATCATCATTGGTACACTTGTCCTCACTGCGGCATTTTTGATACCTTACCTTTCTTCGGGCCCTGCTTCTAAATAAATTAATGGTATCTTGGAATAGATTGCTGAGACATTTCTGTTTTCGGCAGGTTGGGTTCCGAGCTCTAGTTCTATTCTCGTTTCAAGGTCAATCATTGATCTGCGTACCGTGGGGGAGGTGTAACGGTTACTGAGATGTGATAGATGTCCTGGTAGAAGAAACAAAAATATCTCAAAATAGCTGATGAAGAGGAGTAACAGGAGTATGTATCTTAACAAATCGTGTAGAACTACATCACTATCTTGAAACAAACAATGCAAAGTTGTGAAGGCTGCCCACTTCGTTTAGGAGTTATTCTAGGGAGTTGATGGAGCTTCTGAAGGCTTCTGACAAGGATGGGACCTGAAATCTGCAGAGATCACTGTAGTGTCGTGTAACTTTGAAACTGATGCAAGGGCGTATTTATGTCTGTTTGCACCATCCAAATTTGCCGAAGTCGTTCGAATCTAGTGTCCACGCCAACAGTCTCCTCCTTTCCTTCTTCTACGTCCCTGCGCCCATCCCAACAGCGTTTGTAAAATACAGAATGGCAAACAATGAGGAGATTCGTGCTCAGTCCTATGTCGGTTTCGACTCTATCACCCAACAAATTGAGCATAAGCTCTTGAAGCGCGGTTTCCAATTCAATGTTATTGTCGTCGGTGAGTATATTCACACAACACTTTTTTGTGGGACATCTCAGAGCTCGAGTGTGGCTGGACAAAAGAGCTTCATCCAGTGCAAGGATGAGGAGATTTTGGATGCTCGGTAAACTAGCATCCCTGTCATATGCTAGTGCAAGCTAATCACGCGTAGCCATACGTGTCTTGGTGACGTTTTCCTGATAAATTCAAATCTTATGTATAGGACAAACTGGACTTGGCAAGTCGACGCTCATCAATACTATTTTCGCGTCCCACCTCATCGACTCGAAGGGGCGTCTCATATCTGATGAACCTGTCAGGCAAACCACCGAAATTCAGGCTGTTTCTCATGGTATGTTTGCAACCCATCTTCCTCGGAGTTCTCCCAAAAGTTCCTACTGTTGCTGTGATTGGGTTTCTTGATTGTCAGCGTGATCTGCGTTGTCATGGGTTGAGACTAGAGATCTGATGACTACTATAGACTCCTTGATGATTGAAAATTTTTGTCCGTCTGATCTGCCAATACTGATTTTGTGTTTCAGTCATTGTCGAAAATGGTGTCAGGCTTCGCTTGAATATTGTTGATACCCCTGGTTACGGCGACCAGATCAACAATGAAGGATGGTGCATCGTGTTTCAACTTTTTGGTGATTTGGAGGCTAATGGTGGCTTTTGATCTTAGCTGGGATCCTATCATCAAATATATCAAGGATCAACACTCTGCCTATTTGCGCAAGGAGCTGACTGCTCAACGTGAACGCCACATTCAGGATACCCGCATTCATTGCTGCCTGTACTTTATCAACCCCACTGGCCATAGTCTCCGCCCCGTCGACATCATCGTGATGAAGATGCTCAGTGATGTTGTCAATGTCGTTCCTGTCATTGCAAAAAGTGACAGCCTGACTTTGGAAGAACGTGAGCGTTTCAAGGCCAAAGTACGCTCCCCCTCATTTAGAACTTTTGAAACTCTATTGATGATTTATTTTGGACGTTCTAGATTCGCGAAGAGGTCGTATTCAATAACATCCGTCTCTATCCCTTTGACACTGATGAGGCTGATGAAGAGGAGGTCCAACTCAATGAGTCTATTAGGGTATGCACCATCTAGTGTTTCAGGATGACCTGGGTCCCTCACATGAATATCAGGCTATCATTCCGTTTGCCGTTGTTGGCTCAGAGAACAGTGTTGTCATCGATGGCAAGTCTGTCCGTGGCCGCAGGAACCGTTGGGGTGTTGTGAACGTCGAGGATCCCGACCACTGCGAGTTTGTAAGCCTCCGCAACTTCCTCACCCGCACTCACTTGCAAGACCTTATTGAAACAACTGCTCAAATCCACTACGAGGCTTTCCGTTCGAAGCAACTCCTGGCCCTCAAAGATGGTGTACAGCAACGTCCTCCTCCTCAACAAGCTATGTGAGTAGTGTTTCTTGTACACAAGCGGGTAGGGACAGTCGCCGTAGAGAGCAGGAAAGGTCCTTAGAGCACAGTCAAGATATTATACCCTTTCTTCCGTTTGGATTTGAGACTATGGAACTATTTTTTAGTTTGTGGCAGATTTCATATAGTCGACTTTATTTTTCTTGCTGTCGAGTAATCATACCCTCAATTGTGATGCCACTCCTTTTCTGACACTGACGTCAGGCCCCGAAGAGAAATAGGGACGGATCAAACTGTCTGAGTACTGTCTGAGTGTGGGGTGGTGATGTGTCAGCATACCGCACTCTCCTCCACTTGTCCCCGATGCTCTGAATCTTTCCCAATGGTCTCCTCTCCCCGCTCTAGTATTCTTGGTTCTTGGAGCTCCAAGCTCGCTGCGTTCAAGGTCGAAGATCTCTTTTCCCGCAAGCGATCACCCGGGCTCAAGCGCACCGTCTTCATCAACGAGAATCTTCCAGACGACTACTACGATCAGCGGGGACGAGTGAAAAAAGAACATATCTATGCCACGAACCAAGTCATTACCTCCAAGTATACCATTATCACCTTCCTCCCGAGGAATATTCTTGAGCAGTTCAGACGCATTGCCAACATGTGTGTATCAAATACATATCTATTATTATATCATCTAATGATATCTTGTCTCTAGTTTTTTCCTCGTAATTGCGATTCTACAATTTTTTCATGAGTTCTCTACGATATCTCCAGGACTGGTCCTTCTGCCGCTACTGATTGTATTAACTATCACTGCGGCAAAAGATGGTTACGAGGATGTCAAGCGCCACCAGTCAGATCGACAAGTAAATCACACCATGGTGCGGTCGTTGGTAGGCGGAAACTGGGTCAATCCCAATGCAATGGCCCCGAAGAGCAAGACGTTTGTCCGAGGCATCATTCCAGGAAATCGCACGCTGCGGAGGGTGAAGGCTAACCCGAGTGGGGAAGAGTTGAAAGGTGTCACGACAGTTCAGATTGAGGATTTGGGCGTCGAGTATGATGATGGACCTCAGCATCCACTATCGGATTCCCAACCTCGACATCATTATATAATGAATCGTCATCCTCTTGTCCGAGACCATGCGCTTCGACCTCATTGGAGAAAGACGCCTTGGGAGGATGTAGGTGTGGGTGATTTTGTCAAGGTTCTTGATCACGAACCCATTCCCGCTGACATTCTCATATGCTCAACATCCGAAGACGAAAACGTTGCATATGTTGAGACGAAGAACCTTGATGGCGAAACTAATCTTAAGTCTCGACATGCAGTGGCGGCACTGACTCATATCCGAAGCGCAGCTGACTGCGCGACATCGCACAACTCCTTTCGAATTGATTGTGATAGGCCCGATACGAATATGTACAAGCTCAATGCGGCTGTCCGGGTGGATAAGGTTGTTTTTCCTGTAGATTTACAGACCATGCTTTTGCGAGGCACAGTCCTTAGGAATACTGGCTGGGTTATCGGCATTGTGCTCTACACCGGAGAGGACACTAGGATTGTAATGAATGCTGGTGGTACTCCCTCGAAGCGCAGCAAGGTAGAAAGGCAGATGAATCCCCAAGTGTATGTAACATTGCCTCGTGTGGTTCAGGCCTTGATACGACATATTGACAGATTTTTGAATCTTGTTCTTCTTGGCGTCATGGCTATCATTTGTGGTATAGTTGATGCTGTACTTGAACACAGGGATCAACCGACCGGTGCATTGTGGTTATACGCTGACGATCGCTCGGGAGATAATCCCTCTATTAACGGTCTTATTACTTTCGTCTTTGCTCTCATTACGTACGTTAAGAGCTTCTCGACTGTTGTTTTCATCGACCTGACATTGCTCACCATACGTTATAGGTTTCAGAACATTGTTCCCATTTCATTGTACATCTCAATAGAGTTCGTTCGAACATGTCAGGCAGCATTCATCTATTTCGACTCTGAAATGTACTACGAAAAGACGGGGCAACGAACGCTTGCAAGAAGCTGGAACTTATCAGATGACCTCGGACAAGTTGAATACATCTTTTCGGACAAGACTGGTACATTGACCCAGGTTTGTTGATGACTTCCTTTCCTTCACTCAACTGTTTATATCGTGGTCTCTTTCAGAACTCCATGGTCTTCCGTAAATGTACCATTGGCGGCAAGGCTTATAGTGGCAGTGATGACGAAGAGCCAGCATCTGAAGTGAAGAAGCTGCCTCCCGTTATCATCAATGAAGTTCCTCAAATCAAGAAAGAGGCCCAGGTCTCGAGACAGAACTCTCTTGCACCTCCTGCCGAAGATATCTCTCTTTCCGAAGTTCATTCTTCTAGTTCTTCGACAGCCATCCATCCATCCCCTCAGCATCCGGATCCCCACGCTGCTCATCCTACAGGCCCTGACGGACCTGGTATCCTCGACCCCTTGGACAGGCGAACGGTGAAAATTTCACGACAGTTCCGTGACCCAGAACTCGCATCAGATCTTCGACAGGCGGTTCTCGCTGAACCCGAATCTGCAAACGCAGTCCATGCGCGAAACCTCAACGGCTTTTTCACTGTCCTTGCCCTCTGCCACACGGTTCTGACCAGTGTGGATCCTGAGACGGGTGCTATTGAATACAAAGCACAGTCACCTGATGAAGCGGCCCTGGTTCAAGCAGCAGCAGATATGGGCTTCGTCTTCCGAGGTCGTGATCGCGAACTTCTTTTACTTCAAACTCCTTTCTCAGTCGACGATGAAGGGGAAGAGGTTTTGGAGCGATATGAGTTGTTAAATGTACTCGAGTTTACGAGTGTGAGAAAGAGAATGAGTGTTATCTTGAGGAAGATAGACTCGGATGACAGCAGGATATTCTTACTAACCAAAGGAGCGGATAACGTGATATTTGAAAGGCTGCGGAAAGGGAAAGAGGCTGAAAGCTTGAAGAATGCAACAGAGAAGCATTTAGATGAGTTTGCGGGGCAGGGATTGAGGACATTGACCTTGGCTTATAAGGTCATCGGAGGTACGTTCTAATAATTCATCTGCATTTATAAATACTAACAGTGGTGGGCCTGATGCGAGCAGAGGAGGAATATGAAGCTTGGAACGAGAAGTATAATGCAGCTTCAGCTGTCGTTGATGACCGCGACGAGAAAATCGAACAAGTGTGTTCAAAAATTGAACAGGATCTCCGATTATTGGGTGCAACAGCCATCGAAGACAAGTTACAAGACGGCGTTCCCCAAACAATTGCAGACCTTAAAAAAGCAGGAATTAAGGTATGGATAGCGACAGGTGATAAACTTGAAACTGCCATCGCCATCGGACACAGTACCAATCTTATCTCCGGAGACTCTAATATCATTGTAGTCCGAGGTTCGACGGATGATACGGCGAGGCCTGTATGGGCTCAACTCGTCCATGCTGCACAAGAGTTCTTTCCACAGAATAAACTTGTGGATGAGCAAGGCAAGCTGGTTGATGCAGCCGAGTACGGAGCAAAGGCAGATGCAGGCCGCGCACCAAATTCTGGACCTCAGTCACCATGCGATGTGCAACAACCAGATACTGATGCGTACAACCTGAGGAGATTGGGCACAGGTCTGTCATCGGCTGCTGGTCATGGAAACGGAGATCGATCAGGCGGTTTTATTTTGGTTTTGGATGGTACTGCTCTCGACAGTGTATGTCTCCTTGCTAATGTCTCTTTTCTGCTGGTTTTTATGGAGTTTTACGAATCAGGTTTTCGGCGATGAAGAACATAAAATCCTCTTACTTCGTCTTGCAACTCTTTGTGAAGGCGTCATCTGCTGTCGTACATCCCCGCTCCAGAAAGCACTCATAGTGAAGCTTGTAAAGGACGGCCTAGGTGTTATGACTTTAGCCATTGGCGATGGCGCGAATGATGTCAGTATGATACAAGCAGCGGACGTTGGTATTGGTATCAGCGGGGAGGAAGGATTACAGGCTGTTAATTCATCAGATTATGCCATTGCCCAAGTACGCCTTAAATCTGCAGAATTTTTACGTGTAACTCATCATGGCGCAGTTCCGATTCTTAAAACGTTTGTTGCTCGTCCATGGCCAGTGGTCTTATGCCAGAAATAGCAACATGATCCTCAACTTCTTTTACAAGAACATCGTGTGCATAGGTGTATTATGGTGGTTCCAGATATACTGCGGTTGGAGTTCAAATTAGTAGGTGCTTGTGCTTGAGGCATTGTACACTTCTGATTTCCTTTTACAGTGTATTTGAGTATACATATCTTTTATTCTGGAATTCATTCTGGACACTTGCCCCTGTGATCGGCATTAGTCTTTTTGATCGTGTAATAGGTGAACAGTTCAATGATCACACTCTTTGACAATGATTGACTTACGTGTATAGATGCCTCCGCCCTTATGGATTTGCCTCAATTGTATACACATAGTCGCAATGGAACTTGGTTCGGCATGAAGTGGTTCGTTATCTATATGTTTGACGGCATAATTCAGGCAAGTTCATTTCGCCCATGTTGAGCTGATTTAGCTGACTCAAGTGGCCAGTCTGTCCTGATATACTTCCTTGTTCTGTACACGTATGCCACGACCACTTCACGAGCGGATGGTTTATCCGTTTCGTTATATGAGTTCTCAACGGTGTGTTTTCACTGGCGTTTTGGGAAGTTAGTGTGACATTTTTTAACAGACAATGGTGTTTAGTGCCGTTTTTGCCGCCAACTTTTTCAACGGTCTCAATACGAGTGCATGGACTGGTTGGGTATTCTTTGCCATTTTCATCGGTGATGTGCTCCTATGGGTTTACACCGTAAGTTATTCTGCGAATCTATGATGACGTCCAACATTGAAGACTCGTAAGGCGATTTACAATGTCATATCACCTGGATGGTTTGTTACATCAGTATATGGTAACAACGACTTCCTCTTCAGATCCGCATACTACTGGCTCTCGCTCCCTCTTGTTGTCATCCTATCCCTTACACCCAGGTACCTTGCCAAAGCGTACAAGATTACTTACCACCCCAATGACATCGACATCATTCGATTCATTCGGAAGAAGGATCTCCAATACGATAGCTCTCATGAGGCTGCAACACACTCTTCATTTATTACCTATTCATTCGGTCCTTCGTCTACTATTCTGCGTACGAGAGCTATCAGTGCCACTTCCCTTCCTAGAACTTCGGTGGATCTACGATCAACAAGCAGGACAGATATGTCAACCGGAGCTCGGTCCGTCTATCGTGGATTCGACTTCTCAGCAGAGGAAAATGGTATCGCTATCCGTCGGTTGCAAAGTAATCTTTCGGAACGCCGTGCAAGTAGCCGGAACGTGAATGCATTGCCAGCCGAACCGACACCTAAGAAGAAGAATGTACTATCTCTGGGAAAAAGCTTCCTTCTTAGAAATACCTCACTCAAAAAAACCCTCATTCATCCGAGAAAGCGTCCCAAAGGTGAGGATTAGAGGCCTCTAATGGTGTAATAGATATATGGCGTACAGCCTTTCTTGTATTTTTCTTCTGGTTCCATCTTTATTTTTTCGGCTCCGTCGTTTTTGCTTTTGCTGCTTTTCACCTACCTTTGACCTCATGTTGACCTATTTATTGTTCGGTTTGTGCAACACTCTTTAATCAATTAAATCACTGCTATTTATGTATTCCTTCATTTCCGCTGTGTATCATTCTTGCCGTGTATTGTTCCCGTTGTTTGTATCATTATTTGACAGTAACTCCCTCGCCGTTACACGGGCCTATCTACGAGATGATCTATGACACGCATACCATCTCAATATTAATTATCGCTCTGGTGTGTATGTACCCTAGTATGTAGCCTAACGATCTATGTATTATGACGAGATAGAGGATCTTTCAAAATGTAAATGTAAAGTAAATGTGCGAGATGGTAATTCGGTATGACTTTACGACCCGGTGCAAGATATCCCTTATGAGGGATGTGTTGCAAGGTAATGGTGGTACACATATAAGGGTACTGGATGATCTTTGATTCTGTGTTGAGGGATTGGGAGCGAGGTCTTGAGATACCCTACTTGTAGGTTGAGTAGTGAGATAAGAGTGGATTACACAAATGGGGCGCAAAATACATATTGAAAATACACCAGTATTCCATTTTTTTTTTATGAAAGTAGGACATCCTGAAAAACAGACACAGCGTCAATGTCTGATAGAGGAGTAGAACATGGGAAAAAGAGAATATAGTGGGCATTTATATAACAACAGCAAAACCTCTTCCCAGTGCAAACAGCTCATAGTTTTCAACTCAGGCTATTCAACATTCTCAGCGTTGCGATCATGAGATCGACTGCTAGTTGAGGGACATTGGCGGTCGAGACGACTGGCTAATCCAGATCCCAAGCATGCGGTCAGAACACCATAGGATAATCTAAACGTGAATGTACGTACAACAACGAGGACCTTCCCAGTAGACTGAAAGTCTTTGGTTGGATGGATGAACGTCATCAGAAAACTTATCAGAAACTTGTGTCCGCGAAGTTCAGTAGATGACGTCTCCATTTATCCACGCCTATCAGACTAACTCAATAATATTCTCTATCACCGACGAAACATTGCAGAAAGTTTACATATCCTTGAATGCAAAACCCAGACATTTCGCTAAGCCGCAGCTCTCAGTCCAAGGTGCTATTCCCGACTTGATTATGATGATTTCCCGCCCTGTGCCTGTATGTCAGTGTACATCCCAAAGGACCCTCATTTATAGTCCACAATATGGTTGCAATTGCAAGAGAGATCTCCAGGAGATGATGCACAGAGTCTTCTTGTATCTGGGCTTTACTATATCAGGTAGGCCAGAGGATGGTAGCGGTTTTCAGGGCCAGTAAGGTGTGCTGATGGAGAAGCCAGATATGACGCACAGCACCGTGACATTAGAAATACAAATGATGGACGTCAAGACAATGAGAGATTTGGCAGGATATTGGATATCGCCAGGAGTTGTTCAGGTTCAAGGGTAAGAACACGTCGAAAATTTGTTAAATGAACTTGAATTCCATTCGAAAAAGTATTGTCCGTTCAAATACTTTACTAGAGAAAGTCCAACTGAGAATCTTCGAAACCTAGATAACCAACGCCGTCTATCCTGTGGAGGAGACAACGAAGGTACGAACCACACTAAGCATTCGGCTGAGTAAAGAAAAGCCTATTTCATGACGCATTGATTCAACCTCTGCGATCAAAGAAGCGGATCACCAAGCCACTGATCTACGGGTCTACTTGCTTTAGTTCTGCTTTAGTTGTCCTTTTGACAATCCACTCGGGATCGTCTCGTTAGTGTGTGGGGTCAAGTGGCCATCGATACCATTTATCCGGAAGGCAGGACTCTCATTGCCAGAATCACCAAACACTACAAATCCAATCAATGTTCGTTCGAAAATCGCGGGTCATCGCAGGTGAACTCACAAATGATTGCGTATAATCCGGTGATTACGTCTTGCGGAACAGTGACATTGATCTGGCCAATGTTGAGCGAGAATGGACCGGCCAGGTGATACCAGTTGGAGGTTTCGTATGAATTTACGGGGACTTTCCATGACGGTAAGAATCATCGAAAATCATACATGAATGATCGTTTACATACTATTCTTCAAGACAACATCGCCTTGGTTGGAGATGCTCTTGGGGGCATTGTCGATATCCCTAGAATATCAAAGTCAAAATGTATCACCTCTTTGGAACCCGTAAAATAATGCACATCAGATGCACCAAGATTTTATGATCGTAAAAGGTATTCAGAGGAGCTTCACATACCAAATGACTGTTTCTTGTGACCCAGCGGTCCAGATGGAATTTGCCGTCGGTTGGTCAATAGAAGGTGACCAAACATCGAGAGCATTCCTCCTCTGGACAGACAGGGGGCCAGCACTAACTCGAATGGTGACAACAAGAATCAAGAAAGCCTGGCAAAGGGCAGTAAGGCTTAAGGTACGCATGGCTGCAATCATCGTTGAAAGTCGGGTAGTCAAAGGAAGGAGTTGAAAGAGTGGCCAACGAAGATGTAGTTACGAAGGGGGAAAATCTGCCATCAAACTGTCAACAGGATCTTTTAACCTCGTCCGGACAATGGAGAGGCTCTATGTTAGGCTTAGTCCCCTCCGCGTGAGAGTGATCTAGGGCTCCTGACACATGGGGTGCCAACAGTTCGATTAATTCAGACAAGATCAGGACCATCAATTCTAGTCTCCATAACAAAGTAATTAAAGTATTACATTGAAGTTATTCTTTCACAGGGTTTCGTAGTTGAGGGAGGGCGACTCTTTCATCAACTTCAATCCAAATTTCCTTTTCTTTTCGGAGTATGTTTGCAATAAAATATCAGACAGATAGGTAAAATCTGATCGAGAGTGGAGTATTGAGTACATCCCTAGTCCCGTCGTCAAGGATAAATTCACACCGAAGCCACTATCCTGAGCATGACAATGTAAGTTAAGAACTTCAAGATACACCTTGACCCAAGTGAAACTAATCGGCCTTCGTCTTCTTTGAATGCTTAGAAGTTGGGGCCAGCTAATGTTACTCAGAAGTTGGTCGTGCTCGCTTCGTCGATATTACTAATAGGTCCACTGCATTCGCTCAACAGATTCGTGGTGCCGCTCATGAGCTCTTTCAAGTTAAAGTGAAAGTGCTTACCTCAAAAAATGCGTCACGAGATCCTTTAATAGGTTTTTTTGGGCAAGTGCTAATATACAGAACTTTCATCGCCAGTATGCCAGTGACAGTCCATATCCTCTGGGTGCTTTATTCTTTGGTAAAATGCATATATTCATGGTCTCAGAAGGTGAATACAAATCCTTCCCCGATGACTAGATGTTTCTAGTGCTCCGAGAAGATATTGGGTAGGGGAGGCAGTCGGGAATGCGTGAGAAAATCAAGATATCAGCAAGGAGGTAACTTCTGTGTGCTCCTGTCATATAAATGTATGGACGGTAGTATAGGGTTTTGAAGTGCTTGCGATTAGAATTCAGCAAGATAATCTGCGTAATGTCAGCTTTAATGATCTTGACAAGAAAAGAAGAGTCATTTGTGGCTGGCGTCAGAATTAACACAGAGGACCTCGTCGCAATATTTGTTGGTCTCCAGATACCACTGATTTAATTGATTCAGTGTAATGATAACAAGAGTAGCACGAGAGAGATACATGCTCCTGACTCTTTGATTGTCCCGAAGGGTATATGCAAAATGGAACATTTTTCTGTATATCATCTTTGAGAAATGTCACCTCAAGTCTTGAACGGTGGTTAGATTGGGAACGTCCGGAAGAGAATAACTCGAACGGAATGGGGCATTTTGATGTGCATTTCTTAGGAACGGTCTGATAACAATAGACTTTTCAAATGAAAAATAATACAGAGGAAAATGACGAGTACTCACTGGTTCTGTACCATCAGTCTAAAATGAAATAGAGACGAAAAGGGTAAGTCCAAGGCACAAGGAACAATGTTACGAGTGGCACTATCCACCGACCATTACACGATCAGCCCGTCGGCTACCCTACAATTCGACTTGTTATACTGGATGGTTTTGCGAGCAGCAGCACACGGTCCAACTGGGAAGCTCTAAGCCCAATTGGAGTAACCACAGCTGAGGCATTTGTTAGGCATGAGGAAGTCAATTTAGGACAAGAACGATGATTGTTTCACCAGTACATTAAGCTTTATTTCTGTCATTTGGAAATGTCAAAGTGTCAAGCTCTTAAAACAACTTACCCCAAGGGAATGGCGTTCACCCATGTTCAGCAACAGACTGCATTTTTCCGGACTGACAGTAAAAACCTTCCCTATTGACAGTCAGTGCTTTGAGATAAAGAGAATCAGGAACAGCACAAAGGCCGAGTTCTTAGGCCGAGTTCCCAATATTGGACACTGCAAATTTCGAGACCGTCTCAGTCGTCATCGTGACCAAGTAGACGTGGTTAAGTAGACGTGTTACCGCACTTACAATAAATTATAGGGTCACTGTACAAACGTATGGCCATTCTAGGGTCCACAGATGATTCATAGCACAGACCGGTGATACATCTGTGAATAATCAAGGGAACTGCCCAAGCCATCGGTCTTTGTTTATGAATTCCCCTGGTAACGAGTACTAAGATCCTTTCTAAGGCATATAAGATAAGAGGTTGTGCAGTAGCGTCGGCCCTTCTGGCTCCCTTCTGGCTCTTGAGCTTCTGAGATGACATAAATTCGCCTAAGGGTTTCTTCGCCTACAATATTGCAGGTTGTTCTGATGAAATATTTCTGGAGCAAGGATCGAAGTTGCTTGGTCAATGAGGTATCATCTTTTTAAAGGTACTCTTAAGTCCCGAAATCCGTGCCAGCCACATAATGAGAGTCCAGAGTGAGATCTTCTTTTTATGATTACAGTTTCAAGGCGAGGTGATTTGGGGAGTTGAATTGCCAAAAAGGCGTTCGTGGCTGTTTTTTTGGAGCATGTAATGCAGCAGACTGTGCAAGGATGTAAAATGTTCAATTGTCGTTGAATTTTCGCAGGGTGCGCTCACGTGGTCTTCCCACATACTGTCCTTCGCGCTTTGCGAAATTGAACAACATGACGGAGCGCATGCTCACACGCACGTTTGCTCTCGCTTGTAAGAGCGTTATTCGCAGTTTTCAGAGGCAGCAAGTTCTTCTCTGCAGAACGTATACTTCAATTGGCCCACAAGCGTCAAATGTGTCGACTCTTTCGTGGCGTGAATATCTGGCTCTCCGGAGCAGCAAGCGGAAGTGGCAAGTCGTGGGTGCCGACCATTTTTTGAAATGTGAAAAATAGATTGAGCTGTTCACATAGGCCGCGACGGTTCCTTGCGCCATCTTGGGTTTTGCCGGGGGGGCTGCTTATTTCGGAAATCTTGACACAGATCCGTCTAAAATGATCATGGTGTGTATTCCTGGGCATGATTTTCATTCTAGTTGTCGGCAACACAGAAAATCATAGGGAATTGACCCGTTTTTCTTTTATGGTATCTGTACTGTTGGCTGTGTTGGTACGTCTGCAATCCTTTTTTTGAAGCCCATCAGATTGACATCTGTCCAGGTGTTGGCATCCTCATTGGGCCAACCGTTGGAACAACAATTTGGAGAATGTCTCACCGCCAGAGCCTCGCTCTCATTGACGCAAAAGATGCTGAGTTCTATCAACGGATAGCGAAGAACCGTGTTGATGCCGCCCTTCAGAGCCCGACTAGTCCAATCCCCGATTATTACGGTATGGAGTTTCGTAAAGGTCTCCTTCGTGATTTGAACGACTTGTACAGGCGAAAGGATCGGTTCCACGAGGGACTATCGTCGGGTTCGTCTCTCCCCTCACCGCTTTGATATACTCCTAATCAAATTTTCAGTGGTTAAGAGACCAAGCCAAGTATAAACGAAAAGCAATTTTGGTTGAGAAATGAGTATTTTTCTACATAAAACTATTTAATTTTGTCGCCTGACAAGCTCAGTATGCTGTCTAATCCATTCGGTTGGCTGTTGACCTCATGAGCAAAATCATCCTTGCTGATTCGATACGGTACCAAATTATGTGCTGCATAGCAATATAAAATCCAGCAACTGGGTACAGGTAAGCAAGCAGGTACAGTGGTGCAGAAGGTCCTAAAAGTATCTGGATCGCAGGTCTATGTCTGGTTGAAGGTGTTATAAGCAAAATGACAGTAGAAAACAAGTATGTAGAATTTCAGGATAAAAACAAGAAGTGCCAAAGACCAAGACTAGGTTTTTGGCGGGAAAGTAAGTCTAGAGTCGAATAAATTATACTGTTCAGCAAAAATTCTCTAATATGTCGGGGTCATCCATTATCACATCCGGCGTCATTTTTCAGCGATGAAATGAGTTAGACCTTGACGGGGAGCTAGCAGATAACTTGTCAAAGGGGAAGATACTTCGTTCTCGAAGACAAATTCGGGGCACAACGCCCCTAGCTGAATTACGCTTGTCCCCATACTGCACTGTACACCAACCATCCTTGAATTCCTCTAGCATGCACACCGTTTCGCCGACTTGAATGGAGAGTTCATCTTCTAAATTAGGTACGAACGTGCTGACTACGATCATCAGCATAGGAGATTTGCTACACCCTGCGGTAGAGGAGGCATGAGTAAAGGAGATTTGAAGGTCGTTCTTGATATGGCGAATGCTCGAAGAAGAGGAATATGACGCCGGAGTGGCCATGGACATACAAGATTCAGAGCGCGCCGGACTTGCAAGGGGTACCGCAATACCCGTTATTGTATCCAAACTAGATCTTGGCAGAGAAGAAGCGCCAGTACTCTGCAGAGCTAGAGATCGGACTGCAGTGCTTTCGTTGTTTACCTCAACCCTTGATCTGCATTCTTTAAGGACTTCGATATCCGCGACATTACTCAATATGCCTCCGAGGCGATTCGCAGTGGAGTAGGACGGAGGAGCGAACAATTCGTTGCTAGCCACGACAGATGTTGTGCAGCGCGTTTGTCTACGTTCTGGGGCATTCGCCAGAGTGGACCCCACGCATGTCACGCCTAATGCATCATCCCTCATTGGACCTAGTGCTGGGTGAGATGACGTGGCTGGCATCGCACCGTTTGATACCACAGGTCTCTGAGATACCCTGAGCAGATTGTGTTTCTGGAGCAGTGGTTTGATTGCCGGGGTGTTCATCCCATGCCTGGTTACTTTCATTTGGGGTATTCGACTATCGTCTTGACCTGTCCCATCAACATAGTCACCCTTTCCATTGGCGCTGGGATGCCAGGGTGACGTTTCATCTTCGTTGGTGCTCAGAACCGCGAGTTTCGATTTCTCGAATTCCAATTCAGCTGCCACCGCTTCCAGATCTACGCGCATAGGCAAAACATCCTGCCGTCCCCGTTTCTTTTTGGATGTCCCCCAAAAAGACACGATCCTCCTTCGTCTCCAAGCATAGTAAACCCAACAGGCAACTCCTATACCGTATCGTAAAAACCAAAGTTCAAAGACATTATCAAGATCACAAACCTAGCAACATTAGTAGACCCACTACGCCCGACACAATTGTTATAATCAAGACCGATGTCGGCATACTTTTGGAAACTGGATTCGCTTGACTATTGTCTTTCACCATCAAGCATGGTTGGTGGCCAACTGCAGCCCCACAATCCTGTTGCATTATCTCAACAGAGCAGCCAGGTAGGTAGGGTATCTGGGACAACACGCCGAAATCAGGGACTTGGTCTCCGAGAAGAACAAATGAAAGGAACGGCAGTCTCAAACAACGAAATGAAAGTGAGTGAACCGACTAATAGCCGGGATGAATGAAAGGAAGAGAGCAACAAGCCTCTCGTCCTTAAAGGTTTCATGAGTAAAGGGCGGACGGCAACAAGATCAATTCTACCTGTCGTGTCCTGTCAGCGAATCCCCATCGTAGTTAATGGTTTTACGGTGTCAGGATCTCTTCGATCTATCTATAAACTAATTCGGAAATTCAGCGCCGCCCTGGGCTTCTCGACAATTTTGTTGGACATCGATAATGACGAATATGAACATGCGGCATTTGATCAATCAAATACTAGAAAGCGAACAAAGCGGAATAATAACTCAAAATTCCAGAGATGTCAGATAGCAATAAAAAGCAAGCAAATGCATCCGAAGACAAAGCCGCTCAACTAACTACCCCAGCCAGAGGGTCGTCAAACGCGAAGACAAAAGAACAATGGGCGAACATTAAATGATATCTATGAGCTGATTTGAGATTGCTCTGTACAACGATCTTGCACCCTCAGCTGGACAATAGCTCGTCAAAGCATTTTGAATCACAGATTCGATAGTTCGTGAAGATAGAGACCGTATATCTTCTCCTCCCAATGAATACAATGCCTCTGAGCAAATGGCTCTTTTCTCCTCCAGTGTGAAAGGGATAAATGGCAATACAGTGGTGACTCTCGAGAGGACTGATGCCTGTCAGTCGTTATTTTGAGTATAGTAACTCAACCTAGTCTGTATCAAGGTACTCACCCCCAGGCGCTCTGACACCAATGGACGTGAGAGATTCATCAATTCCACATACTCTTCACATGTCATTAATTCGTCAGGGCGCATCCGTGATTCATGGTGTTTGAAGACGAGGTCATGCCCAATATTTGACGTGCCTAGCCACACGACATTACGGACATCAATATGCCGATTACCAGCTTCAAACAAGCACCGGCCTAACTCCCAAGGCATGAGCAGAGACCACAATGTCTTCTCGCCAGTTTTCTCAATTTCCTAAGACAGTAGTCGGTGATTTTCATCGTAATTTATGTAACACTGAACACTTACATCAAGCACAACAACACATCGCTTCCCTTCATTGTTAATCAGAAACTCTGCCAAGGTGCACGAAGTCGGGGTCTACTCGTGTCAGGATATTGTTCGCTGACGGCACGATAATATTTACGAACCTCGTACGGGCTCATTGAATACGATTGCCACAAATCGTGAGTCGACTTCAACGTCGTCATATTAACGGTATGTGTAGGCACGTCAAGTAAAGATCCGACTATTGATCGGTGACAAAAGTCAGGTTATTCACAATTAATCCGCAGATCAAGTCATACATTTTCGTGCAAGGAGACTCTTGCCATGGCCACTCGGGCCACATAAGAGAACCACAATAGGGGTTGTTGAGAGTCCACGCGACTGGATGCTCAGCACTCTAAACAGCTGCTCAAGAACACGATCTTGACCAATTATTTCGTACCGCACTCTTGTGAGCGGGCGGAAGTTGGACCTGTGTATAAGGGCGGAGGTGCGATGTGTATGAGGAGCATTGGCTCTCTCGACATAGTACCTGATTCATTACAATGACACAACGGGCACTATCATAGACGGATCACATACCTAATCGCCGGATCAATGTTATCCATCAACGACGCCATTGAGGATTCTTCTGATTCTCCAGGGACATCGCCTCCTACTACGCTAGAAGCACGTCGCCGCTTAACATCTCGAGGATCAGCACCATATGCCAGGAGCATTTTGACGATCTCCACTTTGTGTTGTAGGTGCTGATTGGTCAATGCAAACTCCAGCGCTGTTTGTGGGCCAACTTTGTCACTGGGCCCTGCGTCGCCGCTCTCTAGCACCCGCTTGACCTCCGCAACATCATCACTAGCAATAGCAAACATCAGTGTCGGTTTTGCGGTGGATATAGCGTGGTAGAATGGTCGACTAATCTGCTGTACGGGAACATTATGCGAGGTTGAAGCGGGAGACGATGTGATTTGTTCATATAGATGATCATTGCTATTTTCGTATTCGGGTCGACTACACTGGCTTTTGTGTTGGTCATCATCCTCTTCGTCTATGGGATGGATATCATGGTCAGAGGGCCCGCTCGATGCGCGAGAGTACTCGCAGAGCGGCGCCGTAGAGTTAATCGAAGCCCTGTGCCAGATCCGCGAGCGAGATGAAGGGGTCGATTGTAGGTGACCAAAGTTTGAAAGTCGAGGAAAGTCATTAGAAGTCAAAGGTGATGGTATATGATTGTCAGGGGAAATCAAATTATTGCGCATGCGACCAGACATGAGTGAAAAACAAGAGGAAAGCTACAGTTATAGTTGAATGCAAGACATCTCAATCATGAGGATGATACTTACCGAGCGATTATGGGGTATTATATGAGTTGATGGTACAAGCGGATTTGACGTTGATTCATGCGGGATCCCTTTTTAGAGATAAAGTCGTTGTTATTGCCATAATTAATTTGGACTCACTGGATTGCTGGTGTCCATGTTGTGGTGCAGACGATGTACGCATAAGCGCGGAATGCGATTGTTGTTGATGAGATTGAGAATTCGGGATGATTGACTACACATATTCAGTACCAATTTGTCCACCAGGCAGGAAAACTCCACCTACCAGTCTTAAAGGTCGAAGGCGAGAAGACGTGTGAGGAACAACCGGATATGAAGGTGAGGAACTCAGAGAGGGAGGCTCATCTACCGGTAGGGGACTTGCAGGGGGAACTGACTTGAGTTTTGTTGTCGCATGTAAAGTCTGCAAGGCACGGAATGTTTTACTGGAGTGGTTCTAAGAACCATTTGTTATTTACACCTGGTGGAAAAAAGCAATTTGCTTACCGAAGCAAGTGAATTTCGCCATCCAAAGGGCACCTTCCTTGACTCATTATCTCCAAGGGAAGATACGAGGTGACTTCGACTATCGTCTTGACTTTCAGACTCCTCATTAAGATGTTCAATACCCTTGATGTAAGACGAATTTGAGAATGGATGTTGGGAATGCAGGGGCGACTTTAGAAGTGAAGAACCATCACACATCATATGGTTTGGACCTTCTGGAGAAGACGGAGTAAGAATTTTTTCTCGAGTGGAACTCAGAGGCGTTGAGATACTAGATGATTCTTCTGGGGTGACGTTATCGGACCGATAGTCCTGAACCTCGATCGATGAAGCGGACTCTCGCAGAGACGATGAAGAAAGCTCAGAATCAGCCTCGTATAATAATGTTAATGGGCCGCCTTCCCAAGGCTGTCCGTCTTCTCTGGGAGGGCCAGGATGTGCCGATTGGATATCTTTGTTGTTATGAGACTCATCTCCAATCACCAACGCTTCTTTTTGTTCACCTGATGCTGACGCAGAAATTGCATGAGGGACAGCCGAGATCTCCTGAACCGTAGAAAGTTTAACCGTTTGGTCATGAAAGAGCATCCTGGACGTCAGGGCGAAAGAATCGG
>Ga0153938_1000175_pt1 | contig 24241 bp, 20 predicted proteins | sample TSNY022MetaG_FD_104740 | JGI IMG/M metagenome (GOLD analysis project Ga0153938, IMG submission 104740) | Attine ant fungus gardens microbial communities from New Jersey, USA - TSNJ022 MetaG | ecosystem: Host-associated > Fungi > Mycelium > Unclassified | place: USA:New Jersey: Brendan T. Byrne... | reverse complement strand
TATCAATTTAATTAACATTGATAGATTCCGGGTCAAGCGGATTTTGGCAAGAACGGAGCACAGCGAGTTCGTCCGAGTGAGGCGGACATTACTCCGCCGAACTGCCAATAATCCAAGACAGCCCGGAATGACTTAGGAGTTGCGCGATGACATGATGATATGATATGATGAGCAGTAGAGAATGTAGGTTGGGTTTTACTCAACAAAAAATAAATATTATGACCTGTACATATTAATTAGCTTCTTTTAAAACAATTATCGCCTGTTCGATTTCATATTTAAGATATTCAAGCTGCTGATCTATATTTTGAGGATTGTATACATATCCTGCGCCTGAGTACGCAAGATACGGGTTATATTTTTCTGCTTCTGACCTTAAGAGAGAAACCGATTGAGCATGCAGACTTACTTCCATTAGTTTTTTATATGAAACATAACTGCTCTCCGGTTTATTGTTGTATTTATCTCTTAAATATTCCGCGTTTTTATTGAAGAAATATACCCTTGCGACGAATTTTTGCACATTATCTCTCGCTTCGATAGAGTCGTATATTTTTTCCAGCATAGGAATTACTTCGTTAATATCGTTTAAATACGGCGATGTTTTATCTGATTTTAAAATAATATTAACAAAAGCGGGATTTTCTCTGGGAGCGGGTTTTATTTCTTTTGTAGAATGAAAATTTTTAGTTTCTTCAAAAACAGGCTTTGCATTGCTTGGTTCTGAAGTGGCAAATGTTTTGGTTACATCGGGCAATGTTCCCATATAGCCTTTACCTTCCGTGTCGACGGTTTGTTTTTTACCGAAAAACGCAAAACACGACGCCGGCGTCAACATTAATATTAAAATTAAAGCCAATAACTTCCTCATACTAACATTATAAGGATATTTAAAAAAAAGACATCATTTACCGGTATGAACTATTTACATCCGCAATTGCAGCGTTTTTTAGTTTTTGAGCAATCGCATTCGTCATAATTAAACTTCTGTCCGAAAGGTCTAAGATTCGGGTCTTGTTTATATAATTTTTTGTTCTTTTTGCAATATTTAATATCTTTTTCTGCCATTTTTCTGATTTCTTTGAACTTAGTTTTTTGCTGGCATGTTAAAAGACAATAGAACTCGTCGTCGTATTTCTGATTAGATTTTTTAATCTCTTTTTCTAAAGCGCATACAATATTTTGTTGTTCTTTTACTGTTGCTTCGCTTACATTGCCTTGTTCAAGCTTTTTTAACACGTATTTTTCCTGCGAAAGCTGATGGAATTTAGTATCAATTTCTACAAATCTCTTTTTTTCAATTTCTTCTCTTTGTTTCTCCTGACACGGGGTTAAATTTAAAACATTGTAAAGGGTTGATCTGCAATCATACATTTTTTTCACAAGCTCATCGCATTTTTCCTGTGAAGCTGCGGTGTTTTCGTTTTTGCAGCAAATACCTGCGTGCGAAGCCGTACCGGTAAGTAATAAACATAACCCTATCGCCAAAATTGTTTTTTTCATAACTTCTCTTCCCCTTTGTCCTTTTTGTTTTATGTTATCCTGAACGTCGAGTTGACCTCCGTATTTCAGGATCTCTTTGTTGATATCTTCTCACTAAAACAAATAAATTTCAATAACTTCTTGTTAAAAAACAAATTTTAAGTTAGACTTCGTTTATGAGCGATTTAAGAAATTATGCATATTTGGGCGACGCGGTGTGGGAATTGTATATAAGGGAAATCACCACCCAAAAGACTCAAAACGCAAAGGAACTGCATAGAATAACGACTGATAAGGTGAAAGCGAGCTTTCAGTGTGAGTTGTTGAATAACCTGAGTAAAGTATTAAGCGAGGAAGAAAAAGAAATCGCGCGGCGCGCGAGGAATTTGCCTGTTCCGATAGGGCGAAGAAACAATCAGGGAGAATACAGACAGGCAACGGCGTTTGAAACATTAATCGGGTGGTGGCACACTCATGACAAGAAAAGATTAGAAGTAATTTATAAAAAAATCAATGAATACATGGATTTCGGGTAAAAAATAATCAATGAAAGTACTTTACAAAAAAAATTCAGCGTATACAATAAATATTGCGGAGTAAATCCGTAGAACTTGAAAAGCAAATAAAAAAACACCAACCTACGGGGGATTAGCTCATTTGGTAGAGCACCTGCTTTGCACGCAGGGGGTGAGGAGTTCGATTCTCCTATCCTCCACCATAAAAAGGAAGATGACTGTTGTCGTCTTCCTTTTTATTTTGAGAATAATAAAGAGGAGAACTCATAATATACAATAATTAATAATTTATATCCATAAATAGCACAGGGCTATATTTTTTCATATAAAGCACAGATAAAAAATACTCAAGCTTTTTGATAAATACCATCTTGGAATACTTCTTTTTCTTGCAGTGCAAAAAGATCTATTGATGGAATCATCTCAGTATAAGAAATGTTGTTACGTTGTGCAATTTCTATTAAATGCTCCTTATGTACTCCTTCTGTTCTCGCTCCAATATACAATTTAGTTATGCAATTTTTTGGTAATGGTAAAGGATTTATTAAAGGTACTTCTTTGGTATTACTGCCAGAGTAAATAATTCTCCATTCTTTTTCATATTCCCAATCAATATGTTTTGTTACGTATGCTTGTTTAAGTATATAAGCACCGCAATTTTGGCAGTCATTGTCACAATGTTTGTCGAGGTACGATGCGGGATATTCAACTCTTTTCGCACTATAAACTACCGGAAGTAAACAAACCAATGCTGGATTCCATTGGGTAAAGTCGAATTCAAGGCAAAAACCTTTATGTTCATCTGCATAGTGTGACCACATAAGAATTGAATCGTTTCTTTCACTGAAGCAAGCAGTCATTAATTTATTTTCTTTTACTTTTTCTATAAAACGCTTATTTACATCAATAGAATAAGGTTCTCTGATTGAATTAAGCCAATAGTTCTCCTCTTTAATATTTTTTGCATTTTTTATTTTTTCTTGTAATTTATTTGCAATTTGAGTCCCTTCAGGCGTCTTCAAGTAATACTTATATGCATGATTTAAGAACCAATCTTTAATGCCTATTGCTGGTAAACACTCAAATGGATCATTATAATCTTTTGCAGGTGAAGATAGCCAAACAGAAGTCGTTTCAAAATTTCTTATAGCATGATAGCTTGAGGGATAATATTTATAAAGTTTTGTTGGTATCTCTGGTCTAGCAAGAATTGTGTCATTTTCAAATTCATTGCTGAAGCATCCAAACCTGCTTTTTATATAATTATAAACCCAAGAAGTGTCGGTTTTACTTAACGACATAGTATTTATTTTCCTTTATTTTGTTTTATATCATAAAGCTATTTTACAACAAACATCTTGTTTTTGGCTGAAACAGGGCAACTAATGTCAAAAATACAGATATAACAGGTAAATATCTTAATAATCAAACAGGTCTTTAATATCTACGTTTAAGCTTTTGGCGATTTTTAAAAGTTGAATTATTGGGTTTCATTCAACCTATTATTCTTCTCATGTCACCCTGAATTTATTTCAGGGTCTGTCCACCAGTACGGGTACAAGATTCTGAAACAAGTTCAGAATGACATAAAATTATTCAATTTTGGAATAAATTATTAACTATTAAAAATATTACTTTTTGCATGCATGCAAATTAAGTGAAATTTTAACGTTAAAATTGTATATGATGACTTTATAAGGAGAAAACTATGCGATTTATAAGTGAAAATTCTGACGGCATGTTTGAAATGACAAAAGAACAGTTTTTTGAGATTCAAGAAGCTATGCGTAATATTCAATCTTACTTAAATATTATGCATGATTATTGCGATTGTAATGCAGACCATCCAAAAATCTCTCCTCTGCCTATTATAATTGATAATATAAATGCGGAAACAAAAAGAATTACCGACAAATTTTAATCTTCTCTTATTATCTACTGCTCTAGATATTTTAGGCAATGTATAAACAGATACATTTCTTTTAAAATATATTGACTATTTTTTTTAAAAAGGAGCAAAGACATATGACTGAGTTTAATAAACAACAATTTCCGCCGCAGCACCAGAATCATCAGCCCGGTATAGAAAGTGAAATGAATCCCCTGCCGATATTTAAAAGAGAAGGCGGCTGTGGAAAATTAAAAAATAAAACAGCTTTAATAACAGGCGGTGACAGCGGAATTGGAAGAGCCGTTGCAGTTGCTTTTGCTCAAGAAGGAGCAGACGTAAGTATTGTTTATCTTAATGAACACGATGATGCGGAATTTACCAAAAAGAAAGTGGAAGAAGAAGGACGAAGATGTATTTTAATTAGCATAGATGTTACAAATGAAGAGTTTTGTTCCGAAGCCGTTGAAAAAACCGTTAAAGAATTTGGCAAGCTTGATATTTTAGTCAACAATGCAGGAGAAATACATCTGCAAAAAAGTATTGAAGATATAAACCAAAACCAGTTAAAAAGAACTTTTGCTACCAATGTATTTTCTATGTTCTACATGACAAAAGCCGCGATAAAACACTTGAAATCCGGAAGTAGTATTATTAATACAGCCTCAATTGCCGCATATCACAGCAGCCCGTATCTATTGGATTACAGCGCGAGTAAAGGGGCTGTAGTCAGTTTCACGCGATCGTTATCAGCCAGTCTGATAACCGAAGGTATACGAGTCAATGCTGTTGCGCCAGGACCGATTTGGACTCCGTTTATCCCGTCACATTTACCTGCGGAGGAAGTTCCGTATTTTGGCGAAGATACCCCGATGGAAAGAGCCGGTCAGCCTGCTGAAATAGCGCCTTGTTTTGTTTTTCTGGCTTCTGATGATGCTTCTTATATGTCAGGTCAAGTATTGCATCCAAACGGCGGCGAAGTTGTTAACTGATAACTTATTTTTCTTAAAGCAACAGTAAATAATAAGAAAATCTAAAAAAGGATAATCGTAGAACACAAAAAAACAGAGTGAGAATTATTTAAGATGCCCGTCAGAAATATCGATATTGCAAGAATTTTTAATGAAATAGCAGATTTACTTGAAATCGACGGAGAAAATCCGTTTAGAATAAGGGCTTATCGCAACGCTGCCATGACTATTGAAAATCTTTCTCAAGATGCGGCAGAATTAGTTAAACAGGGTGAAGACCTGACCAAACTGCCGGGAATAGGACATGATTTAGCGCAAAAAATAGAAGATATTGTAAACGGTAAAGAAATAAATCTGTTAAAAAATTTAGAAAAAAAATTTCCTGTAGATTTAGTTGATTTAACACGTATTCCCGGCTTAGGTGCTAAGAAAATTAAAAAATTATATGATGCTCTGGATATTAAAAATATTGATGACTTAGCTCTTGCTGCACAGCAGCAAAAAATACAAAAACTTCCTGAATTTAGTATAAAAACTGAAAAACATATTTTAGAAGAAATTAACAAAATTAAAAAAAAATATAATCGTACAAGTCTTCCTATAGCAGAAAAATATGCTTTGCCAATTATTGAATATTTAAAAAAAAATCCGAATATTAAAAATATAGAAATTGCTGGAAGTTACCGCCGAAAGCAAGAAACCGTCGGAGATATTGATATTCTTGTAACATGCGAAAACAGCAGTAAAGTTATGAAAGCATTTGTAAATTATGATGAAGTGCAGGAAATTCTTTCCAAAGGTGAAACCAAATCAAGCGTAATTCTTAAATCGGGTATTCAAGTTGATTTAAGGGTCGTTCACCAAAAAAGTTACGGCGCAGCTTTGTTGTATTTTACAGGCTCAAAATCACACAATATTGTTATACGCAAATTGGCAAAACAAAAAAAATGGAAAGTTAATGAATATGGGTTATTTGAGGGAGAAAAATTCCTTGTCGGTGAGTCAGAAGAAGAAATTTACAAAAAATTGGGTTTATCATATATAGAACCGGAATTGCGCGAAAACAGAGGAGAAATTGAAGCGGCGATGAAGGGAAAATTACCTAAATTAATTGAATTAAGTGATATTAAAGGTGATTTGCATGTGCACACTAAACTCACCGACGGTCGTAATTCATTGGAGGAAATGGCAGAAGCAGCACAAAAAATGGGTTACGAATATATCGCCAGCACTGAACATTCTAAACACTTGACTGTAGCAAAAGGACTTGATGCACAAAAACTTGCTGATCACATAAAGAAAATAAATAAGCTTAATGAAAATTTAAAGAATTTTACTATTTTAAAAGGTATTGAAGTTGACATTTTAGAAGACGGTTCTTTAGATTTACCTGATGAAATTCTTAAAGAACTTGATATCGTTGTTTGCGCTATTCATTATAAATTCAATCTGCCGCGGGAAAAACAGACTGAACGTGTTCTCAGAGCTATGGATAATCCGTATTTTAATATTTTTGCTCATCCAACAAGCAGATTAATCAACGAAAGAGAGCCTTGTGACATGGATATGGAACAAATTATGAAAAAAGCGAAAGAAAACAATTGTATTTTAGAAATAAATTCGCAGCCTTCAAGGTTAGATCTTAATGATATCCACTGCAAAATGGCTAAGGATATGGGTATTAAGTTCGCTATTTCAACGGATTCTCACAGCATCGATAACTATAATAATATACGTTACGGTATCGGACAGGCAAGAAGAGGATGGATTGAAGCTAATGATGTTATTAATACAAAAAATATCACTGAATTAAAAAAATTATTGAAAAAAATAATTAATAAAAAGGTTTGATTCATGACTCGAGAAAAATCTATTTATATCGGAACATCCGGCTGGTCATATAAGCATTGGCGGGGGAATTTTTATCCTGAAAATATAAGCGAAAAAGAATACCTTAAATATTATTGCAAACATTTTGGTACGGTTGAAATAAACAGCAGTTTTTATCATCTTTTAAGTAAAGAATCAGTAAAAAATTGGATAGAAACAGCGCCTATAGATTTTCTGTTTGCTGTCAAGGCAAGCAGATACATTACTCATATGAAAAAACTTAAAGAGCCGGAAAAAACGACTGTTAATTTTTTTAAAAGTATTAAACCTTTTGAAAACAAAATCGGACCAATACTTTTTCAACTTCCACCGATATTCGGGTTTAATCCTCAGAGATTAAAGAATTTTGTAAAAGTGCTTCCCAATGATTACAGATATGCTTTTGAATTTAGAAATAAGAATTGGTTTAATCAAGAAACTTACAATATTTTGCTTTCGCATAATATAGGGTTTTGTATTTATAATTTAGGGAATTATCAATCACCGAAAGAAATCACTTCTGATTTTGTATATATCAGATTGCATGGAAATTACGGGCTGGGCAGCGGTAAATACAGCTATGAAGAACTTGAAAAAATTTCTGATGATATTAAAGATTTCAAATCACAAAACAAAGATGTATATTGTTATTTTAATAATGACGAAGCCGGTTATGCTGTTGAAAATGCCTTTACACTTAGAAAAAAATTAGAGATTTAATATTTTTGAATGACTAAATGTCACCCTGAATTTATTTCAGGGTCTGTCCACCGGTACGGGTATAAGATTCTGAAACAAGTTCAGAATGACGTAAAAATACACTAATAATCAAACAAGTCTTTAGTATCCATGTCTAAGCTTTTGGCGATTTTAAATACTGTTTTTAAACCAGGTTTATTAATATTAACTTCAATCTTACCTAAATAATCAAGACTAATGCCAGCCTTTTCCGAAAGTTGTTCTTGTGTCAAGCCTGCCTGTTCTCTTAGATATTTTATTTTTATGCCAAGTTTTTTATATTCTTCGTCGAAATTCATTTGACTATTTTACTGGATATGATAACATAATACTACTGGATAAATTCCAGTAAGATTTTATAAGGAGAAAACTATGCGATTTATAAGTGAAACTTCTGACGGCATGTTTGAAATGACAAAAGAACAGTTTTTTGAGATTCAAGAAGCTATGCGTAATATTCAATCTTACTTAAATATTATGCATGATTATTGCGATTGTAATGCAGACTATCCAAAAATCTCTCCTCTGCCTATTATAATTGATAATATACAAACAGAAAGAAAAAGAATTACCGACAAATTTTAAAAATTCTCCTGTGAGGTATGTTAAAATTTTATATTTTTTACATAAAATACTTTATGCAAAAAATATCAGAAGCGGTTAACCACGCGATAAAAGCTATGGGTCTTGTTTTTGGCGATATTGGCACAAACCCCATATATACAATGCCGGTTATTTTTTTAACAACTGAAATAACTGAAGAAAATATTTTTGGCGTACTTTCTTTAATAGTTTGGACTCTTATAATTATCGTAACCGTGCAATATGCATGGTTTGCAATGAGCCTGAGCAAACGCGGAGAAGGCGGCGTTATTGTTCTAAATCAAATATTAAAACGACATATAAAATCCCTCCGCGCAGAAACATTTTTTTCTTATCTGGCATATATCGGGATTTCTCTTTTAATAGGCGACAGCGTTCTAACACCCGCCATAAGCATATTATCAGCCGTTGAAGGGATTTCGCTGATTGATAAATTCACTGATATCCCGCATTCAGTCATTATTTTAATCGCAGTGGTAATAACCGTGGCGTTGTTTTCAATCCAAAAAAAAGGCGCTGAAAAAGTTTCACAGATGTTCGGTCCTGTTATGCTAATTTGGTTTTTGTCGCTTTTTATATCGGGCTTCTTTTCTTTTATACAAATGCCCTCGATATTACTTGCGCTAAATCCCATGTTCGGCTTAAAGTTTCTCTTTGCCAATAAATTGGCAAGTTTTTTTGTACTTTCACAAATAATCCTGTGCGCAACAGGTGCAGAAGCATTATATGCAGATATGGGGCATATGGGACGGAAACCGATTATTCATGCCTGGGTTTTTGTATTTTTTGCGCTTGTGTTTTCTTACTTAGGACAAGGGGTTTTTCTGCTTAAACATTCCGGCATACACAGCGCCTTATTTTCAATGATTTTAAATCAGAACTCATTTTTATATATTCCGTTTTTGATTTTAAGTTTATCCGCAACGGTTATAGCTTCTCAATCAATGATTAGCGGTGCGTTTTCTCTTGTTTATCAGGCAATTAACACAAAAATCCTTCCTTATTTTAAGACCGATTTTACATCGACGAAGTTAAAATCGCAGATTTATATCGGCGCAGTAAACTGGTTTTTACTTGTATTTGTCATAGCAGTAATCCTGTTTTTCAAAAAATCCTCAAATCTTGCTCATGCATACGGTTTCGCAGTTGCCGGAGCAATATTAATCACAGGTATTATAATCGCCGCTATTTTCTTTGCAAAGAAAAAATATTTTTATTTTATTGCTTCGCTGGGTTTGGTTTTAGTTGATTTTTCCTTTTTTCTTGCGACATGTACGAAAATTCACTTAGGCGCATATTGGTCAATCTCAATCGCCGCAATACCTTTTTCTATAATTCTTTTGTACATTAAAGGACAAAAAGCGCTTCATAAAGCTTTAGGACCGCAAATGAGCAGGAATAGATTTTTGAAAAAATATAATAAAATTCTTCCTGAAATTTGTAAAATCTCCGGAACAGCATTATTTTTTATCAAGAATTTAGAATATATACCGCATTATGTTATAAATACAATGCTCGAAAATAATATTGTTTACAGTGATAATGTTTTTGTTTCGATTTATAAAACAAACGAGCCGCATGGTATCGAATGGGAAATGGAAGAGATTACCGAAGGTTTACGCCAGCTGAAAATTAGCGGCGGCTACATGGAGATTATAAATTTAGAAAGTATTTTTAAGAAGGCAAATATTAAAGAAAAAACAATTTTTTACGGAGTTGAACAAATTGAAACAAATAATTTTTTCTGGAATATTTATGCAAAAATAAATAAAATTTTACCTCCGGAATTGGATTTTTATAAACTACCGCTATATAAAGTTCATGGTATTACAACACTTGTGATTATGAAATAATTTTAACGCCGGTATTTTGTAAGGTTAGATTTTGCTTTTTTCTTGATTTTTTTGTAATGCTCATCGTCCAGATTTATCTTTTCATAAGCGGATTTTTGAGGGTATATAATAAAAAAATTATAGCTGTCTCTGTTAAAAATAAAATACGCATCAAATTCTTTGTTGTAATATTTGTGTAATTTATGAATTTTCGGCAAAATTCTTTCCGTAATCATGTTTTCATTAATTACGCTTATCAAATCTCTTATATATAAATAATTGAATTTAAAATCCTTAAATTTCGGATTATTATTGAGTTTGAACAATTTGTTATTTACTGATGTCATTAAGTGTTCAAATCCGTCGCCGTGTCTTACGCTGACAACACTGTATATTTCTCCTCCGTTGCTATGTTTGATGCTTTTTGAATATGTTCCGCCAAATTCGTTCTTATCGATTTCGCAAACCTGCTGATATGTTTTTTTCTTTTCAAAAATTCGCTGTTCAAAAGCATGCCTGCGGCCTTCTTCCGGTGTAATTGCAGTTGTAACTTCTAATCCGATATCATCTGTAGTATTTTGCCAATCAGGACTTTCTCCTTTTTCAAAATTATTAATTTTGCTGCTAAAAAAGTATTTTAAGATGTATAAAGCTACAAGTTCGTGATATTCTTTGCTATTCCATTCTTTACTGTCAACCATACATGTATTATAGCACTAAACATGAGTTTATAGCATTCTTGTTGTCACAAAGAGCGCACGAATTATCAAAACATTATGTTTTGGGTTGACAATAGTTTTTATGAGGAATAAAATAACTTTGTTATTGGAGGTTATATATGAATAATTTTTTAGAACTTTGTGAAAAACGTCAAAGCTGCCGCAGCTTTGATGAAACAAAATCCGTTGAGCACGAAAAACTGGTTAAAATGGTAGAGGCGGCAAGACTTGCTCCGTCGGCATGTAATTCTCAGCCGTGGAGTTTTGTGGTTATTGAAACTCCCGAATTAGTTGCGGAAGTTGCATCAGCTTGCCAGCAGCTTGGATTTAATAAATTTACAAAAAATGCAAATGCGTTCATTCTTATTCAGGAAGAACCTGCAAAATTGCTTGAGGCAGCGGCTAAGCTGTGCGGCAGTCAGTATTACGCGCAGCATGATATGGGCACTGCGGTGGTTACTCTATGCTATGAGGCGGCAGAACAAGGGTTGGGTACGTGTATTATGGGAATGTACGACAGAGAAAAAATGGCAGAACTTTTAAAAATCCCTGCAACAAAAAGATTGGGTCTTATGCTTGCGGTCGGATATCCGAAAAGTGAAGGCGCAAGAGAAAAGAAAAGAAAATCAATTGAAGAAATCGCAAGATTTGTTTAAAATAAAAAGCGGGATTAAATCCCGCTTTTTTATTCATAATATTCTCTTGTCATGACTATTTTACCGAATTCGTCATAACCCTTGCTGTCTACCCAGTGCGCAAGAAGTTTCCCATTTGGCGTATAGATAAATGTTTCCCCTTTTGAAACCCTTAACCCCATATTAACTAATTTCCCGTTAATATCGTACTTAAATGATTTATACGGGTAGCCTATCCCGTCTTTTTTCTCTGCATAAAGCAAAATCCCGTCATTGGAATAATACCAGACATGAAATTTGTCACTATTATACATAACCGCATAGGTTGAATCCGAAAAAGATGCTAAAGTTCTGTCTTTTAGAGAAGTTTCACCTTTGAGCAGGTATTTTATATTTTCTTGATGCCGAACATCGTATATATTAAGCGATATCAAACGCAGGTCGATTTGCGATTGATTTTCATTTAGTAATTCTTCACGCGCTGATTTAACCGTATAATCGACTCCGCCCGTCAGAACCAAATCCGCCTGCACCGGAAGAATACACATAAATACGGCCAATAATAAGATTACCTTCTTCATAATTAGCAATATAATGATATTTATAAAAAAATCTAATTTTATAATAGCAAAATTTTTTTTGTTTCATTTTTATATGAATATGAAAATTTTGCCTTATAACCAACCTTATACAAAGTCTTATGCCCGAGTGAATTTTACCGCAGCCGAAACGAATGATATATCCGTTATAGAGTTAGCTGAAATAATCTGCAGGCATGATGAAAGACATAAAAAAGCCAACACAAGGTGGTATATAAAACGATTGAATAAAAAAAACTTTAATCAGGAACAACTAAATGATTTGGGATATAAATTCAAACAGCTTCCGCGATTGTCATGGCTTTTAGATGATTTTGACAAAATACTAAACCTGTCTAAATCGGATGCTGAAACCGCAGGCAGAAGAGCAGGCAAATTTGAGGATCATAAAAACTGGCGTTTCTATGAGATAGAGGACATTCTTAAAATTGATGATGATTGTATAGATAAGTTTACAAAAGGCAAAAAAGCTAAAGACCAAAAGTGCTTTCAAAATGCCGGATGGTACTCAAGGACGTTTAAACATACAGACCTTTCTTTAAAAATCATGAAAGAGAGCGAGTTTAAAAAAGACTTATGCGAAATTAGCGATAAGTTAAAACGTTCGTATAAATCAAGCTTTGTCCAATGCAACCCTGAACTTGTCGGACATATCGCTTTTCAAAATGACAATATTGATGACCCTGTGATTTTAAAAAAAATTAAACAAAACCTTGAGGAGTTCAAAAAATGCAAACATCCAAGACATTTGAATGGTTATGGATCTTTTAATTTTTTATTTAACAAACAACTGCAGGAAATATTGATGATTCAGGACGTTGTAAATGCACATAAGGACGTGTATATGCCTATCAAACGCATATATCCGTACTCATTGCATGATGAAAAATATAATTATCAAAAATCTTTTGATAAACTTGCACAAATTCGCAGCAAAGAACAAAAAATAGAACTGCCTGACGCTAAGAGTCGCTTAGCTAAACGAATTGGCAGAGGCACAAGCAAGTTTTCAAAAGAATTTACGCAATATGCCAAAACAGACCCGCTGCGGGATTATGTAAATACGTTCTCTAAGAAAAATCCCGAAATGTGCAGGTATTTATACGAAAATTATTATCTGGGAAATTATCCTAAAACAACACAGCAAAAGTGTTTAGACATAGCAAAAGAATTCAATGTGTTTGTATTTTTGTCTACGGATTCCAATGCCGATTTGGATTATATAAAAGAAGAGCTTGCCCAATGGAAACTTGCAGGCAAGCATAAGACGGTATTCCCTGCATATATTTCAATTTCTGATATTTATTATATTCGCAGTAAGTCATTAGCCACCGCTTATTTCTATGCAATACTAGGAAATAATAAGCGAGGGAAATCAATGTTTGAAACAGCAGAACAGATACATGTAAAGAGTAATAAATATATTCCTTTTGCTCTCAGACATGAAATGATGCATGTTAATGATAAATGCGATAAAATTTACGGAGATTTTAACGGTATAAAACTTGAAAGAAATAAAGGTATTTTGCGTAAAAAGCAATGGTTTCGTGATGAATTTATAAACAGCGGAATTACCCAAAAACATACAAATTATGCCTATAAAAACAGAACAGAATTTATCGCTGTTGCATCAGAACGCGATATGAGCAAGTTTTCAAAAGAATTCAAGGAAGTTCTTGTAAAACTCGGAATGGATAAGTGGGTTTTCAAACTGGCTGATAATAGGGAATTGCTTAAGAAAATCATGAGTGTTAGATTGAAATAAAACCATAACACAATTATTTTTTTACAGCTATTTTGTATAGGTCTTCGCGTTTTTTCTTAACGTTCGGGTCTTTCAGGTAATCTTCGTATTTCATGCGGTAGTTTATATATCCGTCAGGTGAAATTTCAATAATTCTGTCCGCTACTGTTTGGATAAACTGATAATCCTGCGATGTGAATAAAATTGTACCCGGAAAATCAATCAATGCGTTATTTAATGCCGTAATAGCCTCCAAATCAAGGTGGTTTGTAGGTTCGTCAAAAACCATAACATTAGATTCTGCAATCATCATTTTTGCAAGAATACAGCGAACTTTCTCACCACCTGATAAAACATTAACTTTTTTATCGGCATCTTCTCCTGAAAACAGCATTCGGCCTAAATATCCTCTTAAATAGTTCACATGCTGGTCTTCAGAGTATTGCGCAAGCCATTGCATAATTGTTTTATTGTTTTCAAAATAGTAATTGTTGTCTTTCGGGAAGTATGACATAGTTGCAGTTACACCCCAATTAATTTCACCGCTGTCAGGTTGAATATTTCCCGTAAGCATTTCAAAAAGTGTCGTAATAATTAACGGATCTTTTGCTATAAAGCCTATTTTCTCGCCTTGATTAACTTCAAGGTTGAAATTTTTCATCAGCAGTTCGCCGTCTATAGATTTGGTTAAATTTTTAGCGGTAAGAACATCTTTGCCGGGAATTTTGTAATATGTAAAACGGATTCTCGGATACTGGCGCGAAGACGGCTTTATATCTTCAAGCGACAATTTATCAAGCATATTTTTTCTGGAAGTAGCTTGTTTTGCTTTAGAAGCATTTGCGCTGAATCGAGCAATAAAGGCTTTTAGTTCTTCCATTTTTTCTTCTGTCTTTTTATTTTGTTCTTCTTTTTGTTTTTGTATTAATTGGCTCGCCTGTGACCAGAAAGAATAATTCCCTGTATATAGTTGAATATTTTTGTAATCAATATCCGCCATATGCGTGCAAACATTGTCTAAAAATTTTCTGTCGTGAGAAACTACAATTACAAGGTTAGGGAATTCGATTAAAAATTCCTCAAGCCATGCGATTGTGTTTAAATCAAGGTGGTTTGTAGGCTCGTCAAGCAATAAGATATCTGGATTACCGAATAATGCTTGCGCTAATAACACACGAACCTTCTCGCTTCCCGCAAGCTCTTCCATTTTGCAATAATGAAGTTCATTGGAAATACCGAGTTCTGAAAGCAGCATTGCCGCCATAGATTCTGCCTGCCATCCGTCAAGTTCCGCAAATCTTGTTTCTAAATCTCCGACTCTTAAACCGTCTGCGTCGCTGAAATCAGATTTGGCGTATAATTCGTCTTTTTCGCTCATTATTTCGTATAATTCTTTGTGACCCATAATTACCGTGTCTATAACAGAATATTGATCAAATTCAAAGTGGTTTTGTTTTAAAACTGCTATTCTTTGACCTTTTGAGATATTAACCTCGCCGGATGTGGGTTCAATGTCGCCTGAAAGTACTTTTAAAAGCGTACTTTTGCCTGAACCGTTCGCGCCGATTACACCATAACAATTGCCGGGGGAAAATTTAATACTTACATTCTCAAATAACGTTTGAGAACCGAACCTTACGGTTAATTTATTTGTTGTTATCATTTTGTATTCCTGATTCTATTTTTCTTGCTCGTTCGCGTTTAACGGCTTCCCTCCTTCTAAATATAACATTTAGTTATATTTAGTGGAGTCCTTAGTCTTGCCCTTCGGCAAGCCTTGCAGCCTCAGCGACGGATTGACCTCCGCGCTCGCGCACATTTCTAAGCTATTTTCTACCAGTATAATACAAACAAGGATATTTACCAGCAAACATAATAGTCTGTAATCAATGGTCAGCAGTTGGCAGACCAACATAAGAAAGAAGGCAAAAGGGGTTGAACGACTGGCATATTATCATGTCATACCGCACGCTGCAATTTGTTGACGTTAGTCATTACAAATTGAGTGTTGCGGTATCTCCAATTTATTTTGCTCTTTTGTAAACTTCCCGAAATATATCATGCAAAAAACGTTCAAAAAAATTAATCACGAGTTTTATAATTTTACAGAGTAAGAGGAATTAAAAATATATGATAAAAATCGACAATGTTTCATTTATAAACAAATGGTCTAACATAGAATTAAAAGAAAAAAATGTATTAAATAAATCAAGTAATAATTATTTAAGCCCCGATTATGTGATGAAAAATATGCCTCAAGCACATTTAATCAGCTTTAAAGGCACATCTGAATATGAAAAAACTTTAAAAGATAACTTTTTTCAACTTCCCGAAGGCGCGAAGCCGGATTCATATCAGGAAGCAGCCGCAAAGAATATTTATGCGGGAAATGATGTAATTGTTACAGCGCCGACCGGAACGGGTAAAACTGCAATCGCTCATTATGCAATTACGAAAAATCTGAAAGAAGGCGGTAAAACTTTCTATACAACACCTTTAAAAGCATTGAGCAATGAAAAATTTAAAGATTTCCAAAACATCTACGGAAAAGAAAACGTCGGACTTTTAACAGGTGATGTAAAGTTGAATGTTCATGCTCCCGTTGTGATTATGACAACAGAAGTATACAGAAATATGGTTTTTGGAGATAACTTCGCGGTTAACGGTAATAATATGTCGGATAATTTAAAAACTGTTGTATTTGACGAACTGCATTATCTTGGAGATGTCGATAGAGGCGGCATTTGGGAGCAGTCGATAATTTTATCAAAACCTGAAACACAGCTTTTATCATTATCAGCAACCATTGGAAACAACAAAGATGTATCTAAATGGATGGCTAATTTAAGAGATCATAATATGGAAGTTATTTCAGGCACTAATAAAGAGTTAGAAAACTATCAAACAGACAAATCATTGCAAAAACATACGGTTTTAGTAAATGTGCCTCAAGAAAACAGGCATGTACCTCTGGAATTTAAAAATATTCATGTGGATTCACAAAAAGCTGACAGAGATAATAAAAAGAAATCTGATAAAAAATCGCAGACTTATCCGATGAAGCCGTCAGAGAGATTTGTTATCAACAATGAGAGTTACAGACATGCAGTTGAACAATTAAAGAAAGAGGATAAATTACCTGCTATATTTTTTATTTTCAGTAAAAAAGGCAGTAAGGAAGTTATTAATCATCTTGGCAATAAAGGACCAATGCTGACGAATAAAAAAGAAAAAACGGAAATAGATTATATTATCAGAGAATATAGAAGAAACGGGAAATTCCTCGGTGAATCTATGAATATGAAAGCATTATGGCGTGGTTATGCAGTTCATAATTCAGGTCTGCTTCCGGCGCAAAAAGAGTTGATAGAAGAACTATTTCAAAAGAAACTTGTGAAAGTCGTAATCGCCACAGAAACTCTATCAGCCGGTATAAATATGCCCACCAGAACAACCGTAATCACAGCAACAAGAAAACCTTCCTCTACTCCTGACGGAGTTGACGGCAAGCGTGATATGACCCCGAATGAATTTCACCAAATGGCAGGCAGAGCAGGACGCCGCGGCATTGATACAAGAGGATATTGTTATACGTTATCGGTTGACGAAGAACAAAAACAAAAATTTGAAAACCTTGTGGAATCGCCTCCTAACAACTTAGAAAGTTCATTTAAACCCGATTATTCTTTCATCGCAAATTATTACGACAACTGCGATAATGACGATATTATAAAAGAATTATTTGAAAAATCTTTCTATGCTTATGATGAAGACCCTCAAGCCGCAAAACAAAACAGTTATAATCTTTTGAATATTTTTAATAATAGAAAAAAGGTTCTTAACCAATTGAATTATATAAGTTCTAATAATACGCTTACCGACAAAGGCAGACTGCTTTCAAAACTGAACGGATATGAACAGCTTCCGATTATTGAAATGGTTCACAATAAAGCATTTGCAGACATGAACGCTATTGAAACGGCTGCTACAATCGGAACTCTGGCAAACTTGCAAAAAGCATACGATTCTGAAAGAAAAAATAAAGAAGCTGAAATAATTTTTCAGCATGAGAATGAAAAAATAGAAAATTTTATTGATAAAACGGATAATTTACTGGAAATCTGCCACAAAATGATTTCTAAAATTAATCCCGAAACCCCAAAAATTGAAGCAAATAAATATGCAACAAGACATATTTATGAATTTGCAAACGAAAATTCAAAAAATCCAAAATCAAGAGGCAACTGGATTCGATTATATTCAGGACCTTTGAAAAATACTATCAGAGATGAGGGAACTCTATTTAAAGAAATGACGGCATCTATAGACCTTTTAAAACAGATTAGAGAACTCACATTAACCGGAAAAAGTAATGCAGGCGATAATTCGGAAGAATTCAATTATTATCATCAATTAAAACAAAATATTGATGAAGCTATAGATTTATTAAGCCGCCCGCCTGTCGTTGAAGAGGCTATATAACAATACTACTTTTTTGCAATGTAAAATCTCCGCTCCTAAATAAGAATAATAACAGGAGATTTTACGATGAAAATTACCCCGACACATTCAAGACATATTAAATATAATTATAATGTACCTAAATACAGCAAAGTTACTCCGTTTGAAAATAAAATTCAGCCGTCAAGCAGCTATGACAAATTCAAAACATTTATGAGCGAAGCGCTTGCTTTTCTCGGAATAGCGAGTATTCCGACTGCTTCTTATTTTGTCTGTAGCAAAATATCAAAAAATATTAATAATACAGAAAGATTTTAGATTCTGTAGACTTTCAATAAGTTGAATGTCCTATGAAATGGCTTTCACACAACCCCGCTTATTTTTCCTGCTGCTTTATACTTTCACCCAAAAGTGAGAAAGAACCTTTAACAACAACCTCTTCCTCTTTACTTATTCCTGAAATTATTTCGCTGTATTTGTCGTTCTTTTTGCCTATTGTAACTTTTCTTTCTTCGTAAGTATTAGGCTTAACTTTTACATAAACAAAATAATAATCGCCGTATTTTTCAATTGCATCATTGGAAAGTGCTAAAACTTTTACCAAGCCTGTATTTACAAACATTTCCGCATACATATTTGGTTTTATTGCTAAATCACGATTTGGAATATCAGCACGGACTTCTAAAGTTTTTGTGGTATTGTCCAAAATAGGAGAAACATAAGACAAAACACCGCTTACTGTTTTTCCGTTTGCTTCTTCCAGGGTTCCGATAACTTTTTCACCTACTTCAAGGCTTGAAGAATCTTTCTCAAATGCGTAACCTACAAGCCAAATGGTTGATAAATCTGCCAAATTAAACATTTCTTTGTTTTTTTCAATGATTTCGCCCGGGTTAACTTTTCTCTCAAGAAGAATGCCGTTTTTATTGGTTTTTAGGGTTATGTAAGGATAAATTTGTCTTGTTTTCAGAACAGTATTTATTGTACCGTCAGCTCCACCATATACAGCCAGCCGCTGTTGGTAAATTTGCACCAAAGCTGAACGCTTTGTTCTTAAAGCGTTTAAATTTGCCGCATCCTTTTTCATTTGCGCATTTGCAATTTCATATTCTGCACGTGATGAAATTTTTTCTTTATATAAAATATTTTCTCTGTTAAAATTTTGTTTTGATAATTCATACTGAGCATTCATTTCTCCGATTTGACCGTCAATTTCAAGAATTTTTTCTAAAAACTCTAATTGAATTTGGCTTATCTCATCAGATTTAATCTCAACTATAGGATCACCCGTTTTTAATATTGATCCCGGCTCGACAAATACTTTTGTAATTTTTCCGTCAATAGGCGAATAAACTCTGTCAAGAGCATGATTTTGAGCTTTGAATTGTGCTGGAATAGTAATTTGCATTTCCAATTCCATCTCGCTTATTCTTTCGGTTGAAATTTTAGCGTTTTTTTCCTGTGCTTCTGTCAGAATAATTTGTTTTAATGCAGGTTTATCTTCAACTTTTTTGCCGAAATTACATCCTGATAGGCAAATGGTTAAACCAATAATAGTTAATATTTTAAGAAATTTCATTTTTCTGCTCCAAATTTTTATTTTCTAAAAGATTATACAATAAAGGAATCAAATATATTGTAAAAATTGTACCTAATGATAACCCGCCTATAATTGCTATGGCAAAAGGTTTTTGACTTTGCGCACCGATTCCGTTGGAGAATGCCGCAGGCAGCAGCCCAAGAATAGCAACCATTGAAGCTGTTAGAACCGGTCTTAATTTTTGCACAGCACCTTTTATTAAAGCATTTTTAGCACATATTTTATGTTGTCTTATTATTGCGGATAATAAAATAACCCCGTTTTGGATGGAAACTCCAATTGCCGCAATGAGCCCTACTCCTGCTGATATTGAAAAATAAGTTCCGGTTAAAAATAATGCAAAAATACATCCGGAAAGAGTTACTATAATCGGAGACATCGCAATTATTATATGTTTATAATTTCTGTAATTCACAAACAAAATAAATCCGATTAAAACCAAAGTTATCGGTAAAATTATTGCCAGACGTATATTTGCATTTTTTTGGCTTTCGGATTGTCCGGCCCATTTTATTTGATAATCTTCAGGAAGTTCCAAATTTTGTTCCAACAGCTTTTGTGCTTCTTTTACAGTTGACCCCAGATCACGTCCGCGTATGTTAAATCTTAATATAGCTACACGGGAATTTTCGCTTCTTGTAATAATCATAGCCCCGTTATCCTGGACAATTTCTGTTACATTACTGAGAGGTACGGAAATCCCTTCCGGAGTTTTTACGATAACATTTTGGATTTTTCTGTAAGAATCACGATCTTTTGCTTCCAAACGCAAAAATACATTAAACCGTTTTTCATTTTCGATTAATTGGGTTGCATTTTTACCGCCGATCGCAATTTCAATAACTTTTTGGATGTCATCACTGCGGAGTCCGTAACGTCCCGCTTTTACCCTGTCGATTTTTATTTTATATTGCGGCTGACCTATAATCTGATCGTAAGAGAGGTCAACAACACCGCGCACATTTGATAGCAATCCGACACTTCTGTCCTGTAGTTCTTGTAATTTATATAAATCTGTTCCATAAATTTTTATAACAACCTGACCTTTTGAGCCTGAAACGGCTTCTTCCACATTATCCTGAATATATTGCGTGAAGTATGTTGTAATACCCGGAATTTCCGCCAGTTTATTTTCCATATCTGTAATTAGTTTTTCTTTATTTTTATGCCATTTAGCTCTCCAGTGTTTTGCAAGTTTTAAATCTACCATATTTTCAATGTTGCTTGGAAGATTCGGATCTGTTCCGTCATCGGCCGAGCCTATATGAGAAATTACATTCTTTACTTCTGGATATTCAAGAAGCTTTTCTCTTATATCTCCGGCAATGTCAACAGAGTGCGCTATTGTCGTACTTCTCGGAAGTACGGTAACTCTCAGCCAAATATTACCTTCATCAAGGTTTGGTAAAAATTCTGATCCTATAAAACAAAACAAAACAAGCGCTGTTGCAAATATAATACCGGTGAGGTTCAGAATTTTTTTAGGATATTCTAAAACTTTAGAAAGAGAACCCTTATAAAATTCGGTTATTTTATTAAGGATTTTATTATTTTTTTCGATTATCTTTTTATTGGGAATATAAATTGCAGATATCGCCGGCAGGAAAAATAATGAAGCTAAAACCGCACCAATTAATGAAAACCCCATAGTAAATGCCAACGGATGGAAGAGTTTTCCTGCAACACCGTCAAAAGCGAAAATAGGCAGGAAGCAGCACAGAATAATCAATGTAGAAAATGCTATTACACTTCCTACTTCTCTCACTGCTTTGTAAATTAAAGCTTCTTTTTTATTTTGGGTCATCACGCCTTTGTAATTTGATAAACATCGGAAAATATTTTCCATGAGAATAACTGCGCCATCCACGATAATACCAAAATCAACCGCGCCCATACTTAATAAATTGGCGGGGATATTAAATAATCTAAATAACAGAAAAGCAAAACTTAAAGCTAAAGGTATGACCAGTGAGGCGATTAATGTTATTTTTAAATCCAATATAAATGCAAATAGAACAATTATAACAAATACAATACCGCAAACAACATTATGACCTATTGTATGCATTGTATTATCAATCAATTCACTTCTTTTATAAAAAGGTTTAATTTTGATACCTTTTGGTAAACTTGCCTGAATTTCAGGTAATTTTTCTTCTAAATTTTTAATAGTTTTGGTCGGGTTCTCTCCTTTTCTCATCAAAACGATACCTTCAACGACATCGACATCATGATTTTTTCCTACCTGACCTATTCTAACTGCCGGCTCTACAATTATTTCACCAACATCTTTAACCCTTATAGGAATCCCGTTTGCAGAAGTGATAACGGTATTTGCTATACTTTCTTCATTTGAGAAAAGTCCCAGCCCGCGAACGATATATGCCTGATCGTTTAAAGAAATGTAATGTCCGCCTGCGGTTGAGTTTGACGCCTTGACAGTATCGAAAATTTCTCCTACATCAAGGTTGTAAAAACGTACTTTTTCATGATTTAAAATAATCTTATAAGTTTTAACCGGACCGCCATAGCTTATTACATCAATAATTCCCGGCACCTGTTTAAAAGCTTTTTCCATTTGCCAGTCTTCAATGGCTTTTAAAGTCATTTCATTATAATAATCAGATTCAAGAGTATATCTGAAAATTTCACCGATGGGAGAAGCATCAGGACCCAATACGGGCTTAACATCTTCGGGCAAATCAGCCTGATAAATTCTTTCAAGCACCTGCTGCCGAATCAAAGAAGAAGGAACTCCGTCATCAAACACAACTTTAATTACTGACAACCCAAATAAAGAACTTGAATATAATTTTCTTTCATTAGGTATTCCGTTTAATTCTTTTTCAAGCGGGATTGTTGCAAGGCGTTCTATATCTTCGGCGCTTTTTCCGGGCATTTGGGTAATTACCTGAACCATAGGATTTGTAAAATCAGGATAAGCTTCAATATCAAGTGTTTTCAAACAGTAAATCCCGATTATAAACAATATCAATGCAATAGTTGCAGATATATATTTCTTTTTTATGGAAAGTTTAATTAAATTATCAAATACTTTCTTCATTTACTTTAAATTCCTCAACATTTATTTCTCTTAAAAAATCTATCCAGCAGCTGTAATAATCTGCCAGAGCATATGTATAACCTACAACAATAGACTTATACGATTGTTCCATTACTATAAGTGATGTCAAATTTGATTTTCCGACTTCATAGCTTCTTTTAGAAATTTGCATTAATTCATCGGAATCTTTAAGCAATTTATCATTGTAATAGTTTAAGTTTAACTGGGTATTTACAAATTTTTCGTAAGCCGATTTTAAATCATTGCGGGCTTTGTTATAAGTAGCAGTTAATTTCAACCGGGACTGTTCAATCTCCATTTTTGCATTTTTAATTTCTGGCGTGTAATTATAGAATAATGGTAAATTCACAATGCTTGCGCCGACATATCCACCATGCAAAAAACTTCCGACTTCAGACTGACTTTTGTTTTGATAACCATATCCGCCTTGAATTGCTATATCCGGAATCCTTTGTCTGGCTATTACTATGAGATTTTTTTGCGCAACATCTAATTCCTGTTTCGCAATTATTATATCAAAACGTCTATCAAGAGTTTTTTCAGCTATATCGTCAAACGATGGTAATTCGATTTTTAAATCAGGAGTTTTAATATCAAGATATTCACCGAAACTGTTAAAAATTTCATCCTTGCTGTCGAAAGTAACTTTTACGTCATCTTTGGGATTTAGCAGTTTATTGAATTCAAAAATTTCTGTTTTTACATTAACTCTTGCCGTATTTACCTGTGTGATTAACTGATTAAGAGCAATTTTTGCCTGAATAGCTTCCATTTCAGGAGCTGCACCATATTCTACACGTTTTTCAGCTACATGTAAAAGCTCCTCAAGCAGTTTTTGTTGTTCTTCAAGACAATTTAACACTGATTTTGCTGCCATGAGTTCTGTATATGCTTTTCTAACATCCATTTTAAGATTGAACTCAACATATTTAACATTATCTTTTGTTAATTCAAGGTTTGACTTGGCAAGTTTTTTTCTGACACTTCGTTTTGCCACTTCAAATGTTTCTGAAATACCCAATTGTTGAGGATTTCCTTTTCCTGCTTTACCAAAGTTATAAAATGTGTCAAAATTAGGGTTTTGCAATCTATTTGCAATTTTTATGTTGTTCTTTGCTATATCTATGCCCATTTTAGAAATTTCAAGATCAATGTTATTTTTTGTTGCGATGTTTATTGCTTCGTTCAAATCGATTTTTTTAAAATCCTGAACAGCAAAACAAACCGGACAAATACTTATAAATAACAACATTATTACAATAAATCTTTTCATCATATCCTTATCAAAAATTGATTATAAACATTATATCATAAAATTATTTTGTTAATGTTAAAATAAATATGAATAGGAGGGTATTAATATGAATACAATTTTTACCAGACGTTCTATAAGAGAATTTGAAAACAGAGCTGTTGAACAAGAAAAAATCGACAAAATTTTAAGAGCGGGTATGCAAGCACCATCTGCAAGAAACAGGCAGCCATGGCAATTTATAGTGG
>Ga0153938_1000171_pt1 | contig 24463 bp, 28 predicted proteins | sample TSNY022MetaG_FD_104740 | JGI IMG/M metagenome (GOLD analysis project Ga0153938, IMG submission 104740) | Attine ant fungus gardens microbial communities from New Jersey, USA - TSNJ022 MetaG | ecosystem: Host-associated > Fungi > Mycelium > Unclassified | place: USA:New Jersey: Brendan T. Byrne... | reverse complement strand
GATACTTCCAATGTAACAAATATGAGAAATATGTTTAGTTCTACTGGCTGGAATAGTACTGTTTTTACGCTTAATTTTGGTAGTAAGTTTGATACTTCAAAAGTAACAAATATGGGAAATATGTTTTCTTCTATAGGAGGCAATAATTCAAATTTAATACTTGATTTAAGAACGTTTGATTTTGATAAAGTTACGAATTTTAGTAATATATTTTTTAGTTCAAAAACAACACATTCTGCTTATGTAAAAAATGCCGCGGATAAAACATTGATAAGCGAAAAAGGTTTTAAAGGAACGATTATTGATTGTTCAAGCAATGCTTGCCCTTAATTTTAAACATCAAATTTAATTTTGGTGTTTTCTTATTTAAAAAAAAGATAAAGTTAAAAATATAATTAAAATAATTCGACATAATAATAGTAAATATGATAAAATAATAAAGAGTAGGATGTGGTACTTTTGAATTCAACAACATTTATTCTGATAGGTGTAGCTTATTTTGGTTGTATGATTATTACTTTAATTGTTGTATTAAGTATTATGTCAAGAAAAGATCGTAAGAAATATAGTTTAGAAATAAGTGAACTTGAAAGAGACAAAAATTTAATTATTTCTGCGAATATTTTGACTGAATTAAATAAAGTGGAACCGTTAATTAATAATGATGAGATGAAACGTATTTATGGTTCATGGCAAGAAAGATTTCAACAAATAAAAGAAATTGATATCCCTAAAATTACGGATGATTTAATTTTAATTGAAGATTTATTTGATCGCAAAGATTATAGGGAATTAAAAAAACAAATTGCTGATACTGAGATGAAAATTTATTATTTGAAGACAAAATCTAATTTTTTATTGGAAGAGATTCGAGAAATCACCTTAAGTGAAGAAAGAAATCGTGAAACTATTACAAAATTGAAGGCCAATTATCGTACGATTATTTCCAAATATAATAATAATAAAGGAGCTTATAGTCTAATTACACAGTCAATTGAACTTCAATTTGAAAATGTTGATAAATTATTTGGAGCATTTGAATTATCAATGGATAAGAATGCGTATCAAGAAGTACCAAAGATTGTAAGAGCAATTGATGATATTATTGGAAATTTAAAAATGATTATTGATGAAGCTCCGTTAATTATTAATATGGGTCAAAAATTAATTCCAAAGAAAATCGAAGAAGTTGGGAATACGGCTAATAAACTAATTTCAGAAGGATATAATTTGGACTATTTAAAATTAGAATATAATATTGGAGAAACAAAAAAGAAAATAACTGATATTTTTGCTCGTTTAAATGTTTTAAATATTGAAGATTCTACTTTTGAATGCAAGACAATGGTAGATTATTTTGATAGTATTTTAACTGACTTTGATAAAGAAAGAGGCGCTAAAAAAGTATTTGAGGAATTATCGCGGACGATTTTAGTAAAAACAACAAAGTTGGCAAATGTAAATAATCAATTATTAAAGAAAATTGATGATATTAAATATAGTTATGATTTAGAGGATGAGGATTTAAGTATCTTAGAAGTAATTCGTGATGAATTACTGGAAATAAGAGAACAATATGATGTGATTATTGAGGAACATCGTAGTAAGAAAAGTTCTTTTTCTCATTTAAGTAAAGCAATGGAATTATTAAATTTAAAATTAATAAAGACGGAAGATAAATTAGATATTGCCTTAAGAACTCTTGGTAGTTTAAAAGATGATGAATTAAGAGCAAGAGATCAATTGGATGAAATTAAAGATATTTTAAATCAGGCGAAGAAATTAATGCGTGGTTATAAATTGCCTGTGATTCCTAAGAAGTATTTTATTGAGCTTAGTGAAGCTACTGAGGCAATTACTAATATGATTAAAGAGTTAGAGAAAATACCAATTAATATTAAGATTTTAAATACAAGAGTAGATACTGCAAGAGATTTAACTTTAAAAGTCTTTGCTACAACTAAGGAAACCATTAAAACGGCAAAAATGGCCGAGGCTACTATAGTTTATGGGAATCGTTATCGTCCAATAAATAAGGATGTTAATTTTGGTCTTGTAAAAGCTGAAACATCCTTCTATAAAGGGAATTTTAAAAATGCATTAGAAAATGCAATTAATGCAATTAATATTGTGGAACCTGGTGTCCATAAAAGATTAATTGATGAATATCAAAACGAATGAGGTAGTACATGAAGAAAAGAATAATGATTGATTTAGATGATACTATTGTAAAAGATCCCTTTTTAGGTTTGTTTAATCAGTTTACTAACCGAAATTATAAAGAAGAAGATTTTGAAGGATATTATATTGAAGATAATTTAAATGATGAGGAAGTATCTAAATTTCAGGAATTTCTAAGACAACATCCGGATATGTATGCAAATTCTACTTTAATTGATAAGGCTATTGAAGTTACTAAGAAATTGGCAGAAGTATATGAAGTATTTATTTGTAGCGCTTATTATAGTAAATTTGATGATTTCTATTCGGCAATTAAATTAGATTCTAAATATCGATTTATATGTCGAGAATTACCTTTTATTAAAAGAGAAAATATTGTTTTTGCTTCAAATAAGGATATTATTAATTGTGAAATAAAAATAGATGATAAAGTAAAGAATTTAAAGGGCAGTGGCGATATAAAAATATTATTAACCCAAAGGCATAATTTACAATTTGATGAGGATTATTTAAAACAATATAATATTATTCGAGTTAATAGCTGGAAAGAAATTGAATCTTTATTATTAAAAGGAAGTGAGATACGATGATTTATCTAGATTATAGTGCGACAACACCTGTCAATTATGATGTTTTGGATTCGTATCTTCGCAGTACGAAAGATTTCTTTGGCAACCCTAATTCATTACATAGTTTAGGAGTTAAATCAAAAGCTTTGGTTAACAGTGCTTTAAAGCAAATTAGTGATATATTTAATATATTAGAAAGTGAAATTACTTTTACATCTAGTGCAACCGAAGCCAATAATTTAGCCTTGATTGGAACACTTCTTGCAAATATGAAACGAGGCAATCATCTTATTGTTTCAAAGCTTGAGCATCCTTCTATTTATGTTATTTGTGATTATTTAGTTTCGATTGGGTTTGAAGTAAGTTATGTTGAAAATACAAATGATGGATTAATTGATTTTGATGATTTAAAACGCAAGGTAAGACCGGAAACAATTTTAGTCAGTATTGCTTGTGTAAATAGTGAACTTGGACTTCGTCAACCACTGAAAATGATTCGTCAAATTATTAAAAAAGAAAATCCACAAACATTTTTACATAGTGATATTACACAAGCGTTAGGTAAGATTCCTGTCAATTTACATGATGTTGATTTAGCTTCAGCGTCAGCTCATAAAATTTATGGACCGAAAGGAATTGGTTTGTTTTATAAAAATAGCCGTGTTAAAGTTAGTCCTTTAATATATGGAAGTGGAAAAGGTAATGAGCTAAAACCAGGTACTCTTCCTGTTCCTTTAATTGTTAGTTTTGCTAAAGCAATTCGTTTGTGTGTGACTGATTTAGACAAACGCGAAAACTTTGTGAAACGTTTAAATGAAAAAATCATTAATGAAATAAAGGGTTATGAAGGAATCTTAATTAATCAAACGAAATATTCTATTCCGCATATTCTAAATATTAGTTTTAAAAATGTGAAAGCAGAAACTTTTATTCATGCTATGGAAGAATACGATATATATTTAGGAACAAATACAGCTTGTGCAAGTGGAGATTTATCTACTAGTGTTATGGCGGTTTATCAAGATAAAAAAAGAGCATTAAGTACGATTCGAATTAGTCTTTCGCATTTAACAACCACGGATGAAATCAATAAATTTATTAGCACTTTTCATGTTGTTTATAATCGTTTGAATACATTAACATCAACTTAAAATCAACAATATATATGAGAAAATATTAAACATTATTCACAGTAATGTTTTTTCATGTATTTTCTTTGATAACATTATTAGTAGTTTGTAAATTTTTGAGTTACTACTTTATGAAAAAATATGCTATAATCTTATGTAATAGATTAATATAAAAAACTAAATTTATTTATAATTGGAAAGGATCTATAGCTATGAAAGATAAATTTAATATGATAAGAGAAGATAATTTAGATTATGCTAAAAGAAATTTAGTTGATTCTATCTGGAAAACAGCAAATATTGAAGGTATTTTAGCAACATTTCCTCAAACTCAAGCTATTCTTGATGGATTATCTGTAGATGGATTAAAAATGGATGAACAAAACCAAATTTTGAATTTAAGAGATGCATGGTATTTTGCTTTTGACCATATAGAGTATCCTTTAGATCTTAATTTTATTAGTAAAATTAATCAAGAAGTTGGAGAAAGAAAGCAGATTATCAATGCTGGAGTTTTACGTACATATTCTGTAAAAATGGGAGGAACATCTTGGATTCCAGAAATTCCAGATTCAGAACAAGTAAAAGAAGAATTAAACCAGATTTTAAATGAAGATATTTCAGTGACTGAAAGGGCTATTAATCTAATGGCGTGGTGTTGTAAAAAACAATTATTTAGAGATGGTAATAAGAGAACAGCTACGATTATTACTAATAAATATTTAATTGAAAATGGGAGAGGAATTTTAGCGATTCCTCAGAATTTTAAAATTGAATTTGGAGAAAAATTAATTGCATATTATGAAACAAATGATATTAGGCCTTTGAAACAATTTTTATATGATAAATGTTTGGATGGAATAGCATATCAAAATGATTAAAAAAGAGAAACTATATTTTGTAATATTAGTTTCCCTTTTTTAATCAACGATAATTTTAATGCGTTTTATTTTATTATTTTTTACCATATAAGCTTTTTTTGCTTTTTTAACCATCGGCAAATCATTTAAAGAGTCTGTATAAAATTCTTTTATTTTTTTTCTTTTTCCATAGATACTTTCAAATTTCTTTACTTTATTTTCGCCTAAACAAAGGAAATCAAATCGATTTGTTTCAAGATTAAATTCTGAGGCAATTATTTTTACACCTTTTAATTGTTCTTTAATTCCATCCATTAATAAAGAAGGACTGGCAGTAATAATAACATCATTTCTTTTTAATTTTCTTAAAAATTCTGGTTTTAATTTTTTTCGATTTAAATCCCAAAATTCTTTGATATATAAATCTAATTGATTTTGATCTTTTACGATAAGCGACGTGAATTTACTAGCTAAGGAATTGACATTTTCATCAGTTATTAGTTTTAGTTTATATTGCAGTAGTATTTTTATTGCTACTGGGATGTATAATAACGCTTTTTTATTCTTTTTTGTAACAAATGTAAAGAAATCAAAGAGTGATTCACCATCATAAATGGTATTGTCAAAGTCAAATACTTTCATATTATTCATCCTTCCTAAAATATTATATCACGAAATCTATTTGTCGTTATATAAAAAATAAGATATAATAGCTTATGTGGTGATAAACGTGAAAAAACTAATTATAATTAAATATGCTGAACTTACAACGAAGAAAGATAATATTAATCTTTTTTTGAAAATGTTGGCTAAGAATTTATTAGATGTTCTTAAAAATGAGCGTGTCTCAATATCTTATGATCGGGGAAGAATGTATATTCATTTAGAACAGGATAATTTTGATGTTGTCAAAGAAAAATTAAAAAAAGTGTTTGGAATACACGAATTTAATATTGCCTATGAATTAGAAACAATAGATTTAGAAAAAATTGAAAAAGCCTTGCAAGAAGTTATTCAAAATAGAGAGTTTAAAACATTTAAAGTAGAAACGAAGCGAAGTAATAAAGCAATTCCATTTACTAGTGTAGAAATTAGTAAGCGAATGGGAGGAGTCGTTTTAAGTACACTTACAGATGTTACAGTTGATGTTCATAATCCAGATATCTTGATTACTTTAGAACTTCGAAAAGAAAAGAGTTATTTATATTTTGAAAAGGAAAGAGGTTTAGGAGGATATCCAGTTGGTACGCTAGGGAAAGGATTACTAATGTTATCTGGTGGAATTGATTCTCCTGTTGCAGGATATCTAGGAATGAAACGTGGTGTTAAATTAGAAGCTATTTACTTTGAAAGTCCTCCACATACAAGTGTGGAAGCAAAAAATAAAGTAATAGAACTAGCAAGAATTCTTGCTACTTATGGCGGGAATATTAAATTACATGTAATTAATTTAACAGAAATTCAAGAAGCAATTTATAAAGATATGCCTCATGAATATTTAATTACAATCTTAAGAAGAATGATGTATCGGATGGCCTCTTTAGTTGCTCATCAAAGAAATTGTAAAATATTATTAAATGGAGAAGCAATAGGGCAAGTGGCAAGTCAAACATTAACCAGTATGAGTGTCATTAATGAAGTGGTAAAAATACCCGTTATAAGACCACTTGCCTGTTTTGATAAATTAGAAATTATTGATATTGCAAAGAAAATTAATACCTATGAAACAAGTATTTTACCGTTTGAAGATTGTTGTACAATTTTTGTACCAAAGCATCCTGTTATTAATCCAGAACTTTCTAAATGTTATGAATATGAAACATTAATTGACTATAAACAAATGATTTATAAAGCAGTAAAAAATCGGGAAACAATTACTATTTCAACAGAAAAGAATAATGAATTTGATGATATTTTATGAAAAAAGTACTTTTATTCAACAATGAATTTTATCAAAAATATTATATTCGTAAATTCTTATATTTATTAGCAAAGGAAAAATATCATAATCAAGTTTTATTTGCTTGTATCGGGACACCTTTGTCATATTACAATAATTATTTTGATATATTTGGTCCTGTTGTAGGGCATCTTTTACAAAAATATAATAATAATTCGGATATTCATATTTTAGGAACAATTAATGCACCAATCCATGCTAAAACATTAGAATATCAACACATAATAGATTATTTAAAAAATCCAAATTATTTGATAATAGGATTGGATGCTTGCATTGATATAAATGTAAATCGGTATTTATTATGGTCGGAAGGATTTCAACCGGGTTTAGGTGTAGATAAAGATTTTCCAAAAATTTCTGATGGGGTCATGTTTGGTTGTACGAGTGATTTTGATCCAACAGAAATTATAATTGACTATGCAATTGATAATATGGATGAAATGATTGGATTTGCAATGAACCTTGCTTATTCCATTATCAAGTGTTTATTTGAACCTAATTATATTGATCCTAATAGAGATTATGTTGAAATATATTATTTAATTGAGCAATATAAAATTGAACAGAGAGTAGATTATAATATTTTTCATCCGGCATATAAAAGATTAATGAAAGAAATAGAAAAACTTCCTAATTAGGGAAGTTTTTACTTGATTATAGTTATTAATTCTTTTGTGTCTTTTCTAGGAGTTTCTTTTGTTTCTTGATTGGGATAACCAAAAGGAATTAAACAAGCAATACTTTCATTATCTTTCATTTTTATTAGATCTTCAATTGCTTCATTAAAAATTCCTAAGATAACTGATCCCAATCCATATTCATGCAACGTCAGAAGTAATGTCTGTGCAACAATGCCAGCATCAAACATTTCCCAGGAATCTTTTTTATAGTTTGAAAATGAACCATCTCTTTCATAGCCAGTTTTCTTAGTTTCATAAGCTAGAACAATTAAATTCGGGGTATTGTTTAAGATTTTTTCGTTCCACTCAAAAGTTGTTTGTTTCGCAATTTGTTTCATCACTTCCTTATTTTGAATTAAATAAAATCTTGTGATTTGGTTATTTTTCCAAGAAGGAGCTTGTTTTACTGTTTCGATTATTTCTTCAAATAATTCCTGAGAAATTATTTCTCCAGTATATTTTCTAATGCTTCTTCTTGTTTTTATATTTTCTAATGTATTCATTTTATTCTTCTCCTTTTAAACTTGGTCTGATATTATCATTTTGCATAAACCAGTGTCTGATACCTTTACCTGCAAGTGGTTCATCTTTATATCGTGGAATAATGTGTAGGTGAGAATGAAAAACAAACTGTCCACCAGTATCATTGATATTCCAACCCAAATTATATCCATCTGGGTGATATAATTCATCCAAATAAATTTTTACTTGATCTAATAGTAATTTCATATCATTCCATTCATTACTAGATAAATCAAAAGGAGAAGCAATATGTTTTTTGGGAATAATGTAGCAAGCTCCAATTAAAATTTTATTCTCATCAGCTATACAAACAGATGTTTCGTTTTCAAATAATACATTAAAATTTTCTTGATAATTACAACAATTACATTCTTTCATCCTATCACCATTTCTAGGAAATTATATCATATTTTTTTTCATTTCTTCATAAAGATTATTCTTTTTATGCTATTTTAAAAGTGCTTTTTCTTCAAACTATTGTGAAATTATTGTGAAAATTGTCGTATTATGATATTGTTAAGATACTAAGTGAGAGCAGTACATCATCATTTGTTTGATTTTGTGCTTTTTTTATTTCTATCCTAATAATTCTTATTTAAAATAGTACAAATTCTGGAATTAGAGGTGATAGTGGTTTTCGTTTTCTTTGTGTGAATAGTTAAAATGAGTAATAGAATAAAAGAAGGGAAGAGTTTATATTGAAAAAAATATTTTGTTTATTGCTTTGTATAAGTTTACTTTTTTCATCAATTCCAATATATGCGAGAAGTATAGAAGAATTAGAAAATAGTATAGTAGTAGAAGAAATAATAAATTTAAGAGATGAATATACAAAACATTTTAGAAATGAAGATGGTTCAATCACAGCAGCATCTTATCCTCAACCAATTCATTATTTAGATGAAGATGGTAATTGGAAGGATATAGATAATACCTTAATAGAAGAAATTATTTATGATACATCCTTAACTTTTGATTATTTTTCTAATAATAAAAATAATCTTAATAAAAATCAGAATAGTGAATTTCTTAAACTAAAAAACAATCCAAATATAGGGACTTTATTTAGTAAGAAAGCAGATAATGAAGAACTTATTAAAGTTAATATTGAAGGGCATGAAATATCATGGAGTATTGAAAATGTAAGTAGTGCGAGTGGTAAGATTACAAATCATAAATCCAAAAATAAATATAACTTAACAAACTTAACGAATAGAATAATATATGAAGAGGTATTTTTGCATATTGATTTAATATATTATATAGCTTCTTCTAATTTAAAAGAAGAATTTCATATTAAATCAAAGACAGATATTACTAGTTTTGTTTATAATGTAACAACTGATTTAAAAGCAACGAAAACAGATCATGATTTAGTTATATTTAGAGATGAATTTGATGAAGATATTATGATTTTTCAAAATCCTTATATGTACGATAGTGCTGAAGAATCAGGAATCACATTTAACACGGTTGTAGAAATAGAAGAAACAGAAACTGGCTATAAATTAACATATCTTTTAGATGAAGAATGGTTAAATGGTGAAGAACGAGTTTATCCGATTATTGTTGATCCATATATAACTAATGCTAAAACTAGATCAAATATTTTAGATACTTATGTTCATCCAAATGATGCAGCTAGTCATAATCATGTCAATCAAGATCGTTTATTTATTGGAAATAGAGAAGGTGGTAGTAGAGCTTTTATGGATTGGGGAAGTCTTCCTTCAATTAATGGAACTATAACAAATGCTGCTTTTGATTTTAATTATTTCCAAGGAACTTCAACTTGGGGTCCAATTCAAATATATAAAGTGAATAGTGCATGGGATTCATATACCATTACATGGAATTCACATCACAATTTAGGTTATGATTTATTATATTCAGGACTGATTCCTACTTATCGAAATGGATATTATAATTTCTTTATGGATGTTACCAATGTTGTTAAAAATTGGTATGCTTATGGTGGTAAGTATGGCTTTATGGTTAGATATGATAATGAATCGTATAACGATTATAATGCGATAGTATCAAGTGATGGTGGAGCGGGAAGTGATTTTTGGCCCACTTTAAAGATATGGTATGAAAGTCCTATTCCTACTGGAACTTATGAATCGTTAAACTGGCAATATCCTGTTAATACAGCTTATACTTGTATTACGAGTGATTTTAGCTCCTCTCACCGAGCAGTGGACATTGTTGCTTGTTCAGGAAGCATAAAGGGGCAACCGATTTATGCGGTGGAAAGTGGAATAATAAATTGGGCAGGTTTTAATGATTCAGGTGGCAATATGATTTCCATAAAGAGTGATTCCTATGATCCATATACTGGCAAAACAAATTGTTTATAATTATATGCACATGGTGAGTCAAGCTATAAAAACCTCTGGTCGAGTAGCAAAAGGAGAATTGATTGGTTATGTTGGTGATTCTGGAAAAGATTCTTACGGTTTTCATCTTCATTTTGAAACCTATGCTCCGACGACTTTATTAAGCAAATTTGGTGCAGGTAATTATCCATTTGCCGAAGTGATTAATCCAAGAGAATTCTATTCCATCATTTAAAAATATGAAAATGGGGATTTCTTTAAAAATTCCCTATTTCTCTTAAGAAAGAGGTAGTAAATATGAAAAGGAAGTTGTTTGTTTCAATAGTAGTATTAGTAATATTAAGTATCACCACTGTTTGTGTTTTGTGGGCAAAGGGAATTATTTTTTCTGATAAAGAAAATCCTAATATAAACAATAATTTAGTGATAATTACAGAAGAAGAAAGATATGTAGAGAAAGAGGATAATGGATTTGTAAAGGATAAAGAAAGTGGGAAAATTGTATATAATCCAAACGTGGATTATACAGATAGAAATTCATATCCAGAAATATCAGTTATTACAAGAGAAGAAAATGATTTCAGTCCATATGATTGGGATAGTTATGATGATGGTTTTATACTTGAATATATGAAGTATTTTATATGGGCTTATCCAGAACATTCTTTCGATGTTTTCTCTGATAAAGAAATAGCAAGCGTTGTTGCTCTTGCTTCACAGTTATATATTCCAAGAAGTATCGAAGAAGTACAAGCAGTAGCAAAATTGTATTTTAATATTGATAATTATGAATTACCAACCGGAACTTATAAACTTGAGAACTATGGAGATTTTACAGTAACAAAAATAGATAAATATTATGTTAGTTCAGAAATACAAAATGAAAAAGAATTATTAAATAGTCGTTATTTAATAGACACAGAAATAGTTGATAATAGAATTATAGTTTATTATGATTATGCTAAGTCTTTTATGTTTACCGATACTTGTTATTTACCACACGATTTTCCAGGAGATGGTATCAAAAGAGAAGAAAGATGTATTATAGGTTATTATCAATTCCATTTTACTTATGAAGACAATAAAATTCATCTAGATAAAATCATATATGAAATAAATGATAAATACGATGAGTGATTAATCTAAGAGAATTCTATTCCATTATTTAAAAATCATAATGGGGATTTCTTATAAAAATTCCCTATTTCTCTTAAGAAAGAGGTAGTAAATATGAAAAAAAAGTTATTTATTTCAATAGTAGTATTAGTAATAATAAGTATCACTATTGTTGGTGTTTTATGGGCAAAAGGAATTATTCTTTCTGATAAGGAAGAACCAAAAACTAATAATAATATAGTAACAATTATCGAAGAAGAAAGATATGTAGATAAAGAGGATAATGGGTTTGTAAAGGATAAAGAAAGTGGAAAAGTCCTATACAATCCAAATGAGGATTATACAGATAGAAATTCATATCCAGAAATATCAGTTATTACAAGAGAAGAAAATGATTTCAGTCCTGAAGCGTGGGATAGTTATGATATTGATTTTATTAACGAATTTATAAAATATTTTACATTCATTTATCCAGAGCAATCTTTTGAAAAATTTACAGATTTAGAAATTGCAAGTATTGTTGCACTTGCTTCACAACTATATATACCAAGAGGTATTGAAGCAGTACAAGCAGTAGCGAAAATTTATTTTAATATTGATAATTATGAATTGCCAACAGGGACATATAAATTGGAAAAATATGGAGACTTTACAATCACTAAAATTAAAGATTATTATATTCGTTCAGAAATACAAAACAAAAAAGAAATGGATGAATATAGCTATTATTTAATAGACACAGAAATAATTGATAATAAAATTATAGTATATTTTGATTATGCTGTTGATTTCTTTTTTAAAGAAACTTGCTATTTACCACATGATTTTCCGGGAGATGGTATCAAAAGAGAAGAAAGGTGTATCAAAGGTTATTATCAATTCCATTTTACTTATGAAGCTAATAAAATTCATCTAGATAAAATCATATATGAAATAAATGATAAATATGATGAATAATGTATCATAAAAAACAAGAATTTTTTAGTATATACAAATAAAAAGAACAAGTTATTCTTGTTCAAAGTTATCACAGAATGTTTCCAACTTTTTGTTGGCACCCGCTACGGTTATTTGAGACAATGTACATTCTTGGTCTAGTTTTGCATTAAATTTGCAGGCTTTCACATTACATTTGATTCTTTGATTATTCTTTTCCATTTTATCACCATTTTTATTTTGTATAAATGTCTTATTTTTATTCATAATAATGATAGGTGAAGAGATATGCGAAAACACATTATGTATCATTATAAAAATTTTGATGGAGAATATTTGAATAATTTAGATCAAATGGTCATAGAACATTTTAATGAATATGGTTATAATTCCGAATCAAATCAAAAAAAGGAAATAGAACCACAAAGAAAATATGATCGAAGCGGTCCTAAATGTTTAGGAACGAGAATAAAAAATGATAAAAAATAGTTAGTTTATGAAATCCTGAAGATACAATTTATGCCTTCAGGATTTATTTTTAATGTTGAATTTATATTCTTTTATCTTTAAAAAGATTGCTTGCTAAATATTTATTTCTTAGATTTTTTAAAAAGGCATCATAATAAAACGTGCTATTATCTAATAATAATAAATATTGATATTTATTATTATTTTGACATTCATATTGGAATAAGGTAGTAAAATCTCTTTTTTTTTTGTATAATGTTATAGAGGTGAAAGAATGAAGATATTAACAATAAACGCAGGGAGTTCTTCTTTAAAATTTAGTGTATTTGAATTGCCTGAAAAAAAAGAATTGATTAATGGTTATATCGAAAGAATAGGTCTAGGAGGAGGTTTTTATACTCTAAAATTTAATGGGCAAAAAGTAGAGAAAAAACAAGAATTACAAACACATTTAGAAGCAATTGAAGTTGTTAAAAGAGAATTAATTGAAAATAATATTATTTCTTCATTAGAAGAAATAGGTGGAGTAGGACATCGTGTTGTACATGGTGGTTCTTATTATTCTAAGAGTGCAATTATTGATAAGGAATTACTTGATAATGTTGAAAAATGTAATGATTTAGCACCATTACACAATCCAGCAAATCTTGTAGGAATAAGAGCATTACAAGAAGCATTACCGTCTGTTAAAAATGTAGCAGTATTTGATACCGCTTTCCATCAAACAATGGATGCAACACAATATATTTATCCAGTACCCTATGAATGGTATGAAAACTATGGGGTACGTAAATATGGATTCCATGGAACAAGTCATCGTTTTATTGATAAATCACTAAGTGAATATTTAAATCGTGATGATTTAAAAATCATTTCTTGTCATATTGGTAGTGGTGGTAGTTTATGTGCAATTGATTCTCATAAATCGATAGATACAACAATGGGATTTACACCACTTGCTGGAATTATGATGGGAACTCGTTGTGGTGATATTGATCCAAGTATTATTTCATTTATTATGGAAAAAGAAAATAAAACAGTAGCTGAGGTTATGGATATTCTAAATAAGAAAAGTGGATATGAAGGATTAAGTACAGTTGGTCCGGATAATCGTGATGTTTTAAAAGCAATAAATGAAGGAAATGAAAGAGCGGGGTTATCATTTGATATTTATAATCAAAGAATTGCAAATTATATGGCACAATATAATAATCTATTAAGTGGATCTGATGCAATTGTCTTTACAGCTGGACTAGGGGAAAGAAGTAAGGAAACTCGTCAAGGTATTATTGAACGATTAGTTAGCTTGGGCATCAAATTAAATGATAAGGTGAATGATGAAACGTTTGCAAGTTTTGCCTTAATTAGTTCAGAGGATTCTAAGATACCTGTATATGTTATTCCAACAAATGAAGAATTAATGATTGCTTTAGATACTTATGAGTTAATCGTTTAGAGATAGAAAAGAGGTTTTCTTTTGAAACCGGATATATTAAAAAGAATTGTTAGAAAAATAAAACAATATGATGTGATTGTTATTGCTAGACATATTGGTCCGGATCCCGATGCGATTTGCAGTCAAGTTGCACTTAGAGATTCAATTCGATTAACTTATCCAAATAAGAAAGTATATGCAGTTGGTTATAGTGTTGCACGCTTTCGTCCTTTTGGATATATGGATAAAGTAGATGTAACATCATTAAAGAATGTATTATTGATTATAACAGATGTACCTAATTTAGCCAGAGTAGATGGTATTCATGGACTGAATTATAATGAAGTAATTAAGATTGATCATCATCCTTCGGAAGAAGTATTTGAAGGAATTGAATTTGTTGATGAAACTTCTAGTAGTGCTTGCCAATTAGTTGCCAATCTTATTTTAAAAACGAATTTAAAATTGAGTGATAAAATAGCTGAAAATTTATTCCTAGGAATTGTTTCAGATAGTGATCGTTTTTTAATTAAATATACAACAGTGGAAACTTTTAAAACAGTAACTTCCTTGTTAGAACGTTCAAAGATAGCATTTACCAATGCTTATAATAAGCTTTATGAACGTCCAGCAAATGAAGTGAAGTTTCATGGCTATTTAGGTAATAATTTAAATATTAGTGAAGAAGGTTTAGCACATGTTATTATTACTCCTGAAGTTTTAGAAGAATATCATGTTGATATAGCAACACCTTCTAATATGATTAATGATTTTAATTATATTAAAGATGTAATAGTATGGGTATTTATAACTTATGATAAAAAGAATGAAGTTTATAAAGTAAATATTCGAAGTCGTGGACCAATTATCAATGAAGTAGCTGCTAAATATAGTGGTGGTGGCCATAAATTTGCCAGTGGGGCTAGAATTAAAGATGAAACTGAGATTGAACCATTACTTCAGGAATTAAATGAAGTATGTAGAGAATATAAATTGTCATTAGAAGATTAAAATAATAGACAAACAAATGTTTTTTTGATACGATGAATTTATGAAAATATTAAAATATAAAAAAGAAAAAAATAATCAGTATAAGATTTATTTTGAAGATGATAGTTTTATTGTCCTTTTTGATGATGTTATTGTAAATCATGCTCTTTTGTTAAAAAAAGAGCTATCTGAGAAAGAAATAGAAGCTTTAACAAGTGAAAACGATGAATTGGCTTCTTACTATGTTTCGATTCGGTATTTGGGCGTTAAAATGCGTTCTCGTAAGGAATTAGAAAAGTATCTTTTAAAGAAAGAGTTTCAAAAGGCTAGTATAGATAAAACGATAGCTCGATTAAAGAAAGAAGGGTATTTGAATGATGCAACTTATGTAAAAGCTTTTTTACATGATGCATTAGAACTTTCTTCTGATGGTCCAAATAAGATTAAAAGGAAGCTAAAAGATCTTGGAATTGATGAAGTTATTTTGAATGAGGCTGTAAATGCCGTTGATTATAATATTTGGAAATCAAAGCTTGATCGTTTAGTTGAGAAAAAAGTAAAAGGAAATCATAAAGATACGGAAAAAATTCTAAAGCAAAAATTACAAGGTTATTTATTAACGCAAGGTTATTCTTATTCGATGATAGCTGATGCTTTAGAAAATATTAAAATTGAAGTAAATTTTGATGTTCTAAAAAAAGAATATGATAAATTGAAACGGAAGCTAGAAAGAAAGTATGTAGCTTCAGAATTAAATTTTCAAATTAAACAAAAGTTATTTCAAAAAGGGTACAGCAGTGATGAGATAAATAAAGTAGAAAAAAATGACAATTAATTAATTGCCATTTTTTTGTGATTGTTCATATTCAGCTTTTTTATTTACTAAATAATTTTTATATTGTTTTTCTAATTCACTATCAATAATATTTAATCCATATGTTTCTCTTAGTTTTTCTAAGGCAGTAACATTTAGAGTTTGATCTGCAGCTAATTTATTTTCAGCTAATGTTTCGGTAATGCTATCTTTTACATCTTCAAATGTTGGTTTTTCTTTTTGACTTTCTTTATAGATTACATGATATCCTAATTCAGTTGTAATCACTGTAGTAGAATAACTTCCTTCTTTTAATTCATTAGCAATCTTAAGTAATTCATCATAATTTTTATCTAATGTTCCAACATTAATTGAACCTAAGCTTCCACCTTTTTCTTTGGTTGAAGCATCTTCTGAGTATTCACTAACAAGTTCTTTAAAACGTTCTGCTGGGTTTTCAGCTTTTTTAAGCTCAGCTATAATTTTATTAATTGTTTCTTTTGCAGTTTTTTCAGCTTCTGTTTTTTCTGCATCAGTTGAACTTGAAGTAGTTCCAGTTGTAATTAAGATATGACTTAAAGTAATATCTCCAAATATTGATTCATCATAATATTTCTTTTGTTCTTTTTCGGTAACAATTGATTTTACATAATCTTCGATTGCTAAATTCTGTAATGAAGATATATAAATTGATTTTTCATATGCTTCTAATGTTGAAAAACCATAGTATTGAACCATTGATAATAGAGAATCACCATAATATTCTTTCATAGCTTTCATTGATGATGCTGCTGCTGCTTTCTTTTCTTCTACTTCATCTGCATACTCTTTTTCTAAGATTTTTAGATCAATCATTTTTAGTAAAGTTTCTAATCCAACTGTATCTTTTAATTCATTATATAAATCATTAATACTAATATCTAGACCTTCGTTTATTGTCACTATAGCTTCTTGACCATTTTCAAGAGTAGGGATTTTACCACATCCACTTAATAATAAAACGGTTGCTACTAGTGCAAATATTTTTTTCTTCATAAATCCTCCTTAAACAATAATAATTATATCACTTTGAGAAAAAAAAACAAGGTGCCTAGCACACCATTTTGAAAAAACCATACAATATTAATGAAAAGACAAATAAAGGAGGAATGAATTATGATTAATTGTTGTGAAAATGGACTTGGTCCTGCTCTAATACTAGTTTTATTTATTTTACTTGTTTTAATTGTAGGAGCATTCATTTAGTCTTTAAATAAAGGAGGTGTACTTTATGTGTAAAAATAATGTAGGTTGCGGTTGTGAATGTGAAAGAGGATGTGGAAATGGTGCATTCTTAATTTTAGTACTATTTATTTTATTAGCAATTATTCTTGGTGGAGTGATCTGCTAAATAAAAAAGACTGAATCAGCTGAATCAGTCTTTTTATTTTAATGTATATGGATTACTAGCTGATCCATCACCAGAATTAAATAATGTTTCACCACTAATTAATAAAGTAGGGCGAAGAGCTCTTTTTCCACTAGCTGTTTCTTCTGATACCACTCCATTATTTTTGATGGAATAAACTGTGTAAGTGTTTTTATTTGATGGAGTAGAAGTCCACCATCTAGTTTTAGCTAATGCTAAATAATTATAGTTTTGACAACTCTTGTCATTTGCTGAAAAGCAGTTTGGATCGGTAGAAGCATTTAAAAAATCATATAAAGCTAGATTACCAACATATAGGCTTTCCGTAATGATACTACATTCTATAGTTCCACTATTATTAACATCGTTAATGTCGCGGTTTCCAATGCAAGTTTCAAATGGAATTAAAAATTGTTCATAACTTTTATAACTACTATTATAAATATTTAATGTAGATTCTTTAATTCGACTTAGATTATAATCATTTAAGCCTTTACTATTTTCTGATTCAACATTGTAACGATCATCCCAAGCATAAGATGCAGAATCAAGACCACTTTCATAAATAACATAAAGATTTCCATTTATTATTTTAACAATGCGCCACATATGTCCTGCTAAGAATAAATAATTGTTTGGATTTTCTCCTCTAAAAACATAATCACCATTTAAGCTATATAAACCTTCACCTTCGGGAATAATAGGGTTGTCATCCATGATTTTATAATAGATTTCTCTTGTTTGATAATCCGCACATAAAAGCTCTGGGCGAAAGTGGTAATCATTTTCAGCTAAGTAGCTAACTTGAATTAATGCTGAACAACTTGTGTCATTTACTAGTTTTTGAATATCTTTAATATATTCTCCACTTTCTAAATCAGTTGCATCGATGATAATAGTATTATTAATCTTTGTTGGTAGTTCTGCTGGATGATCTTGTAAATATTTTTTTGTTGCTGATACTAACTGATTTTCTAAATCTGTATAAGAAATTGTTTTGGTTCTATTTTGAACAAAAAGGGCAATTATAATAATTAATAAAATAATAATTGCAATGACACCAATTCCAATATAAAGTATTTTTTTATTTTCTTTTAAGTTATGAATCATATCACTCATACGTTTTCACATTCCTTCTTGTAAAATTATAGCAAAAGCATAAAAAAAAAGCAATCGATTGCTTTTTTTATCTGTTGTAATATTCAACAATTAAACTTTCATTAATTTCTGCATTTAATTCAGAACGATCTGGAAGTCTTTTGTAAGTACCAGTTAATTTTTTCTTATCAAATTCAACGAAATCTTTAGTAGAAACAGTATTTTCTAAGCTTCCGATAATTGCTGGATGATCGATTGATTTTTCTTTAACAGAAATTACATCTCCAGGTTTTACTTGATATGAAGGAATATCTACTTTTTTTCCATTTACTAAAATGTGTCCATGATTAACTAATTGTCTAGATGCACGACGAGTGTTACCCATGCCCAGACGATAAACAATATTATCTAAACGACTTTCTAATAATATAAGGAAGTTTTCACCAGTAATACCTTTCATTTTAGCAGCACGGTCGAATAATTTTTTAAATTGTTTTTCGTTTAATCCATACATGAAACGAACTTTTTGTTTTTCTTGTAATTGGATTCCGTATTCTGATACTTTTTTACGACGATTTGTTCCATGAACACCAGGTGCATATGGACGTCTTGCTAAATCTTTACCGTTTTCTAAAGTAGAAAAGTTAAGTCTTCTTGATTTTTTGTATTGAGGACCAGTATATCTTGCCATAATTATAGTCTCCTTTCTTATATTTGCATACAAGAGGATGTAGGTTAAATGATGTAGGGAGTTTTTCAAATCAATTGTTCTTAGGGCAGCCCTAATACTAAAATACCAATAAATTGGAGAAAAACACATTACAGCTTTAAACCTTACGCTGCCAACTCGATTGCAATAACGATTATACACTAAATATATGCTTAATGTCAAATATTCTATACGTTTTACTTGAAGGTATGCTTTTATTTTTTTCGTCAATCCTGTTATTAATTTTAATTAATTGACTATAAAGACATTATAAATTGTAGTATAATGAAGTTGGTGGTAATAGCATGAATGAAGTTATTAAGTCTGTATTAAAAAGATTAGAAAATGAAGGATTTGAAGCCTATGTCGTTGGTGGATATGTCAGAGATTACTGTTTAGAAAAAAAATCTTATGATGTTGATATTATTACAAATGCGTTACCAAAGGATATTGTTTCACTTTTTGCAGTAGACAAAGTAGAGATTCATCCTTATAAATCAATCAATTTCAAACAAGATCATTATAATTTTGATATTATGACATATCGAAGAGAGATAAAATATAAAAATAGAATTCCAGTAGAAATAGAATATATCAATAATTTATTGGAAGATTTAGAACGCAGGGATTTTAAAATAAATGCTCTTTTAATGAATCATGATGGAAAAGTAATTGATTATATGGATGCTCTTACTGATCTTAAAAATAATGTAATTACGTCAATTGGTAATGTTGATCAAAAATTAAAAGAAGATCCTTTACGAATTTTAAGAGCAATTCGCATTGCTACGATTTTAGATTTTAAATTAGATAAAAAATTATTTCGTTCGATTAAAAAACATAAAAAATTAATTTTAAAATTATCTGTTGATCGAATCAGAAAAGAACTGGATGTTATTTTTTTATCAAAAAATTATAAAAAAGGTTTCCAATTATTAATTGATTGTGGTATTTTAAAAGTACTTGGAATAAAACCAAAGGTATTTAATTATGTACACGATATCAGTGCGATTTGGTTGCAAATCAATTCAAAAATTGAATTTAATTTTACCAAACAAGAAAAGAAACAAATGGAATCATTAAAAAAAATATTAGCTTATGGAGATATTGATGCTTGGATTGTTTATGAATATGGGTTATATTTAAGTCAAGTAGCAGCAGAGTTAATGCATAAAGATAAACATGAAGTGGTTCAAATTGCAGCAGAACTCTCTATTCAAGAAGAAAGTGAATTAGCAATTTCCAGTGAATCAATTTGTGAAGTGTTGGGAATTGAGCCTTCAAAAATGTTAGGATTAATTAAAGATGAATTGATTAAACTTATTTTAAAAAATAAAATAAACAACAATGAAAAAGAATTAATAAGTTATTTAAAGGAAAGAAGGAATTAGAATGCAACTATTAGGAATTATGCAAGAGAAGAATTTTGTGTTATCTTCTAAAATAATTAAAATTGCAAAGAAGATATCATTAGATTTTAATGATTTATTGCTTCTAATTTATTTTGAGAATGCATGTGTAAAAATTTTAGATGTGGAAAATATTTGTAATAGTATTTATTTAACGGAAGTAGAAGCATTGACATCTTTTAATAAATTGCTTGGATTAAATTTAATTGAGATGAAAACAAAGAAAGATGCGGATGGAAGAAGATTAGAAGTAATTTCTTTAGAACCTTTATATTTACAATTAATTGAAGAAACTAATGAATTAGAAAAGGAAAAAAAGAAAGAAGATATTTATACAGTATTTGAGACTGAATTTGCTCGTCCAATTTCATCGATGGAATATGAAATTATTAATGCTTGGTTAGAAAAAGGTTTTGCTGAAGAATTAATCTTAAGTGCTTTAAAGGAAGCTGTTTATAATGGAGTCAATAGTTTAAGATATATTGATAAAATTTTATATGAATGGCAAAAAAAAGGTTATAAAGGGGAAGCTGATATTAAAGATAACTTGATGAAGAGAAATGAAGAAAAGGTAAGTAATCTATTTGATTATAATTGGTTAGATGATTCAGTCGAATAGATCCTTTTTTCAAGAATATTTAAATGAACTTTACCCTGATGCAAAATGTGAGTTAAATTATAAACGAGATTATGAACTGTTAATTGCAACTGTTTTAAGTGCTCAATGTACTGATAAGCAAGTGAATAAGGTAACGGCAAAGTTATTTTCAATGTATGATATTTTTTCTTTAAAAGAAGCTAGCCAAAAAGATATTGAAGATATTATTCATCCAGTTGGAACTTATACTAAGAAAGCAAAGTTTATTATTGAAATTGCAAACAAATTAGTGAAAGATCATAAAGGAAGAGTTCCAAATGATAAAGAATACCTAAAGACACTACCTGGAGTTGGTATTAAAACAATCAATGTTGTTCTAGGTAATTTATATAATGTGCCTGGATTTGCTGTTGATACGCATGTAGAACGAGTTTCCAAGAGATTATATATAGCAAAAATAGAAGATAATGTAACAATTGTTGAACAAAAATTAATGAAATCATTTCCTAAAGATAAATGGGTTTTGTTACATCATCAATTTGTGTTATTTGGAAGATATCATTGTAAAGCAAGAAATCCAGAATGTACAAATTGTTTAATGAAAGAGCGTTGTCGCGTTGGTAAGAAAAAAACTAAAAGTAATAATAATTTTAAAAGAAAATATACGGTTTAGAGAACAAATAAGTTCTTTTTTTCTTGCAAAATCAAAAGATTGTGTTACAATAGTTAGCGATTTTTTAAATTGATATAAGTTTAAATTTAATATAAAAAAGGGTGATTTAAATGAAAAAAGATTTAGCAAAACAAAACAAAGAATCAATAAATCTAAATTCTGTAAAAAAGGAATTTGAATTAAAGAAAAAAAGTATTACTCAAAACGTGTCACGTTTTGAACGATTAATTGAATCTTTGTCAAAAATTGAAGAAAGTTTAGAAATTTTTTTGAATCAGGAATTAATATCTTCTAGAATAAATCAATATTATAATTATTATCAAACTTTATTTGAAAAATTTTTGAAAGCAGGGTATTTTTTTGAAAAATTTAATTTGCTTCCCGAGGAAATAAGTGAATATATTGAAGAACAAAAAAAATTAATTGTAAATTTAAATCAATTTCCGGAGTTGAAAAAAGAATTATTAGAGTTATTAAGTATAATAGAAACTAATACTTCTTTATGTATTGACTATATTAAAATCTATGAAGATAAACACTTGGAAATATGTAAGATGCTTGAAGACATAAAAATTAAATTAGATAATATTTCAAATAAAGATCTTAATAGGCCAGAAAAAAATATGATGATTGAGAATGCCTTTGATGAAGTTTTTTTCTCTGTTGAAACAGATTCATTGGATTCCGAAGAAATTGATTTAAATCATATAAATAATATAACATTAGATGGTGAATATTATGAAGACTCAGTAAAGATGTATTTAAAAGAAATTATTAAATACCCATTATTAACATCGGAGGAAGAGTATAACTTGGCGGTTCAAATGGGGGCAGGAAACGAAGATGCAAAAAGACAATTAATTGAGGCAAATCTTAGATTAGTTGTAAGCATTGCAAAAAAATATCAAAACAGAGGGATGCCGCTTTTAGATTTAATTCAGGAAGGTAGTTTTGGATTAATCAAAGCTGTTGAAAGATTTGATGTCAGTAGAGGATATAAACTATCGACTAGTGCAACGTGGTGGATTCGTCAAGCAATTAATCAAGCATTAGCTGATCAGGCTAGAACAATTCGTCTTCCATTTCATATGATTCATACAATTAATAAAATATATGCTATACAAAGAAAATTAACAGTTGAATTAGGGCGTGTAGCAACTTTACAAGAAATTGCAGAATTTATGGGAATGTCATTAGATAAAATTGAAGAATTGATTAAGTTTAGTCATATTCCTACAAGTTTAGATAAATCAATTGGGGAAGAAAGTGAATCTCTTTTAGGCGATTTTATATTAGATGAAACCTCTGATACTGAAAAAACCGCTTTAGATGGTACGATAAGAGAAACAATATTTGAAGTAATAAAAACTTTGCCTGAAAAAGAACAAATAATTATTAAATTACGATTTGGATTAGAAGATGGAAGGCCTCATACTCTTGAAGAAATAGGGAAGCTTTTTGAAGTCACGAGAGAGGCCATTCGAAAAAAAGAAGCAAGGGCTTTAAAAGAATTACGTACACCAAGTAGATCTAGAAAATTAAAAGACCTTTTATAATTAAATGTAAAAGATAAAGTTTGTGGTCTATTTTTATTTATTTAATTAGTGTTTTTTTGTAAAATGGATAAAGAGGTGATAATTATGAGTTTTGTAGTTGCTGTTGACGGACCGTGTGGAAGCGGGAAAGGAACGATTACCAAAAGAGTCCAAAAAAAACTTGGATTAATGAATTTAGATTCGGGAATTTTATATCGTTGTGTTACATTGGAAGCAATTTATAATAACTTAAATGAAGAAAATACAGAGCAGATTTTAAAGTTATTAGATTATATCGATATTCAGATTGAAAATACAGATGAAAAAGATATCGTTTTCTTAAATGGGAATGATGTGACTGATCGAATTAGAGATTTTGATGTATCGACTTTAGTTTCTAAAGTTTCACCAATTATTCCCCTTAGAGAAAGAATAGTAGAATTTCAAAGGAAACTAACTGCTGGAAAAAATGTAATCGTAGAAGGAAGAGATACTGGAACTGTTGTCTTTCCTAATGCAGATATAAAAATATATTTAGATGCAAATGTAGAAGTGCGTGCAAGAAGAAGATATGAGGAATACATTAAGAACGGTAATTATCTTAGTTTTGAGGAAGTTTTAGAATCAATGCGCCAAAGAGACATGGATGATTATCACAAGCCTTATGGGGCTTTAAAACAAGCTGAAGACGCGACTTTAATTGATTCAACAAATATGAGTATCGATGAAGTGGTTGAAAATATTTGCAGATTGATTCAAGAAAAATTAAAAAAATAATAGAATTTTGTCGATGAAAAATAGCATTAAAACTATTTAAAAATCAAAAAAGTTCTATTTTTTTTATGGGAATTCTTGATATGAGAGGAAAAAATTGGTATTATTAGTCTAGGAGAGTTTATGAAAAAGAAAAAATATATTTATTTTATAGCAGTATCTGTTTTCATAATAATGTTAAATATCTTTTTAATGTTCAATCAAAAAGAAGTATTAGAGAACATTGATGTTGCTATTGAAAAAAACGAAATGGCAT
>Ga0153938_1000169_pt1 | contig 24491 bp, 21 predicted proteins | sample TSNY022MetaG_FD_104740 | JGI IMG/M metagenome (GOLD analysis project Ga0153938, IMG submission 104740) | Attine ant fungus gardens microbial communities from New Jersey, USA - TSNJ022 MetaG | ecosystem: Host-associated > Fungi > Mycelium > Unclassified | place: USA:New Jersey: Brendan T. Byrne... | reverse complement strand
TAACAGCTCATCTGCTTCATATACTGCCGCCAGACGGTTCTCCACTCCATAGTCATAGTAGGTCTCTACCTTATCCGTTCCTATTTTGCCGATTTCGGATATCATATTTCCATCTGCGTCATATGATAGTGTCAAGATAGGACGTAAAAAAATATTTTTAATCCATATTTAGCTTTTATTAGTATGTTAACTTTATTGTATTGATGAATACTTAATATTTATTAGGTTTATTAATAACTGACGATTTCTAACCACAACTATACACAAATTTTCTCTAGCTCTAGAAACACCTTGAAAAAATAGCTTATAAAATAGGTAATTGCTATTGGGATGCTCACTGGCCTTAAGATGACCATCTTCAGAATATTTAAAATTATGATCCATAATAATAAGTACATTATCAAACTCTTGACCAATAACTTCATGTGTATTAATATCACCGTTATATTTGTCAATTGTGCTTTTTTTATATAGGGATTTGGTATACTCTATAAAAGTATAATCTTTTTTCAAATAATACCTTATAATCTTATTTGCTTCTTCAATAGAATCTGCATATACAATATCAATTCCATTATACTTATACATTTTTTTTGGTACATCTTTCAAATGTAACATTGTTTTGATAAATGCTGTCATTTCCTCATTTGTGCGAATCTTGGATTTAAGCCTTAACTCTTTAAAATCTTCTAATCCAATAAGTTTTTCAGCTATATTACTATTTTCTTCAGTCTGTGATAGTGTCTGAAATGGATCATAAGAAAATACGCCAACTAAATCATTGTCTATAATAGTATTGACTAATGATTCTAAGCTATTATAATAAATTCTCTGTGTCTCATCAACTAAAATAAAATCATAATTATCTAAATAGATTTTACCTATTGATTTTGCATCATTAATATTTAGATTATTAATTTCACGTTCAAGTTTTAAATGCCCATCACATAAAATCCCAGAATGTATAACACAAACTTTTCCTATAGCCGCTAAATTTCTAGCTATATCATAAAGAAGCAATGTTTTTCCAGTTCCTGCACTTCCTGTTATACCCCAGAATCTCCTTCGATTTGTTTCTTGAATATTATCCAAAATATCATTTTTTATTCTTTCTTGAGCATCTGTTAAAAAATACTGTCTATCAATAAATTTTTGTGGGTTATTTAATGGTGATATCAAATAGTCTTTTGCTCGAAACAATGAATCAATATCGTTATCATAATCATCAAAATCACTTAATTCCGTAATTAATCTTGCTACATTGCACTCTATCAATTCACCTTCTACTAATGTAAAAAATTTATTCTGATCTTCTACATATGTAAAAGAAACAATATTTTTTGTGATATGACTTAAATAGTATTGATTTCTCAGCAACTGCTTTTGTATCCGATTTACATCAATCATCTCGGCTTTAAGCTCAATGTTTATTACTTTCTTTCCTCTTTTAACTTTCAAGAGATCAAATTCTTTAGAAATTTGCCTTATACTATATGAAAAATGGAAGCCATCCATCTCATATATCTTCACCTTATTATATATCAGAGTATCAACTAAACAACACAGACTTTTATATTCATGTTTCTTCACTCCCAACTTTTCTTTCCGCTCTGAAACAACATTTTCATACTCTGAACAGATACTCATATCTTTGTTCCTGGTTAATAAAAATAAATTTACTGCTTCCATAATAATTGATCCACCTTAATATTCTTTTGAATTTTGACTATCCAGATACTATCATGGATTTTATGATTTTACCATATTCAATCACCAACCATAAATAATATAAATCAAGTATACCATATATCTCCATTTCATAACAGGCAAAATATTTTCAATAATATGGCAATGTAAATTTACAATTATAAAGTGATTGGATTACAAACCACATAACCCAATCACTTTATACAATTCTATCTTTCCCTCACATCAAAATTCCACTCAATATGCACCCGCTCCCTGTCATAAACATAAATACACTTCACAAATACTTCTACCATCATACGTGTAAGATATTCTTCCTGCAAATACTCTTGCAGTTCTTCTTCCTCTGGAATGTTGTTATCCTCTACTTTTCGTATCAATAATAACCGTTCCTCCAACAATACTATTTCCTTCCTTAAATCCTCCTGCCTTACGGTCAGGTTTTCCCGCTTACAGATATACCGTTCCCTGTCAAATTCACCATCCAGCATCCGCTCATATAAATCAACTTTCTGCTCATCCATTCTCTGCAGGGAAGCTTGATACTCTGCTATTTGCTTCTGTAATCCAGAAACCTTATCTAGTTGAGAGGCATTACTCATATTATTCTGCTTATCCAGCAGTACCCTGCATAATTGTCTTAATGCCTGCCAGACCACTTCTGTTAAATCTGCTTCCATAATGTAATTATCCTTACAATCAAACTTGTCTGTGCGGTACTTTGTAAGGCAGCTATATTTTCTGAGCATCTGTGTTCTACGCTTTAATGCGTACCCACATACTCCACAACGGATTTTCCCGGCAAATATATGATTTTCGTCCTTCTCAGCTCTTTCCCCACACTGTATTAACATATCCTGCACGGTACAAAATTCTTCTTTGGTAACCAATGGTTCATGACAATCCGAAACAACAATCCAATTATCTTTTATAGCCTTCTTTGATTTCCTGTTCCCAACTTCCGATCGATACCGCTTACCATAGACGATTTTACCCAGATAACGTTCGTCCTTCAGGATTTTATAAACCGCAGTGTACTCCCATAGTTTATCATCTCCAAGTCCTCCCCACCATTTATGCGAAAGACCCTGTCCTTTCTTAATAATGCTGGGAGTCGGCACCTGCTCTGCATTTAGCAGGTATGCTATTTTTACGGTTCCTATTCCTGCCACTGCCATCTGAAAAATTCTTCTTACAATCGCCGCAGACATATCTTCTATTACCAGATGGTTTTTATTCTTTTTGTCTTTCTGATAACCAAACGGAGCAAATGAGCTTACATAACTTCCCCGATGTGCCTTTGCCCGCAACCCACTGCGTACCTTTTCGGACAGATCCTTACTGTAATAAGCATAAACCACATTTTTGAAAGCTATATCCACACTGCTTGTCATACCGTTATACTCCGAACTGTCATAGCCGTCATTCACAGAAATGAAACGGATTCCCAGGAAAGGAAAAATCTGATCCACATAATCACTGACCATCAGATAATCCCTGCCAAACCTTGAAAAATCCTTTACAACGATACAGTCAATGGTCTTTTTCCTGGCTTTTTCCAGCAGTTCCTTTACTGCCGGACGTTCAAAATTCGTACCGGAATATCCATCATCACACAACACGATAACAGTGCTGCCTTTCATTTCCGGCATTCCCTGCACAAAATCGTTCAATAACCTGCGTTGGCTTTCAATGCTATTGCTTTCATCCTTTTTTCCATTCTTTACATCCATATCCTCAACAGAGATACGCAGATACAAAACGATAATATATCCCATGTCCATCCACCTACACCTCCATTACTGATGTAAGCTTCTCTTTCAGCTTCTGGTATTCATCCTCAAACCGGAAATTAACGGTTATGCTGCTTGTCCCATGCACCACTACACTTTGTATCAATCCTGCCACCATCTCACGTGTGATACAAGATGCTTCTTTAAAACATAAGAGACTGCTAATCCAGGGATTTTGCTCCGGTCGTTCTTCCGGTAATTGATGTATCTGTCCTTCTGATTCTATTAGCTGTTGTCGGAGAGCCTTTTCTTTTTCCTTATATCGCTCCTGTGCATACAAGTAATCCCTTTCACTCAATAAGCCATCGGCGTAATCATCATACAGGGTTTCCCTGTGCCTGTGTATCCGTGCAATCTCAGATTTCATCTGCTTTACCTGCTGGCTGATACTGTTTCTCTGTGCAGAGATTATTTCACAGTATGTTCCCCTTTGCATCAGTTCCTTCATATTAGCAGCTAACTCAATCTGTATCCTTACGGCCTCATACACTGCTGCAAGCAGTTCCTGTTCCGGGATACTTGTAAATGGGCAGCTTTCCTTCATTGTCATATGCTTATGGCAGTTATACGTAAACCAGACGCGGATATGTGGCTTTGTATATTTATTTTCACGACATCTTTTAAACCGATACAAATTCCCACCACAACTTCCACATACTACAATACCTTTCAGTATATTATCAGCAATATCCTCGGGCATGGGGTACTTTCTCTTGGATTCATAATCATCCCTTACCTTCTGGTTAATCTTCTGTACTGCTGCAAAGTCATCTTCCCCTATGATTGCCTCATGGGTATTTTTGACAATGATCCATTCTTCCTTTAACATGACAGCCCGTTTTTGTCCATTCCATAGATCACTCTTTTCTTTTCCCTGCACCATGTGCCCCAGATAGACCTGACTGCATAATATCTTTTTAACCGTTTCCCCTCTCCATATTGAGTTTGCTTTACCCTGGTCTTTTATCATTCCCTTTTCAAACCGATATCTGCTCGGTGTAGGAACTCCTGATTCCCTCAGCTTTCTTGCAATGCTTGTGTAATTAAGACCTACAAGCCTGTACTCAAATATCTGTCTGACCACAAGTGCCGTTTCCTTATCTACTATCAGCTTGTGCTTATCTTCCGGAGATTTTAAATACCCATAAGGTGCCCAGTTTCCAATATACTCCCCACGCTCCTGCTTGGCACGGAGTACCGGACATATTTTACGGGAAATGTCCCTGGCATAGATATCATTTACCAGATTCTTAAGATGCATTGTCAGGATGTCAGAAGAAGCGGGGTCTACGTTGTCATAATGGTCATTGACTGCAATGAACCGCACTCCCAGAAATGGAAATATCTTCTCCAGATATTCACCTGCTTCAATATAATTCCGGCCAAAGCGAGATAGATCCTTTACAATGATACAACCCACTTTCCCATTCTTCACATCATCAATCAGACGCACAAATTCATCCCGCCTAAAGTCTGTTCCGGTTTCTCCATTGTCAATATACACTGATACCGGATTAAAATATGGCTTTCCTTCTATGAACTCCCGTAATACTGCTTCCTGTGTTTCGGCAGTATCACTGTCCTTCACTCCGCCATCCAGGACAGAAAGGCGGATATACAATGCAGTTTTATAGACTTTCTGCATCTGTGCCGTATCTTTCTCTTCTATGCCAATCCTACTTTTTCTCGCCATACTAACCCACCACCTTTTCGGAAGTCCGAAGCAAGCGACTGCCTTCCTGTTCAAGCAGGCTGCGCAGATGCTCATACTCATCATGAAACTTAAACCGGATATGGAGCCGGTGTCCTTCATGGACATTGATACAATCAATCAGCTCCACGACAGTCTTACGGTTCAATTCAGTAATATTTCCACACTCCCTGAAACGGGTAATCCATTGCTGTTCTTCTGTATTGCCACATGCCAGCTTCTCAATCTCCTGTTCCAGCTTGAAAATGGCTTCCTCCGCATCCTTCACCCTGTCATCATAACGCTTCCCAAAAGAAATATAATCTTCACGGGAAATTATCCTATCCACGTAATCCTCATGTAGTTTCAGCTTATAACGGCGGTATTTCTCAATCTCCTCCCGCTTTTCATGCAGATGCCCTTCTGCAACCTTTACTGCCCTTGCCGTATATGGCAGCTCTTTTATGGTCTGCAGCATGGCTTCCATATCAAGTATATTCCGTATATGCTCCTGCAGGGTATTCAGTATCGTTTCTTCCAATATCTTATCTCGGATACTGTGGCTGGTACACCCACATTTTTGCTTGTAACCGGAACAGATATAGTAAAAATATGGCTTGCTGCTCCCGGCATTGTTCTTCCTTACCATACTCCTTCCGCAGGTTCCGCAATACACCAGTCCGGCCAGTTGGAAAACCATTTCCTCTGTGGGTGAAGTCCTGGTATCCGCCTGCAGAATCCTGGCCACATTATCAAACATGTCACGGCTGATAACCGGCTCATGGGCATTCTCTATGGTTATCCATCGTTCTTTCGGAACCTCCACCTGCCTCTTTATTTTATAATTAGGCGTACTCCGCTTTCCCTGTACCAGGGTGCCGGTATACACCGGGTTTTTCAAAATCCGGTAAATTGCAACTGCCGTCCATTTGGCCTTCGCATTCCTTTTGAACGGACTGGAAAAACTGCTTCCTTTATATCGCTTGTATTCCATGGGGGACAGAACCCCCATCCCATTCAGCCAGTCAGCAATGGTCTGGGCGGAGTATCCTTCCAGTTTCTTCTTAAAGATATCCTGTATGGTACCTGCGGCTATTTCATCTATGATCAGATTGTTTTTATCAAGGGGATCTTTTTCATAACCATACACTGCAAAGGGAGCGATACACTCGCCCATTTTTCTTTTAATATCAAGCTGGCTGCGGATTTTAATTGAGATATCACGGCAGTAGGCATCGTTCATCAGGTTCTTAACCGGTACCAGCAGGCTGTCTGATGATGTCCTTGGCTGTATACTGTCATAATTATCATTTATTGAGATAAACCGTATCCCCATAAACGGGAATACCTTTTCGATATATTTTCCTGTTTCAATAAAATTTCTCCCCAGGCGGGAAAAATCTTTTACGATGATACAATTGATTTCTTTCTTTTTTACGGACTCCATCATTGCCATGAAGTCCGGGCGCTCAAAATTCACCCCCGAGTATCCATCATCCACCCGAACTTTGTGCAGATGAATATCGAGATGTGAGGATAAAAAGTCCATCAACAAAACCCGTTGGTTGGTGATGGAATCACTTTCTGCCTTATCCCCGTCCTCACGGGACAGACGCAGGTAAAAGTCTGCATTATATATTGCTTGATTATTTGTCTCCATATGTTAACTCCTGATTTTTTATTTCAGAAAACCAGTCAGGAGTTTTACCGTGGAATATCCTCTTTCCATGAAATACCCTTTTCCATGGAAGGTTCTTATTCCGTAAGCCCTATTTTGTAACTCAGCTTATCACAAATATAACTGCGCGTCCAGACTGATTTTTAGTAGTAATTAAAAGAAATGTCTTCCGTGTAAGAAATATATTTCTCATGAGAAACTATTCCCACAGATACTTAATAGAGCATTCCTCTTTACAATGCCTGCAGACAGTGTTTCATCCGCTGTTCAAATGTTACTCCATCATTGGAAAAGTCTACACTGACAGCAACCTTGTCTACCTTGAAGCAATAAGGATTTCCAACCTTACGGATAAACTCTAATATCCTTTGCTCTTTTGGCAGTTCTGTATTAATATTTATATTCCTTATATCCACAAGGGTGTCCACATCAACCGTTCGTATATCCACCTGCTTCAACGATTGAAAATCTACCTGAGTGATATTAAATTCCTCCATTACACGTCCTCCTCAATAATTTTATCTTCCTGCTTTCCCAGCTTTATAAACGGATAAATGTAGAACAGACAGGAGCTTCTCCTGTCTGTCAAGCCCTGAAATAGTTAACATCTATTCGTATTCTTTATTGTTTACTTTTTTATCTGCTTCCTTTGCCACCTTCATACAGGAATATACCACAAGTATAACAACGAACACTAACACCACAATAACTAACATCAATCTGAATCTCCATCATTTATTGTAATTGCTTCCTTAAACTGTCCAACACACTGCCATCCAAGCCAATGGTACTGAACCGAGGATATTCTTCCAGTTTTGTGCCATCTTTATAAGACCTGACGATAATCTTGTAATCATCCAGTTTCGGCGTGTATAGAGGAATCATAAATGTCAATTTTTCCTCTACCAGATAGGTAGCCGGACTGTATTCGTATACTGTATTAAGCCCCGGATTTAATGCGGTCATTTCATCCGGGAAGATTACTTCCACACGGTCAGCATATCCAGTAGTTACAATGGTTAGAAGCCCGCTTTCCCCTGCCCGGAAAATTGGATCATGGGGTTCCATTATTCTTTGTAATATAGCATTTAATGTAAATTCTGACAGCCCATGCGTTTCAATCTTTTCATTCCCCACGTTATCTACTGCGTGGATCTCCACCGTAAAATCTCCAGTAAACAATGCAGAATTCTCTGCCAGATTTAATGTTAAGGTGATACCATCATCAGAGTAAAAGGTCTCTGTAATGTAATTATCCGTGTTCTTTACTACGGCAAAAAAAGCATCCACTCCACTGCCGGAATCAGATGCATATAAAACAATCGTACAGTTGTCGTTGTCCCGGTCTATGGTGGTAATGCTTTGCAAAGCATTAATACCATGGATGTCTGGTGGTGTGCTGTCACCGATCAGGTAGATACTGTTAGTCAGGTCTATTGTTTTGTCAGAGTAAACGGTTCCGTCTGTGGATGCAGCTCCGGCAATGGGTGTTACCTTTATTTTTATGCCGTCCATGTCTCCTAGCAGGGTGAATTTCTGTATGATATCTAAATCCTTACACCAGTTGTATCTTTTTGTGATCGTGTAAGCCGCATCGTAAAGCACCAGATTACCGGTGATAGTCTTGTCCAGCCTTGCAGCTTTTGTTTCCGTTACATCATTGGTAATGCTGCCCGCCGGTTTTGTATATACGTCCATTTGTGCAGTACCTCCGATGCCTGGCTGCGCTTCAAATATATTGTTGGTGATCTGGTAGCCCGCACTGGCATTCCCCTGCATCCAGGAATGGAAATCAAGGGTAAACGGTGTTTCCCCGTCACATCTTACATAATACGTTTTTGCGGTACCGGAATAATATACTGATTCCTGTTCAATGATTCCTATCTGCCCGGTGAAGATTTTCCATGCAACTTCAGGGTCTGTTTTGCCAATGGGGATATGAGTCGTGCTGCTCAGGTTATCTGCCACATCCACACAGGCAATGTGAAGATATTGATTGTTTGCCGTCAGGTTTAAGGTTACGCTTGTCCCCGTTGTAAAGCTGTTTCCACTGGCACCGGTAATCGTAGTGTCTGGTGAAGTGTCCAGCCTATAATAGTACCCTTTTACACCTGAAGTGAGGGTGTTCACCGTTATGTTGGATGTGCTGATATATTCCAGTGTCCTTGCTTTATAGGACTCTACCTTATGGTAATAAGGCGTTCCATTGTCCGCTGGCTGCCCCCAGGATATTTTAACCTGGCTGTCACTGATGGCGGTTTTTACCACTTTTGAAAGATTTACTGCATTAGGAGCAGCTTTGTCTCGTGCTGTTACATTGTTTAACGACTGGCTTGTGAGATATCCTATGCTGGATGATACAATGCTTGCCGCCCCATGACCTGTTCTGGCATCCTGACTGCTTGAATAACTGACCATATGGGTAGTATTTACAAAGTTGCTTCCCCCATAAGCCGGGCTAGAAGATACTATCTGGCCGTTTGTATACGGACATGTTTTCGTATATACTGTAATATAATAAGTATGTGTTGTAGTACCAACTGTTTGTACCGTACTTCCATTTGTAAACCTGCCACAACCAGGACAAACCACACCAGCATGGTTGGAGGTACCAGTTCCACAAGAACTATGTGACGTTGTGTATGTATCATAATAATATAGTCCAGTATTTCTTCCACAATTAGCACATGATCCTTTCCACGGGATAGATGTGCCTTCCACTCTGTTTCGTGTAATTGTCTGGGTACAACTTAACGGTAGTGAATAAGAAGTGGTATAACAACCACCACTACTTGCCGCATATGTCACCCCATTGGTAGTTGCTAAGGAGCCGTTATAACTACACGTATGCATTGTAACATAACCACTAACGCCTCCCTGGTTTCCGCCCCCTCCACCGGCAGCACCAGTCTGCCCATTCCTTCCAGATATGTTGCTTGTACTGGATCCGCCCGGATACCCGACTGCATATGTCGTTGCACCGCCCCCTCCACCAGCAATCAACAGAATACCATTTTGACTGGATGATATGATAGTGTACCCACCGCCGTTCCCATAACTGCTATTAGTGGCACTGCCGCCACCGTTATAACCGTTCTGGCCGCCTATAGTGATCGTGATTACATCTCCCTGCGTTAACCAGACATTCCCGGTAACATATCCCCCTTTTCCTCCGGTTTTGCCGTTTGAAGCATTACCTCCCTGTGCTCCATAAGCTGTGATTGTATATAACCCGATATAAGGTATAGTATAGGTGTTGCTACTGCCTGTATAGGAATAGGATTTGTTCACGTTAAAGGTTTCCGATATATCCGCCGCACCTGCTAATTTTGACCAGTTAGAAGCATCCAGGCTCTGGTATAGGTAATAAGCCTTGTTATTCCCATCATTCTGGTTCCATGATAGATTGACCGCGCCTATCCCATTGTTCGCTGAATAGTTATTCTCTGAGACAAGCAGTAATCCTACCCACTTCGCATACAAGGAGAGATTATTTGCTGGTGTTATTGTCCCCCCGGCTTTCCCAGCAAATTTTGTGTAGGAAGCGTCATAATACCATCCTCCAAATGAATAACCGTTGCGAAATGCCTGGGGGAGAGTAATGCTGTTATAGCTGTAAATTGCCGTTATGGTATCTGCTTTTCCCTTCGAGCCTAAATAAGTGTAAACATTTCTTTCCAGCTTTCCATGGAATGGATGAGATAATTGCCATTCCGAAAAGGAGAGGAGCTGTAGGACAGGTCTGACCGGATTACCTCCACAAGCATCAAAGGTGATAGTATTGCCGGTTGGAGGGGTTATTTTGGAAGAGTCAGCAAGACAAGTACTATTGTAATCCTGTTTCACAGAAGTAATCCCGGTATTTCCTGCATAGCTGCCGCCATTGGGATTAATGTTCAGGGTGCTTTCTGATTTTTTCCATTGGGCGTATAGTATTACTAACCCTTTCCCATACCCATCAAAATTTTCAGTTGTTAAATTTAATATCTCTTGCCCATCACTAAAACTTCTACCTGTACCATCAGCTTTTGTATTCCAACCTGTAAATTCGTATCCAATTAGGGTATAGGTATTTTTAGAAAGCGTTGTAGATGCATAGATAGGTTCTGCTTCATATATGGTTGCATTATTGTACATATGTATGCTTCGTTGCATTGTCTGACCATCACCACCATTCATATTGTAAAGAATGTAATAGCGGTTCCAAGAAATGGCATCACACTCATGTTTTCCTAACTCTGCGCCCTGTTCCAGATTCCTGCAATTGTCGTAGGGACAAAGGTAGTAATAATCCAGATTTGTATCCAAATCCTTTACTGTATAGGCTGTAGTTTTATTCATGTAAAAAAGTAAATTAGCTATTCTTTCACCACAGTCTGCACAATATGCCATCCATCCCGAATTGTATCGTTGGAAACATTTTTTTGTTCCGTAATTAATGCCATGGTAATATCCGCTTGGATATGAGTTATGGATGCATTGACCTGGCTGATGCATAACCTGCCAGTATCCAACAGGAACTATTCCTTTCCTGGTTGACTTGTACTTGTGTTCCCCTTCCTCTAAATCCCTTATTGTAGGTTCTACACCTGTATATACTGTTTCTTCGGAAGGATACCATGTATAGTCTGTTACCCTGTCATTTGTGGTAAATGCTTTCTTGTCAGGGGAAAAGGTGATATTAGGGTTGCCATACAGGGAAGAAGCTTCTGTTTTTATTCCATGGCAAAGTAACAATACGATAAAGCAAGCCAAATAGCTGATATGTATAATTCTTTTTTTCATAGCTCACCTCTTTCTATAATAAAAAAATCCAAACAGTTTTTGTTTGGATTTAGTAAAAGTTGTTGTTTAGCTATTTTTGATTGAAGTAGCATGAGTTTATTGTGGTTTTGGTTTACCGCAATTGTTACACATTGTATCGCCAAAATTATGGGCATTAGGATCTCCATCTGTAACTGTCTCTCCTAAGTAAAAACCACATACACTACATTCATGCTTTATGAGTCCTGGTATAATACAATTACCATGACTTATGATAGTATCAACAGGGGTATGTGGCAGAGGCGATTCAGAAACGCCTTCTATGTGACCGCAGGTATTGCAAATATTGTTGTAATAACCATTTGAGATACAGCTAGCTGTATACCATATTTCCTGCCGAAAGTTATGTCCTGTTGCCGATCCGCTACTAGATTCTGACTGGACATTTCCACAAACACTGCAATAGGTTTTTATTTTGCCCGCTGAGGTACAAGTAGCTACTGTTGTATCAGTTACGTAAATATGGGACGTTTTTGCTAACGTCTCCGTTTTTGTCTTTTGGCAATCGGTACAGGTATAGGTTTTTACCCCTGCACTGTTGCAGGTTGCTGCTGACGTTACGCTTCCATTATTCCATGTACAAGTATTATGCGTTACTGTTGGGTTGCTTGTACTTGGTGTCGTGCTCTCTTTCGTAGAAGCAGATGATGAACTTGGTATTGTGCTCTCCTTCGTAGAAGCAGATGATGAACTTGGTGTTGTGCTCTCCTTCGTAGAAGCAGATGAGCTTGGTGTTGTGTTCTCCTTTGTTGAAGCTGAAGAGCTGGTGGTGGTACTCTCCTTTGTGGAAGCTGAAGAACTGGCTGTCGTACTCTCCTTCGTAGAAGTAGCGGAAGAACTGGCTGTTCCACTCTCTTTTGTAGATGTCTGGCTGCCTGTTGATGTAGTAGTACGTTCTTTAGTGCTACTTGCTGCATTGAATTCCTGTGTTACATCTGTTTTGTTAGATTCATTGCTTTCTTTGGTTTCTTCGGTCTCTTTGGTTTTTTCTGTCTCTTCTGTTATATGAGTATCGGTTTCTGCTTCCGGTAATCCTGTTGTTTCAGTTTTATTTACGCATCCCCCAATCACTAATATAGAAACAAGTAATACACAGATTACAATTTTTCTTCTCATGCTTTTTCTCTCCTCGTTATAGATACTTTTTACCTTTGTCCGGTGTCTGACCGTTTTAGCTCAATTATGGTAGCATTTTTTATATACCAGTTCAATTGCTAATCTTGGCGTGTTTTTTACTGTAAACAAGATTTTACATATAGCAGATAGCTTGCTATATATCCGACTAGCAAATATGGCGCAAAAGCCTTTCTCTCTAAAACTAAGGTAGATAGAGATTTTTTGCAGATAGCTTTCGTACTTTCTACCAGGAGAAATAGGATAAGCGGTGAAAGTAAGAATAGTAAAACAAAAGAGGAATCTGCTTCCCCCTGCAGGATAAGCATGACAGGAAGCATTGCAAAATAGATGCAGCCATCTCCAACTGCAATAGCTTTTACTAAACAACAAAAGATAATGGTCACCACATAGACACACAAAAGCATAAGGTCTCCCTGTTTACATGTACCGCCTGAAAAGCAGGAGATGATGTAAATGAATAAATTTTGTGCGAACAGGTATCCCAGAACAGGTACATCCAGAAGCTTCGTCTTAAAATCCGTGAACGCCAGGAAAGATAACACCACTACATTACCTATATGCATCCATAATATCCCTGTGGGGAATCTTCCCAGGGGTACTTTCCCAATTGAAAACAGCATTGTGAAGGATATCAGAGTAGCGAAAAATTGTATTTCCTTCTTTTTTATTGGCAGGTACCCGGAAGTATCCAGATGGTTAAAAAGCTTCCGTAACTGTACATACAAATACATGGCAATAAGGGATGCCATGACAGCTTCTGTAATAGCCAAAACATTATTCCATAATTTTAGATACACGTAATGTCCCCTCTATCACTGCCTCATGAAAAGTTTCTTCCTTATCTCGTGGTATGTACACATTAATTACGGTTGTTGGTGTATCTTTATTGACTTCGTCTGCCCTACTGACCTCCATTCCTGTATTTGTGAAAGCCTTTGTGATATATGTATCCTTGACAATAAGCTCCGATACAATCTGTTCGCTCATCTCATCTTTTTCCTTCCTTATGACATATAAATTGATACAATCACCTTCTCGTAGAATTCCTCCTACTACCTGGTCGTAATTATTTACGCTGAAAGACACTTCAACCGGGTTCTGTATCCCCTTACACATATCAATGGTCTGAAAGCTTCCTGTATTTATGATTTCCATAAGTCCGATTTCTTTTTTGGCATATTGGCCAATCAGCTCCATTGGATCGGAAACATAATCCTCCGGCAGGATACGGCTGTCCCTGGTAACTTTATGGAAAAGGTCATGAACGTTGTCTTCCGTCATCTTTGTATGTTTTTCTATTGTCCTTACCGGAACATAAGCCGTTACTTCATAGTTTTTATAATCATTTACCGCTGCTGACTCAATGGATACCAGTGCTATGTATAAAATAAGGAATCCGAGCACACAGGCTATAAGCAGCCTTGTTTTCTTTTTGGTCTTTTTTTTTTCCCTTCTGCCTCCTGCAGCCCATCAACAAAAACATCTTTTACCTTCTTTTTCTTAAACATATAACCATCCTTTCTCTTACCATTTTTCAATTTCATAATCCGTTATCTGTGCCATCCTGTGATAATTTACAAAAGTAGTAACTTCTTCTAAATCTGTACCAGCTTCATGTAGCTGTTTGCCGTTTGCCCTTGTATAGAGGCGTAATTCTAAACTGGCTTCTATGGAGGTCTTCTCCAACACCTTTGTTCCGCCATCCCAGGTTGAATGTATGGTAATCACCGGCATATCAGATCCTTCCAGTATTTTTTCCAGTATCCAGGTCCCGTTATTGCAATAATACTGAGTTATCCGGAATCCGCCATCATTTAATTTCTTTACTTCGTACAGCCTGAGAAACTGGACTTTCACCTGACCATGCAGCATTGGGTTACTGGACTGCAGGCTGTCATCCAGGTTCAGGTTGGTCTTTAAAGAAGACAGAAACCTTTCATAACACCGGTCCAAAGAAGGGTCATTCTGAATGCTCCCTATATCACCTGTATTGGCATAATCTGTAGAGGATATGATGATCCCCGTTCCTGTACTGGAAGAATACGTCAGTTCAATATTGGGGATCAGCGAAGACAATAGGCTGTTTGTCACAGCAGAGTCTATTTTCTCATAACTGGCATTCGACACCCGTTCCCAATATGCGGTTATCATGATAAAAAATACCAGGATAAATACACACATCCCAAGGATAAAGATGTGTGCTCCACCTTCCGTTTTCTTAATTTTATGTGCCATTTTATACTCCTCACTTACCCAGGAAGGTACTCTGAAACCGGAAGGTAAAATCATGGTTCCCCTCACCGGTCTGCAGCAGCCACCCGCCGGTATCCAGCATGACAGGGACTTTTATCCTTCCTTTAACATGCAGTACAATCCTACCTCCATAATCTGCCTGGCTCATGGTGGTATCTTCAAAACTTATGTCTGTTACACCAAGATCAGACAATTTCCGTATGAGGGCAGTTTTATTCGTATCTTTCAGATAACCATCTACTTCCATAGCAAGCATATACTCCCGGAGGCTCCATTCTGCACGCTGCTTCACATTAACCTGCCCGAACAGCAGGAGTGCATATGACAGCAGTGCCAATAAAGGCAGGAGCGCTATGAGGGTACTGATCATGTTGGCATCCCCCTTTACTTTTTTGCATGTACTTATTCTTTTCATATAAATTCGCCCTTTCGCTGCGCTTAGGCACAAACCAGCCATAAAATAGCTGGTTTGTTGCTTCCGCTAATTTGCCCTGGCATACAGGCTCTCAATATTGCTCCTGTACGTTTACATAACCGAATTGCCGACCACTTTCACGTACAGGCTGCACACTTTGATACCCTTATGGGAACAGTGAATTAATCTGTGTTGTTGATTTACTGAAAAAGTTAGTAAAAATGGTAGATATATTTTCCCGGTACATTACTGCAATCACCAAAACAATAATAATCGTTACCAGAACACTCAAAAAATGACTGTCGCCTGCCGTCTTTCTATTTACTCCTCTTAACATTGTCATCAGCATGATCCATGCTCTGTCTAGTATTGTGCTTAAATTTTTTTTCATATCTTTTCCTTTCTGCCTCTATGGGCATGCTCACCTGTGGTCATATCCACAAATAGGCATAAAATCAGGGAGCCATACATTTCTGTTTTATTTTACTCCCTTACTTTTCCTTATTTATTTTTTGAACTTCAGTATATAATCCTGCTTTTAGATAGAAATCACCTCCCTTCCCACTTCTAATTTTTGTTGCTATTTAGAAAAGCCCATTGAAAGCGTCTCCCAGGGTTAACATTACAAGACACATGATAATTGCCATGATGCCGATGAATACCAATACTTCCACAAGTAATATAGCGGATTCTTTCTTCTTTTCCTCTTTCAGCAACATGGCATCATTGATTCCATCAATCTGTTTTGACATGTCATCAAAAATCTTTACAATATCACCGGTTACCATGGACTGCTTGATTGCTATGGCAAGGATGTCAATGTAGTGGTTTGAGAACTTAGCTTTGAAGTTATTTACCGCCGTTTCCACATCCTGCCTACCTAATATTTCTGTACTAAGCTCCTGCAAGGCCTTTGCCAGTCTGGGAGATTTTACGATCAGATGGCACTCATATATGGCGTTTACTATGTACACACCGGATCTCGTGTGCAGCTTCAGTGAATTGTAGATGGTTTCAATATCAGATAACATCCCGTCATTATCCAATTCATTGTTCCTTTTAAGTGCCATACCTAATGCAAAGAAGCCGAACACCATGGCAGGTACTGCAAATAGGAAATGGAGGTTTAAACCTATAAAAAAGAATACCATTCCAATCATGGTACATAAAAACTGATATTCAAAGGGGGTGATTTTCCCTCCCGATTTATAATGTAGCCCGGTTGCATAAATCATGTCATTGATATCCTGATACCTGTTTTGTCCGGACTTTGCACTGGTCAGGCTTTTCACTGTCTTTTCTTTTGCCTTTAGCAAAATCTGCTCTGCCTGTTTTGCATAATTCTTCTGAATTATATAAAGCAGCATTCCAAAACCTGCACACAGGGTAAGCCGTACCAGGGTAATTCCCGTTGTTAATTCTCCTGTTTCCATTCTGTCTCCTTTCCCTTTTGCCAATGTGAATCCTGTCTTCTTTTAGTCCTTGACTTGCATCTGAAACAGCATGTACCATAATGATCCTACGAATACACATATCATGTACCCCAATAAAACCCGTCCTGCCAGACCTGATTGTAATATCCGGATTCCTTCAATCATGCTGTTGCTGCCATTTACTGATACTATCACCATGTAAAACATCACGATTCCCAAAAGCAGCATTACGGCCACACCGGCACGCCCTTTACGGACAATTACCTTTTGTTTCTCGACAGAAGCATTCTTCTTTTCCGCTATGACCATAAACTGATCTATGATATCCGCATAGGCAAGGGAATGTCTGGAAGTAATTTCTAATGCCTTAATCAGGTCTTTAAACAGTTTATATTCCGTGTGATCTGCCAGCCATTTCATAGCTCCCCTGACATCACCGTTTGCCCGTGCCTTGATTACTGCTATGGACACATTCTTCCGGATGGGATTTCCCACGTAACCGGCAGATGCTTCTAAAATGGTCAGTATATCCTGATAGGATTTTGAGAAGCTGGATATGACACGCATGAATGTGGGAAATTCTTTCTTTACGGCCTCATACTGCCGGTCCGCCTGCAGGCGCATTAAAAGGTAAGGAACCAGCAATATTAGTGCGGTCATAAGCAGGGTGTTTTGTACTGTGCTGAATAGTAATCCGATAATAATTACCAGTCCCATGATCAAGAGTGTAAGGAAAATGTAGGTAACTCCGTTAAGCCATGGTATTTTACCCTGCAGTCCGCTGTAAATAATCTGTATCTCAATCCGCTCTATCAGCGGAATACGAGCAGCTTCCCCCTGCAGCTGCTTTACCTTCTCAATCTCTTCTTTTTTCAGTAGATGTCCATGATTTAACTGTCTGAATATATTTTCCCATGACTTTTTTAACTTTTCTGTCTGTATCAGGGTAGTATAGAATAAAAAGATGACCGAAGCAGCTATCAGTAAGGATAATATCCTGATTATAACAGGATAGTACGCTGACAAAAATTCCATTAGCAGATTCCTCCTGTCACCTGTTCATATATTACACTGTTTCTTTCATTATCCCATCCATGGATTTCAATCAACTCTTTTATTTTGAAATCCTCCATGTAAATTACATTTGCAAAGTTATTGCTCAGAATACGCAGGATATCCTCCTGTGAGTAATCGGATGCCCGTTTTGCTAAATCTGCCAGACGTATCAGGGCTTCTTCTGCACAGGCTGCATGAAGCGTGGTCATGCAGCTTGCACCGGTGCACGAAGCATCGAACAGGTAACGAGCTTCTTCCCCTTTGACTTCACCGATTATGAACCAGTCTATATCCAGCAACAATCCATTTTTCGCCAAATCCTTCAATGTATAGTGGATACCCTCCCCTCTGTTTTCGATGGTATTCTGGCATATGATATCAGGGTGGTAATCAGAAAACATTTCATCATTTTCCTGAATACAAAGGATGGAGGAATAGTAAGGAAAATAATCCAGAAGAAGGTTAATCAACGTGGTTTTTCCGCTGCCCCCTTTTCCGCAGAATATCATGGAGCTTCCTGTTTCCACCGCCTGAATCAGATAAGCAATCTGATATAGCGAAAACATGCCTTCTTTTAATAGTTCTTCTATGCGGTATTTAAACTTTGGTATCTTCCTTATGTGCATACAAGGATAACTGTTGGAGTTGATCAGGTCTGTTGTGATATTAAACCGGAGTCTGTAGGCTTCGTTTGAGTTAATGTCCGTAAAATACTGAACCGCATTCAGATTGCTCAAATTTACCTGATTTCTGGTGGCTACTCTCCGAATGAATCCTCTGTAGTGTTTCTCACTACGGAATGTAATGTCGCTGACCTGCCTTTCTCCTTTACATTTCACAGTTATCTTAGTTGGCTCAATCAGCTTGATATCGGATATATCCGGGTCATTTATCAGGTCGTCAATGATATCATAAGACCACATATACTTCATGTAACCCTGCAGTATCCCTTCTTTTTCTTCTTTTGTCAGAGGGTATTGGTTGATTCTTTCCCTGACATATTCGATAAATTCGTCTTTCTTTAATAATCCGGTTTCATAAGAATGCAGCGGTGCCAGATTTTCCGAACTGAAATATTGGATGGTCTTATCCACATACTTGTCAGTGTCAGTATACTGGTTTTCAGCATTGCCATTCTTAATCAGACACTCTGCTGTTCTCTTATTCAAATACTTCCACATATCCGATTCTTTCATGGTATTGATATTTAACATATTTGCTCCTATCTGCCGGGTTATTTTCTTCCCTCCCCAGCTCTTACTCCGGCATTTTTTACCATGCCATACTCTATTCAAAATAGCTTTCATCCTTATGGATACGCAAGAATCTCCCTACATCCCCAATCTCTTCCGTGACCGGCATGTCTGGCAGGGCAGCAAGGATATCCTTCCGGTACCTGCCCCCTGCCCTGCTGTCCAGGATGGAAAATACACAGGTATCGGTCTCCCTCCGTATCCCACGGCCAATCCATTGGCGGAGCTTAACGAGCATACCCGGTACGATTACTTCCCTTAGATAGCTGTGGAAATCTTCGTATAGGGACTTTTCATACTCCGTTACCGGGTCAGGTGCCATGAACGGCAGTTTCACCACGATAAGGGAGGAGAGGATGTCCCCCGCCAGGTCAATTCCTTCCCCTGCACTGTCACTTGCCAATAATACACCGTTTTTGCTTCTCCGGAAGGAATCAATGGCTTCCAGCCGTCCTTTTCCCATGCAGAACAGGGGATAATCCTTTATCATGACACTAAGCTCCTGATATGCAATCTCCATCATCCGGTATGAGGTAAATAATACCAATGTATGGCCATGGGTTTGTCTGATCAGTCCGCACAGACGCCTGATAATGGCATCCATGTAGATACTGTCTTTTTTATCCGGAAAGGGCATGTCTCCTGGCAGATACAACAATGCATGATTTTGGTAATCAAAGGGAGATGCCTTGCTGGTTGTGGAGAGCCTGTGCTGCTCCAGCAGGCTTATGCCGGTCTGGTGTTTATAGCGACTGAAATCATTGTTGACTGATAAAGTAGCGGAAGTCAGGATACAGGTTGACTCCCTTTTCCATATATCCTCATATAACAGGAAATCAAGCTGTTTTGGCAGGGCACAAAGCCGACAGGCAGCCACGCCCGTGTGCTCCAGCCAGTAGATGGATTCCTCATAATCCAGCAGTGCCATGATTTTTTCCTGCAGCTGCTCCATCCGGCTGTTAAGCATTGCATAGCTTCTTGCCTTTTCATGGTTTACCGTATAGAAAAACACTGAAAGGCTTCTTAATCTTCTTATCAGTGCTTTCATGGGAAGCCGGATGCCCGGGGAAAAAATCACTTCCGAACAGGTCTTGTCATACCTTATTCCTGATGACTCGTTTAATAACCCGAACAATAATACATTGTAGCGTAATATTTCCTCACACAAATAGATAATCCTACCTTTATCAGGGTGTGAAGCAGCTGCACGGTATATGCCGGAAACCAGACGTTCCAGTTCCACGCTGTCCAAAATGATTACATACATCTGTCTGGCTGAATCAGTCAGCTTATGTGCTTCATCAAAAATAAGGATATCATATGATGGTAAAAGGCATTTTCTCCCGCCTTTCCGGCTTAATATGTCTGCCAGGACAAGATTATGGTTAGCAATCTGAAAATCCATACCTGTATGCTGGGACTTATGTATAAAATTCCGGTACCGGCAGATGGAAGTAAATTCACAGTTCCGGTGGCAGCGTTCTACACAGATACGTTCTTTTACATAATTGGTAAGGGAAAGCCTGTCCAGATCTATGGAACATGATCCTGTAAAAAGGTCAGTCAGGATATCAATTAGTTCCTTGTCCTCTGGGCGGTTATTATGGACAATGGAGGATAGATACGTTTTCACCCGGCTGTCACAGGCATAATGGGACTTTCCCTTACGCACCACATAAGTAAGGGGGGATTCAATAAACCGGTTTTCCAGCAGTATCCTGGATATCTGTGGTATGTACTCTTCCGTCACGGCTTTCTGCAGGGCAATGGTGGAAGTTGATATGATAACCGGTTCCTCACCTGCATGGTACAGCCGGTATATGGCAGCCGCCAGAATATAGGCATGGGTCTTGCCCGTCCCAACCTCTGCCTCACAAAGTGCCACTTTTGTTTTCTCCATGGCATCCAGCATGGAAAGCGCAAGGGACAGCTGGTTTTCCCGGAAGGCCATACCGTATTTTGGCAGAATATCATAAAATATATGTACCAGTACTTCACCTGTCCAGTCTTCTTTTTTAACATGCTCCCTGTTTCCGGATACCTGCAGCAACATTTTTTCAAGGGCTTTCTGATAATCTGTTTCTATAAGGGGAACTGTTCTGGAGAACATTCTTTTGGATTTTAATGTCTGTAAATCAATCAGGCGGTAGCTGTATACCTTCCCCGTAAAATACTCCAACAGAACACAGTTCCTCATTGTAACCGCTATCTTCTCATTTGGTCTGAATAAGCCTGCCTCATATATTATATCTTTTATATTTGTCATACTGACAGGTTCCTTTTTCATGTGTTTTATCTCCTTTGTTTCTCAATAGGAGAGATACAAGAATGTGGTGGAAACGGTATTTATTGAATTGTTTCCTGCAAGAAAAGAATGTTCCACCACATGGTTTCTATCTCTCCGATAGTAAAGGGAATAAGACCACTTTATAGATTAACCTACAAAGCGATTAAACCCGTTTAAAAGAATGCTTTTCATTCCTTATGTAAAAAGTGTGACAGACGTACTGCTGGTCATGCAGTCACCATAAAAGCCGCCCCTTATTCTTTCTCAAATAAGGGTGATGCATTTTCCCGATCGCTCGCCGGGCTGCCTTTCTTCAAGGCGGAAGTACCATAATACGTGTCAGGGGTCATCGCAATCCATCCCACCATAGGATGTCACTGCTGCAAATGTTATCGCTCGGATCAGCTTTCACTGTCGTCTTGGCGCATTCCAGCCTGTTGCTTCCGGTTTCCCGTCCTGTCATCGTTGTGCCCATCACACTACTATATGCAATTGTCAAAGTTCAGAAAGAAGCACCAATAAAATTCCCTTCACTTAACGTCCTTAAAACAGGGGGGTGTAGGGGTATAAATTTAATATTTTATATATTTTTTTAGCTTAACCATCGAAACCTCAATACTTTCCTGCACAGATGTAAAGTGTACATTTTCTTTTTTTGCTATTTGACGATAAGATTGCCCCTTAAAAAAATGACAAATGAATCTGTGCTGTTGCACTTCTGTTAAATCCCCACTTTGCAAGAGTAATTTTGCTGCTTCCATGACATAACCTTTTTCTTGTTTTTCTATAAGCAAATCTTCCAATGTATCTGTAGGTAATAATTCTATATCTTCACCTTCTTTTAAAACTCTTTCTCTTTTTCTATGGCGGGTATCAGCCAAATCCTGTTGATGATATATTTCATCTGATAAGGCTTTCAGTTCCATAAAATCAGCTTCTGTCTTTCCTGGATTACACTTCAAGTAAGCTTCAAGTGTTACCTCCACTATCCCATCCGAAAACTTATATACAATACCCTCGCTGAACTTGTTGAGGGCATAGTCACTATCTTTGTAATTACGCATTTATTTTTCCTCCATCCACTATTTGCTTTTCAGAAAAAGTTGGATGGAGGGCTACGGCAATGGTGATTTTTCCACAAAAAAATAGAAAGCAACCATATAAAAATTGTGTTTGCTTTCCAATTATTAAAACCTAACTTTAAAAAAACTACTACTCTTTTATTAAAGAATGCGGCTTTCATCAACATGCCCATTTGTCGGCATAATAAATGTACAGAAATACTGATGTAAATAAATACCTTTGCTCTATAATGCTTTATCTCATTTAATATCATGTTCTCCGAAAACTATTATTTCTGACTACTATACCTTTCACAGCTTAAACATGCCGTTTATAGTATCTGGAATCGCAAATAATAAAAGAGAGGCATAACGCTTATTGAAAACAGCGTTCTTACCTCTCATGCAATTTCATCTTAATTGTGTATACAAAAATATCGTCATTCTGCTGTTAGGAGTCAAAGAAAAACTCCATTTAGTATTAAAAAATTGGCGTGTTTCAATATCACATAGTTTTAGTTGACAAAAGCTCGTTCATATCAGGCTACAAACCCAGTGCTTATGCAAAACGTGGGGTGTTCCACTGTAATATTTTGTCAACATGATTTGAAACACGCAAAAAAATTAATGTATGACAACATAACTTTCAAAATTTCGTTTGCGTTATCTCACACGAAGCTCACGATACATCGTATCCTTACAGACACATTTTGTTCTAAGTAGCGGCATTGAAGCCTGTTGGAGGCATTTTTCACAGGTACGCTTATATTTACCAGAACGATAAAGATATATACATTTTCCATACTTTTTCTATATTATTATATACATATGTCACAATGTCACACTTGTCCTATATATCATTTGATATATATACTGTCATTTATTGCCCATTAATACTAATCTTTATTGTTACTATTGTTATATATTTGCTTACATTTACCAGTGGATTAATTCTTTTACCTGCTGTTAACAGAGCTGCAATAATATTTTTCATTTATACATACTTATGCCTGTGGCATGATCTTCTTTGGCAGGTGAATTAGCTTCAACGATAAAAGGAACCAGGATTTGCGCCGATAATAGAAAAGACATGCATCTTAATCTTGAATTTGTATAACCACGTTTCATATCATTTTAACAATGTTTATTGGTAATCATAGAAATCTTAGGAAATGCTTGAAAATAAAGAGTTTTTGGGTACGACCCCACCGCATCATGTTATAAATTTTTACACAGTTTTGCCCCTGTTTTTTCTCCTCATAAAAAAAAGAGGGCAATCCGAAAGACACAAACTACTACAAAACAATCTAACTATTAACAAGAAGCGGAACTGGAAGATACTCTTATATATAATTTCAAGAGAGGATAAATACAATGAGATTTTTATTTGCAGAGTACAATAAATACCGCAACAGCATTGATGTCTATTGCTGTGAAAACACTCTGTTACGGCTGTATTGTGAACAAGTTGAAGAAAAACTGATAACCACACCTTACTCGCAATTAGAGTTGGATTCTATGGCATTTGACCATCTGCTGGAATATGCGAGGATGGCACTTGATTTTAAACTACATGTATGGATAGATGCAGTAAACAATCTGGACATGCTGTAATAATCAGGCACGAGGTACACAAGTACGTACATACAGGAAAAAGGTTGATATTACTGGACTTACGGCGGCTGAATAGGTTTAGTTATACTGTAATATGATGACAAATTGAATCAGATGTAGAGTAGTCTCGGAAACACGATAAACAATTGAAACAATTCGAATGAAGATGGAGATATTGACAGATTGTATGGTCATAGTTGGAGAGGGTGATGCCTGAATTATAGTAGGATAGAAAAAAGAACATACCAATAAGACCTTCCGTATTTAGAAGATCAGGAACTGATGTATGG